>Ga0131853_10020101_pt1 | contig 12140 bp, 6 predicted proteins | sample TergutLab28metaG_FD_92764 | JGI IMG/M metagenome (GOLD analysis project Ga0131853, IMG submission 92764) | Labiotermes labralis P1 segment gut microbial communities from Petit-Saut dam, French Guiana - Lab288 P1 (version 2) (version 2) | ecosystem: Host-associated > Arthropoda: Insects >...
ACAAACAAACAAAAACACACACACACACACTGCATGCACATGTTAGTTATAGTGAAATCAGCAAAACATTTCAACTGTTATTAACCTTTATCCTACATGGGTAGGTACTTAAATTTTAGTGCACAGTTTATGGCATTTTGTAAACAAAAAAACAGGGACTATGCAGCATGTCTTAAAAAAAACGCAGTAAAACTCCTTGTTGCTTAAATATATACCATAAGTTCATAGGTCTTTAAAAGGTCAACAGCCTCCCACAGTAAATTTTAATCATGCATCCTGAATCCCTGTACATAAAGCCAGGATATGCTTATATGAGAAAGGTGGGCAATTCAAGTATCATTTGTACTTTACACCGGTACATGCATGTTTATATATCTGTGGATGTTTAAAATATTATAATAAGTATGACTTGTGTGACCCCATAATTTTACCAAATGTTTGTTCTGTGCATCATGCAAGACACACACACACACACAAAGAATTTCAAGTCTGACATGTGTACAGTAAAGGGTGCCAACAGAAAAGGAGAAAACTGCATAAGCAGAAATGTTGCAGTTTTAATAACGAATTGCAGGCACAAAAGAAAAGAGAAGAGCTCAAGAAAATACTGAGTGGAACACTAATAACTGAACAAACACTGTAAGTTGTGAATGAAGTTTAGAAATAAATGTGTATGATGAGGAACATCTACTGAAGTCTGAAGACCTACAACTGAAGACAGCTGGCAAACTATTAAACACACAGAATACTGCTCTAAAACTCAAGTCTTGCAGAATGCTGTGGTGAATCAAATGACAAGAGCATGAAGCTACAGGATGCACGTTCAGACAACAGGTGCAGGCACACACAACGAGACACACCTTGCTCCTGTCTCCATTATCAACCCTAAGTCTCCATGACGGACGGCGTTCTTGACCTGACCCTTCCTCCTTTGCATCTGTTGCAATACCAGTAGAAGGCACAGCTGCGGTTGCTGTTGTTATTGTTGCTGTAACTGATGTTGAACTACCAGTAGGGATGACAACAGCTGGCTGCAGAAACCAAGTTTCAAATGGATGGTATAAAACAAATCCCAGAAAGTATGCAAATGTCATGTAACAGCAATGAACTGTCTAAACCTAGGTGGAATAGACTGAGACAGAAGGAAAGAATAAAATGGAACATAACCAAAAGGTTTTACCTTGTCTATGGCTGATAACATTCAAACTGACAGAGCATTAAATGATCCATAACAAAAACCAACACAATTAACCCTCCAAAGGCCAGTCACAACTACTTGTACCACAAAATTGAAGACACTGCAGAAGTCAGTATTTTACCCATAACACCATGTACTTATCCACTATGTATGATTCTTATTATCAACAGCCATTATGCAGTGCGATCAAACAATTTCCATAACACCACTTACCTCCCAATCAATGCTGTCCCTTCAGGGACGTCTGGTTGTGACTTTACAGAGCCAACCCAGAGATCACACCATCACTCAAAGCAAGTGTATCTGTAATGTTGCTTAATCATGATAATACTATCATTCTACTTCCCTTGTAACAGCATGTGAGATTTGGGACATGAAACATAATCATCCAGCAGTATTAAATTTTGTGAGTACGGTGAGGCTGGAATGGCAGTCATTTTGTTTTCAGGCATAAATTCATGCCTAGAGCATGGTGGGCATGTGCTGTCATGGTGCACAATCCCATTCCCCAGATTCCAATTTTCTGGTCCGTTTCACAGCATATTTTACCTCAGATGACACAGTAATGCTGGTCTAGAGTTTTTTTTATTGTAAAACAAATTCATAATGCACAATTCAGTAATTGTAAACAAACAATGAGCATGCTCTTCACTTCTCAATGAACTGGTGATGATGCTCTTCCACTCAGATAGGGGTTGGTTGCTGGGTCACACTCACAAATCCATTTCTCATCGTCTGTCATTATCATCAAAAAGAATTCTGGGTCCCATTTAAACCTCTCTGGAATGTCTTGGCATGTGCTGACATGAATCTCCTTCTGCAGCTCACCCAGCAGGCAGGGCACAAGTTTGGTAGCCATTACATACATTTTTATATTATCTTTCAAAAAGCTCTGAATGGTACCAAATAAAATTCCAAATGCATTCTGAACTTCACAGACAGAAATTCTCCTGTTTTTTGAAGACAAGTTCCCACACTCAGTTCACATATTCATCTGTTCTGCTCATCAATGGATATCCCAAATGTTCAGCATCTTCTACACTGCTTCTGAACTTCAAAAACCACTCAAAAACCTCTGTTCTTTCAACTCCACGTTCTTCAAAAACTACCTCCAACATTTTGAAAGTTTCCGTACTATTTTTACCAGTTTAAGCCAAATTTTAATGCAGACATGCTTTCTAGGTACACCAAAATTGCAAATGGGACAACACATGTGTGTATTCAAACAGACATTACTACACGTACAGTCACAGGTGCCACAGCTTCATTCCAAGCAGGCAGTGACTCAGCAACCTCAGCACCATCTACACTCAATCTGAACAGTTTGTGCTAGCAGCAGCAGAAGCGTCATCTTCACAGACGACACCCCATTGTGTTACCTTAACTCAGTTATTCCATATACAAACACAACTACTGTCATTATAAAAACAGTTCTGTTTTTACAAAATTTGCTACATGTTTCAGCCAATAAGGCTATCATCTGTTCAATACTACTTCTGCCTTCCTCTGTACTTTTTTGTAACAGCTGTGCCAGATGATGGTCTTCTTGGCCAAATATGTACTGAATTTTTGTAAAAACAGAAATGTTTTTTTTAATTATAAAATTAGCTGTATGTTTGACTGGATTATTAGAGAATAATTCAACAGTGTCATCTAATGGTCAGTCTTGAAACTATTTGATCGCACCATATATTTCACCACACAGCATATACCAACTGGTCTTTCAAAAGAAGACAAACTGTGTTATCTCTGAGTACAAGCTAAATTTTTAAATATAATTCAGACCAATTTGTCTTTAAAACACTTTACAGTGAATACCGTGGACAGAGACAAACTGTGCACCTGTTCAACAAGGCATTTACTGTCTACAGAGATCTACCTGTGCATACTTGGAAAATATTTTATGAACCATGTTTTCATTTCAAGTTAACTGGAAGTCACTTCAAGCATTTTATGTACAAAGCCACAAACATACACTCTGCATATAAAAAGAATGTTCAAGCATAATGCAAAAACTTTAACAGTTATAAGACCTCACATTATCTTGGTTTGATTATTCAACTCATAGTTTTGTAGGTCAATACCACCGTTAAAGGGGATGTGCTGTCTTCATCTTCAGGGATAAAGATTAGGTCCATATGACCTGAGCCCAATCCTTCAACCCTGAAAGTGTCAATGGATTGTGATGCTAAATTAGATCAAACACAGTACCAAAACTGTAGTACAATCACAGCTCCTATGTACAGTGCATTTGGTTAAAGTGTGTACTGCAGCCAAGGACTGCTTACACTGCTTGTCTTAACATAGCAAGTATGAATTAAACAAGACACACATATACTTGCAAAAGCCAACCACAAGAGCAACCACATCACTAGAACAGAACCACTACAATCTCCAGACTTGTGAATGATGAATTTAAAAAGTTATTAATTCACACCAGGATACAATTTCATTCTTTGACAGTTTGCATAATCTGATGGTGAAGATAAAAGCAGGAAACTTGGTGTACTGTGCACAAAGTGGGAATGAGTCATACTGATGCAAAATTTGATGTTCGCACAGTACTGCTGCTGAAGATACAAGTGTCCTGGGATGTGCCACTGTATCACTGGATGAGCAGTTCCACTGACAGTCACATCTCAGAAAACTCAGATCCTCAGGGTACAGTGACACTGAACACTCTTTCTTCATATCCTGGGAAAAAAAGAGATGGAGGGAACACTTTCCTCCCAAACACTGACACATTTTTACCACACAACATGGCATCACATCCCAGAAGAACCCTCTATAATTAATTCATCTACAATTATAAATCCTGTTCAGAAATATACAGCTGCAGTTGACTGCTAAGTCTTGCTTGCTACATAAAGTTGCTACATCTGGCATATAAATGAAATGCATAATGTATACATTAGTGGGAGGCATGAAAAATACATGGATGTATGAAAATTGCAACAAACTGGTACTCACAAAACTAAACTACCAACTAACCAACCAACCAACAAACCAAACGATCCACTAACCAACTAACTAAACAAACTAACTAACTCTACAGTGCACAGTCCTTATTGAAAAGCTACTAGCTCCTCTGCTGGATAAGAAATTCCCTGCATTTTATGACATCAGAAGGTTCATCACAGCAATAACAACAGCCTACCACTTGTTCCTATCCTCAGCCAGATGAACCCTATCCATGCTTTCACGCGGTATTTCTTGAAGGACCATTTTCTTAGTATTCTCCCATCCACCCACCTATGCCTACACCTTGCAACTGCTCTTTTTTTCTTCAGGTTTTTCACATCAAAACCCTGCATGCACCTCTTAACCCCTGCTCACGCCACATTTCCTGCCCATCTTATGCTCCTTAACTTGGTAATGTGGACATTATTTGATAAGGATTACAAATCATGAAGCTTCTCACTATGCTCCAGTCAGTGGCTTTGCCCTCATAGGTCCAAGTATTCTCCTCAGCATCCTTGTCGAACATTCTCTGCCATTACAACATAAAGGGCACGTCATGTTACATTTATAAAGCCTCTCTGATTATGACGGTATGGTTATGTTGAAAGAATGCAAAACCAGCAAATGCCAAAACAAATTGCAACAGCTACAATGGAAGGAACAAGAAAAAATGGGAAGACCACATAAAAGATGGTGGGATGAGGTTGGAGAGGATTAAAATAAAATGAGTATAAAAGACAGGCAGGCAATGGTTAGAGACCATTGGGAATAGAGAACGTCTGTATTGGTTACTGAGGTCCATGAGAGGCAGTAGTGCTTGACGAGGAGAAGAAGACGACAATGCTACCACCTGCAATCTGTGTCTTGTGAAATGACACTCATATGTCTACAGCAGTTCAGAAAAATATATTTTTTGGTGTTACACTGAAAAATTAACATGTAGTGTCACACATGGCTGGGCTGGCATTTCAGCAAAAAATGGGGTTGGTGGCAGCAGCCAAGTAAATAACACACTCCCACCAATACCTGTGTCTTCCAAGTGGTTTACAATCATGCCATAATCAATTAGTGCCTATTTAATAAGTTAAGGTTACTGAAAATGGGCTTAGGTATTTATCACACTATGACTGCACAATGTAATTTAATACCAATAATCAATGTTACTAACTTCAGTCCTTCAAAATAAGAAATTTGCACATATCTTTACAAGTCATGCAGATCTCAAGAAAATGTATTGCCAGAAAACCAAAATCAATACATATGAACCCAACTTCAATTACATTACCTGTGACAAAACCACACAGAATTTCTTAATAACAGTATCAAACAGTGTACCTGCTCACTGTTGCCCAGTTGCTGTGTTGCCTGGTGCAACTGCTGCTGGTTCTTTTTCTTGACCAGCTGTTCAGCTACCTTGATTTCTTCCAAGGTGACTCCCTGAGTAGACCTTCTTGTCTCTCTTACCCGCTTTGCATGAGCTTTTCTCTGTGTTTCCGATTCTTCATCTCTTACCGGTGGCACAAACGACCTGCACCAAAATACCACAGTCAATAACAGCCTACTGCATCACAAAGATTCCAGTTTCCTGGGACATGATACAGGGTAACTGGGTGTGTGACTCAGATCGCCCACACTTTGAAGGACACCTTGAATGCCCTGCAGTCCAAGGCCTGATGATAAACGCACTACAATCCTACACAATGTGCGTGAACCACTCACCCAACACACAGCATCACATCCCACAAGACTTAAATCTTTAAAAACACTGCTGTGGCAACTTCAAATCTCCTCTCACTCAACTTCTGCCATAGCTTGTAACAGTGTTAACTGCTACTGTGTTGGCAGGGAGTGGCTGCATCCTACTGTGTACAACACCTACAGTCAATGCAGGCAGTTGATTAATAAAGAAAGGGCAACAGTACATTATTATTATTATTATTATTATTATTATAATCATCATCATGGTCAAAATCTTACGTTGCTAAAACAACATCACAGGTCGTAAAACCGTAATTACCACATGTGACCAACAGTACAATTTTTCTACTTTCATTTTAATGAACTTTTATTCTTACTGTACTGCTACTCTTAAAAACAAAATGATTTTCTTGAAATCTCACATCTCAAATACTCAAATTCTAAACAAAAGGATCAGATAAAAAAAAGCATTGGGGTGGGGGAAGTTATGTAAATTCCATACGCAACAGCCAAATACACTCAAGTGATGCAAAAATACATATGGATAAAAGGAAAGACACACACACACAAACAGAATCCTGTCAAAAACACGACAATCAAAGAATAACAAAACAAGAAAAAAGGCGACAACACAGACACTGGAATAAATATTCACAGTAAATAAACAAATATATGAAAAATGGGGCAGACCAATTAAAATGATAATAATACATACAGCTGACAGGATGATGGCCAAACAATAAACGTAACCATACAACACAGCCTTAAAAATTACAAACCCATAAACAAGGAAACCAGTTAAAACATATACAATACATTAACTCTGATCAGCATTAATGACTTAAATTCATAAATTCAAGTTCTCTGTTTTAGCACCATGACGTGTAGCTACCGAAACAAAAGGTTGTCATCTTAAGCACCTGTACTGACTGCAGGAACATTCTACTGGGTTTTCCACCTTGCATACTGTATTTGTCCTAGGTTCAGACATTGTCTGCCTGTGCATTCAGCTGCACAAACATAATGCAAAATCTTAATTGATGAAATACGCACAAAACACCGGGGGGGGGGGGAGTTTGGTTGTTATGCTTTTCAGGTTCAATCCACACAGAGGGTGTGCTGTGCACTTACAGTGCACAGTGCAGCAGAGGCAGTAGGCAAAGAGGGAACTGTTTTGTAACCCTGCACAGAATAACAGAGACTGAAAATAAACCACCGAAATTTTGGTACAATTTAGTGCCAAATTTATAAAAATTTAAAAATATTTCTGAGCAGTTCTAAAATGAAATGTTCGTACATTCAAAGAAACAAGAACTCATCATCATCTGTGTAGCATCAATGTCCTTGTTATCATCAAGTGATGTGAACAAAACACTGTGCACTCAACGGAACAGAATTTAATGCAGCGACTACGTTCCTAGGCACTGAAAAGATAAGGATTAAAATGATGAACATTACGTGACCGGCTAGTGCTGATGTAGCAAAGAATGATATCAAGGGCATTCTGCAGTTAATCAAACCAATATTCACGGATACGTGCAGGGCCCTTGCAGTGAATATGGTCAGAATGACTACACCCACTGTCTTGTACCTTACATAAATATGTGCCACACAGTAATGTCAGTGCACTAGATTTCTTAGACAAACATCCTGTTGTCAAGAAAAAGTGCAAGGAGCATAAAATAGGTGTTACAATTCTCTCCACAGCTTCTGCTCAAAACACTTCAGTAAATATTTATAAAGTAATGAACAGGATGCATGCAGGAAAACAATTAGACTTCATGTAAACTATCTATTGTTGCTGTACAATTTTAATGAAATCTTGGAATGTACTGACAAATTTTAATGTAACTTCCCATAACAAAATTTTATGAAAATCTATTCCACATTTTGCAAGTTAGGCAGATGAACACAGGAAAAATAATAAGTGAATTTTTGCAAATTTTCATAAACAAATGTAAGTAGTTTTGTCCTGACATTTTCCTATGCAGAATGGTTTGAATGATGGAGCAATACACAATATTAAATGATCATGATCAAAGAAATACAAAGTTCTTTGCTGCTGATGGCGGCGGCACACGAAAAACCAAAGAAATTCAAACATACATTATTACTAAGTTTGCATCTTGATGCTGATGAAGCAGGACACCTTAAAAGAGTGACACTATACTGTGCGCACCCAGTCAAAGGTGCTCATAAGCTCCTCAGCATTATTATTTTGTGTCATGTTCATGTACAACAACATGTAACATAGCACTTTCCTTAGGTGCCAGCGGGCAAAGGACACTGCACGGTGTATAAAAATGAGCTGTGTAAAAATAATGAAATGACCAACAAACTGAACACACATTTCCACCATTGGTGACATGTAATGACATTTAATTGCCAAAAAAAAAAAAAAGTATGAAAGAACATAAGCACACAAATCAAACTGTATTACATAATACAGCCACACCATTCCAACAGTTTCACACAATACAAGCACACCAATCAAACTGTTTCACACAATAAAGGCACACCAATCAAACTGTTTTGCACAATAAAGGCACACCAATCAAACTGTTTCACACAATACAGGCACACAAATTAAACTGTTTCACACAATACCGGCACACCAATCAAACTGTTTCACACAGTACAGGCACATCAATTAAACTGTTTCACACAATACCGGCACACCAATCAAACTGTTTCACACAGTAAGACCAGTACATATAAACTACATCCTCATCCCTAACACAGATACTATCAATATGCTACAAAGCAAAATACCAACAATGTTCACCAACAATATACTGATTTTAATTCAGCGATCATACGTCTCAGTCAGAGACCATCATCAAGGGTTTTAAAGACCAATTCTACGACTCAACTGATTTCTAGGTCATTAATAATAGTCTTCCATACAAATATATAATCCCTGATAATGACATCTAGCCAAAACATGCAGGTCACTGATTTAGAATACATAATGTAATTGATGGTATACAATGTTTGTATTTTACTTTGGATCATTTACGTAAGTCCAAAGTCATAATGTGTTATAAGTGTACTAACATGCACATACTTGCACTTGTAGTATTAAAATGCCGACACACCAAGAAAGAAAATCATGAAAAATATGCCCCTTCATGCAAGATTTGAGACTCTCATACCAGTGTTGCTAAAGACGTGAAGCTAGGTCATTCTGTGAGTACATCCTGATGTTGCGAACACACCGCATACCTTTGAAACATAAGGAACTACTCACCCAGTGACACTACATCAGATCACAGAATAAAGTTGTACGTGTGAAGAGACGAATATGAATATAGAACGTCGCCAAATAATTCCCACTTCCTTCCTGTTCTCTGACACAAATACTCCTAAAACTCCGGACACTACAACAAGCAAGCCAGCACTACTGGCATTCCATTGCTGATTGTTACCACTACCATGCACAAATAATTGAAGAGGTCAGTTAAGAGTAAGAGCAATAAAAAGAGCAAGTCACAACACACAATACAACATGCCAAGATCTTGTCCCTTTATGTCTGCACTTCAGAGCAGCAGGAACAGCACATCATCATCTCCTGTCTAATATATGAAGTCCAGTTTCCAAATAAAGTTACCAAAGGAAACACAACCAAAAAAGCTGCAGTGCATAATGTTGTATACTGAGGGCACTTTCTTTCTTCCCCACTCCCCTCTCTCATACACATACACACACATATACCTCTTTTACTGCTTTTAAAATTCCAAATGCTCTCCATCTAACTAAAATTCAAGACTGCATCACTGAATATAACCAAAAATCATTCAACATGCACCACTAATATACTGCACTATAAAATATTACATAGTAGATGTCAAGTACAGAATAAATGATGCACTCAACACATTTTAGAAGTGCCTCATCTTTCCCACACCACTTTAAAAAATATGTAAAATTGTACAATTCATAAATAATGCACTAAATACTAGAGTATTTACATGACAGACATTCAGACACTTTACAATAAGCAAAGATCAGAAAATCTGAAGAGGATGTGTTCAGAAAAGTCCAGATGGACACAATATTTTTTTTTTTGGTAAGTTTTGATTCCTCATCCTGTTACAAGTTTTATCTCTGTTCATTTAACAGACTATATGCATAAACCAAGAGAATGAATTTGTATATATATATATATAAAAAACCCAAACAAACACACGCGCGCGCACAGGGCATAAGTTAAAAGTGAGATAAAACAAAATGCAAAAGCATCAGACACACTGCAAATTGGTATAGTCTACGCACTTGAAGAAATTCTTAAAGATGTTTCCAGGGCTAAGTTTACTCCCACCTGGAGTTGTGGGTGTGCTTGGTGATGGACTATCACTTGACACACTGCCCATGGCAGGACTGAAATTAGTCAAGTACTCATCTCAGTGACAAGTGTAGTGCACAGGATACTGCTACAAGTATGACAGTCATACAAAAGCATACACAGAGGTCCCCAGACTGAGTCCATAACAAAATATGCACATACATTTATTAATGGTCATTGCTGTCCCATTTTGAGTTCATGCAATAGGTCGATGGACACTGGCAGAAGCAACTGACTGACTTTCTGCGATTGCATATTGAGCAGTCACCAACTGCTCTGAAATTTCAGGGACATCTTGGAATCAACACAATCACAACTGTGATTTAATTCTCAGAAACAAGAAGAAATCACATGATGTGGGACTGCACTTAACATGGGGAGGTGGGGGGATCATGAGATGAAACACAGAGGGTTATGACTACAAACCTTACTATACTGACATAGCAGACAGTGATACTATAGCATGAAGTGACAGAAAGCTGCATTACTTGCTGTACTCAGTCCTAGTGGCAAGTTCAGGACTTCTGGACATGCCTTTGTATGGTCTCTTTAAGGAAAGTGAAGGTACTGGAAACTTTACCTCAAGAAAAAAAGTTAGAGTGATGACATACTTACCTTCTGATCTGACTTGTCGGTAATGGACTGGTAGTAGTAGGCGTGGTGGTAGATGTCTTAGTTGGGGAACTTGTCACTGTCGTTGTAACAATGGAAGCTACTGTAGTTGTCACAGTAGTTGTTGTTGTTGTTACTACCGTAGACGGCACTTCTGGCAGGTGGCGAAATGTAATCATCTCATCCTTGGCCCCACGCCTGTTTAAGATAAACCAAATTACAAGCTGTGACTGTACAAAAGTGTGTGAACACCGCATTAACTGACCTCATATAATATCTAACAATGCCATACGAAGAAAGAATTTCTCTTTGTTTAAGTATTTCATCAGAACACACAAACACATGGGAAACTTTATTTAAAGTCCCCAACTTAGACAGTTAATTCATTGGGAAGTTTTCCATGTATGGTGAAAATCACTGGTCCAACAATGCTTAAATACATCTTTTGACATCAACATTTGTTCCAATGGTTAGTTATGGGTAAAAAAGTTAGAACAACAATTATGAAAACTGTATAAGAAACTGTGTTAAAGGTAAGTATTACATGACATGAATATATGTAGAATACAAATGTGTCACAACACAACATAACACACCATATTATGATGTACTATAACATGTACACAAACCTGTGTATCTGGTACTAATGATCACGGCTGAAATTGAAGTGCCAACACTGTTTATACCAAAAACATATGCATACATCCATATATCCACATATCCATGTTAATTCAAATCCAGCTGGCAATTCAAGTGATCTGGTTGATGTTGTGCCCAGTAAGGTGCAACCTGCAGTGGACTGTACAATCCCTACAGTCAACCTGCACATTCTGGACCCTCCTGCCTGGATTTATCGATTCAAGTCTAAATCTGTCCAGCCAGTCAGATCAAAGACTGCCACCCAAATACCAATCAGTAATAACTCAAAGTGCAACTGTCATCAAGAAACAATAATGTACCACCAGACATACAAGGATGTGAGATGATGCTATGTCATTGGATGAGGGCTCCTGGAGACATTCTGATCCTGAAGATGCTGGCACTACATTCCTCCCCAGGTTTAAAAATAGTTTATTTTCCATGCAACTACATTACATAACACAATAATACCAACTTGTTGCACAATGTTTTAATTCATTAATTACTGCTCCGACATGTTTCAGCCTCAGTTCTTGGCCATCTTCAGGAAGAGCGTGGTTTTCTGCAATGTGTGCAGCTTTTGTGTCAACTTACTTGGTAGAAGTTTTACACATATCATTAAAACTGTACTTAGAAGGAAAGTAATAAAATCCCTAAAATCAGTTTATACAATATAAAATTACATG
>Ga0131853_10020107_pt1 | contig 12138 bp, 7 predicted proteins | sample TergutLab28metaG_FD_92764 | JGI IMG/M metagenome (GOLD analysis project Ga0131853, IMG submission 92764) | Labiotermes labralis P1 segment gut microbial communities from Petit-Saut dam, French Guiana - Lab288 P1 (version 2) (version 2) | ecosystem: Host-associated > Arthropoda: Insects >...
GTGTGTGTGTGTGTGTGTGTGTGTGTACCGCATTGTGTTGTATATTCGGTGGGTTTCAGGTTTCAGTGACTGGCTTTTAGTTACGTGTCACCCCACCGAACACCAATTTTCAACAAAGTAAACACACGAAACACAAAACAAATGACTAAAACCTAAAACCCATCGAACAGGGGGCTAATTTTGTTATCATTATATGATGATGATGATGATGATGATGATGATAATAATAATAATAATAATAATAATAATAATAATAATAAGGAACGATTGCTGTGCAATGTAACCTTTACTTCTATTTAAGGAGAAGTTTCTCATTGGATTGAGGAGGAAGGTACAGTATATACTGCGTGCAACACAATGGATTAAGGTTAACTGTATTGGACACATGTTGTGCAGAACTGTTGTCTAAAACACATTATTGATGGAAAGATTGAACGGACGAGAATAGGAGAAAGAATTAAACAGCTACAGGAAGGCCTTAGGGAAGCGAAACAGTACCGGAACTTGCAAGAGGCAACACCAGATCACAACCGCCTGGAGAACTCGCTCTGGAAGAAGATTACAGAGCTGTCGCAAGAACACTTGCTGATGACGACGATAATGATGTAGGGCTTAATTTAATGTGACAAAAACCACATTTCAACCGCAAGACCAAACAACAAATCACAATACACAGCAACATACCGTTGTTAAGTGCCATATCTCACTACCACATTGCAATCGATGTGATGTGACGTGAGAGCTTTCCTTACAAGTTGCTTATAGTGGTTTCAATCTGCTTATGGCTTTGGTACATAAGTCGAAACATGTAGTAATTTAATTCAAATAAAAGCAGTTTACCAATTTGAGAAAGTTGTGTTAATAGAGTCAAAATATATATTTCTTGGTTTCACAGTGACTTCCCGTGTAAACAGCATCAATAATAGGAAGAGTAACACAAAAGCGTATTAATATTAAAAGTAATAAGAAAGTATTACAATAAAAGTAACAACAATGCAGAACAGAGTGACAGACTGTCAGTAGCATTTACTGAGCATAACAATGCTGCATCAGCTACAAACCACACAGTAACGGGTTGACACTGCGGTCTGTAAAAATAATGTGGCTGGGATTTATCAAACGCTTAATTATGTTCGAATTATTTGAGAAGGATGAACCGAACAACCGGTTATGAAGACAGTCTACTGTAATTAGCTAATTCATCGACTATTCAAATAATTCCATGTAAGATCGACAGTTTCGTACAAAATTTGTTTACATTATGTTTATTGGACCGTGCATCAGCTTGATAGTTGAATAAAGAGAGACCAACTTGATGTCACTTGGTCTGTCTTTATTCAAAATTTGTTTAATTTTTACAGCTGGCCAATTTATTACCACGACGCCACACCGCAGTGTTCAGAAAAGTCTTGCAATTTTAGCCCACAGCGAACCAACTAAATTGTATACTTGTGTTTACCGTCAAACAAAACTAATTTGTTGCCATCTTTATACGACGACCGAGACGTTTCGAATAAACTGTCTTCATCTTTAGCGGCCGTTTGCTTCTGGTTAAACTGCAAGTTAATATTCGCACCTACTCAAACAGCAGATAGGCCGCTTTCATTTTGATCCAGTGAACTAAAGCTATTACCCAGCAAGGCGTTACTCTTTAGTGACGTATATAAAGGTGACGCAGTAAGGAATTAAAATGGGGGGGGGGCGGGGGGGTTTAAGTGTGAACATCGCAGGAAACACAGCTGTGCATTTGAAATGCTCACAAGCAGCCCTGAACATAATAAAAAAAAATCCATCAAACTTGTTAAACATATTACAAAAACGTAAGGAATCGTGGCCTATTGTGACGTTAAACAAAATTTAATAATTTCTTATTATTGAAATATGACGATGTGGGTGCAAAATTCAATTGAATTCAGTTCAGATCTTCATAACATACTTCACCACAATCCACTGTACCGAAACTCACATTTCATTCTAGATTTACCCAGTGGAGTCTTCCACTGATGATCCCCAGCCATCTACTGCAAGCCTATGCGACTTACTTCAAACATGCGTGCTACATGCCCTACCCTCTCATTAACTACATAAAGAAAACACAAGTATTTAAATTCATATTAACACAGTGTGTTATGTATTTATATATGTATATATATATATATATCTTTACAGTGAAATATTTAAAACGAAATGTACAACAAATTACACAGAATACAATAATATACAATAAATACATTTTAGTAAGAGCGTGTGTGTACGGGTTTAGATCGTGCCATGAACTGCTTTACCGTGTCCAATTGACATATCAAGAACCGGCACACAGATGACCACCAATTCAGCACGGCCGAGCACCGTCATTGTCTTACAGGTAACCGCGAACACATAACAAAAACGTCAGCTCTCTCGTGCACTCATATGTCAGCACTTGAAGTGCAACACAAACACCCAGAATCACCCTTTGATCACACTAGACACTAAAGCAATCAACATGTAAGAGATCGAATTATATACAAATTATATTTCACCAGTTTTTGACCACGGAAGGCCTCTTCATCTCAAAGAGTGGTAAATGACTACAGAAATGTGAAGTGGCCGGTGAACACGTCACTAGGTATGAAGTCACAGCTCCGCAAGGACGGACCTGACAAGGAGATCAATTGCCGACCAGATATCAAATATCGCGGCCAAAATGTCATATCGACGGCTTGTGGGGGTACAAATCTGACGTGACGGAGGTTATTTACATAGACATGGTGGGGCTTCAAGATGGAGGCAAGCTGGAAATGATACAGCGAGGTCAATTTTATTAGTCAACGTGACACAGAAGTTCCAATTACCGACCGCCATAACTTGTCGCTCCGTAATGCTTTAAAGTCATTTCAAACGTATGCAGTACAAATGATTACATTCAGTTGAAGGCCAAGAAATGAACAAAATATTTTTGCTTTCACGATACTTTTCACTGCTTAAAATTATGACTAACGCTTTCATAAAATCTGGTCCCTAATCCTCGTTGCTGGCTCTGAAAGATTTTTGTTTCTGCGTTAATGAAACTGTATCAACTACATGAGCTATTAGCGTAGAAAGAATTTTGAGGACGTGCGGTGTGAATTAGTGAGAAATTGAGATTATGGCTTTTTAACATTCATAGGTCCGTGCATCGCTAATATATCCACAGAGTGCAAGCAACAAGATGCAACGTTTCACTATTTATTTATTTCTGTGAGACGCTGTACATGTTTCAGACGGGTTTCCCGTCCATCATCAATAGCTCAAAACTGCACGTACAGCGTTCAGCTTCAGATATTTGTCAGACAAATACCTGACGCTGTATGTGCAGTTTTGAGCTCCTGATGATGGACGGGAAACCCGTCTGAAACATGTAGAGCGTCTTACTGAAATCAATAAATTGTGAAAATTTGCATCTTGTTGGTTGCACTCTGTGGATACAAGATCGTGGCCCAAATCAGAGCACGTTTACATTTGCAGGGAGGGAATGATTAAAACAACACGTGCAATATAGGTTGGCTATCATGTCGCGCGTGTTTCGAGATGATAATCGGGGCGTAAATTACCATTGCATTACCGTATTACTTCGAATTTAAAACGGAGATTTTCTTCACATTTTCCAAATGAAAAAATCAGGCTGCATCTTCAGTTCCAGGTATAATCAGGCTGCACCTTCAGTTCCAGGTATAATTTTTCCTCCCCAAAAGTCTCAAAACCTCACTTTCCCTCGAAATATTTCACCACGCTAACAGAGCGCTAAATTTTATGGAGAGTGAAATTTATTTTCTTGCAGAATTTTTCCCTTGAAAATCCCTTTTTAAATGTTGAGTGGGTCTTAAATTCGTAGTAATACGGTGCATGGACCTTTATGGCTAATTTTGACCCGTCATATACTACAAAAATTCGAAGAAACAATTTTGCAGTTATTGGAATGATACATAGTGCGAAATCTATTCAGTACTTCTTTCGCACATGAAGCAGACTGTACATGCAACAACATCTTAAGAAATAAACAGACTGCTTATCTGACAGTGAATAATTCTAGGTGGCGCCACCAGTGGGGGAATAAGCAACCGCAGCGCATTATTGTATAATGTATTATATAACGTCAAAACACAACATTGTATCAGTACAGTGATATAATATATACAGTCAGGTCACATTACTGCAACATGTTTCGTCATACGTTATTTTAACTCTTACTCTAAGAGAAATGGGATCCCCCCCCATTGAGTACTCATTTTATTGTACCTTAAAAATGTTCTCTATTGGCCTGAAGATGACCGTTTACGGTCGAAACATGTTGCCGTAATGTGACCTGAGTGTATATATAACATCACTGTACTGATATATTGTTGTGTACTGACGGTATGTAATACGTTATACAAATTTGTTTCTACACAACGGAATGGCCTCCGTCAAAAACCGCAACGCTCCTATAATTAGGCCAATTAGACAATAGGCAAATTCTCTGTACCGCCTGGATTAAAACCTTACAGTCTGCACAGCGATACAAGTAGGAGCTACCGCTCAGGTAACCTGCTCGATTGTAGGTATAAATGTGATTAGTGTAGCAGTTTTGGTGGAAATGTTTAGGCCTATGTTGGACAGGAGTGGCTACAAACACTGGTCCTTCTGGTATGCACCGCCACATTAATTCTGAGAGGCCCTCCTGCTACCCTTCTATCCTGAAGACGTATACAGAGATTTCCTCCGAAACGTTCGTACCTGCCTGACAAGTTACACGGTGTCACACCAAAGAAGACGGCTATCATCACGAGCGGGTTAAATCAAAGCAAAATATGTAATATAATTTGCAGGAAAACACTTTGAATCATCCTGCAATATCTGAAATAGCAAAACGGAACGATTCATCAGACACTCAATCAGATGTCGCGGACAGGCGGCTTACTACAGTATCGTATTCGGTAGATTGTTTATGCTCATTGGCATGGTCTGTTGCCGCCGCTATTCTACCTCCAGAATTTGCAGGGGCAGTAAATCAAAATAGGTCACGACATTGCTGAGATGGTTCCCAATATTCCAAGTTGCCCCTACATGCTTCTCATGTAGCCCTCCCGACACTTAAATTTAGTAATAACCAATTTCATACTTTGTATACATGTAAAATAGCCACTTCCACCGGGTGACAACCAATTGCAGTTAATAAATATTATTATTATTTCAAATCATTCCAAGCCACTATTCATCTGGCATTTCTTACTACAAGTCCCCTTTTCCCAAAATACCGAAAAAATGTGGCCAGAAATAAAGATTATGAATTGATTTAAACGCTAAATGGCCATGTTAGATTGCAAAACAAAATATTCTTAAAAGGCGCTAAGTAACTAACTTCATAAGGCAGAGTTCTTCTTGAAAAACCAGCAGTACATCAGCTAGGCAAGAAATATCTTGTATTCTGCTAAACCCGAAGGTTCATTACGGTTTTTACAACAGCCAGCCACTTGACCCTCGCCTGAGCCAGATTAATCCAGTACAGGCCCTTGTAGATATAATAAGGCTGACCGATATTCTTATTTTTAAGTTGTAGAATTTGAGGCCAAACAAGCCTAAATCTTATACCTAACCTAACCTAACTCTTATACCTACATTTGGGCGCTCTGAGATCTTTTATTCACGTCCAAGAAGCGTCATAATTAAATAAGATAGAACACCACTTGTCCGGACGCTGGTTATCCGGATCGGCTTGGCCCTTCCGGTAAATTTGTCGAGAATTCTACAAAAATAAATTGCCTTGAAATTACCGGTTATCGGATCAAGTACAGTACAGTGCTATGGCTCCTAGAACTTCAAATCAGGCGTGATCGGAAGGTTTAGACGTATGTACTTATTGTAAACAGTAACAGTCGAACTTAAAACTGCCAATGTAGAATATTTTTTAAAAAAATTAATTATCTGGATTTGCTGCATATCCAGACTTCTCGCCGTCCCAATTAATCCGGGTAAGTGGAGTTCTACTGTAATTTGGGACCAGTGTTTGTAGAGTTCTGAATCATACGTAGCTGACACAGCATCATGTAATAAACACAGGAAAGAACGACACAAGTGTTTCGTCGTCGCTCATGGTTGTTACAGTGGCACGAAGATCCTTCAGAGCCTCAATAAAGCAGCAGGGATACAACGAATTGCCAGAAACATCGTAATTGTGCGTTTCTACTTGCGGAAAACGTCAAATTAATTTTTGAATATCAAACTACATAGACTTACTTCAACTACTCCCGTACCGTAACTGTCTAACTTAGTCGGTCCGGGCGAATAGTGCCTCTAATTTCCTGTCCAAAATTTTCGTGACGCAAGAACTTTGTTGTTCACAGTTTTTACGTTCTGCGTTACGTCAGAGATTTTCAACAAAGCAGCATCATTTCAAATCATACACACAAAAAAAAACTGCCAACACAAATCATTAAGCTGCAAATAATTACACCAATTAGAACATGTCAGACTTCCGTGTACCTCTAATTTACACCTGACTTTACATGTCTGTTTACTCACTGGACTCCATGCAGGAGTACTATTGCCAAGCCGCCTTCCACATCACAGCCGCGACAGATTTTCACTAAATTTACCGCGATTGTTGTATAATTAGCTCGGTCTGGACGCCAGCACGGTGATGGGCTTCAGGATCGGCTGCTGGGCTCTACTGGGTTGCGGCTCCGGGCTGCTGCTACAGCTAGACGAAGCCGTGGTGGCTGCTGGAGCTGCCGTTTGGACGAGCGACGTCGATGTTCCTGCCAAAGACCGTAGCGTCGTGTAGAAGTCGTGGTACGGTGCTGGGGCCGTATACAGACCCGGATGCTGGAGCCGCAGCGAACAGTACTGTCCGGGTGGCGTCGACTCCGACCCCAGTAGACGCTCGACGGAGAACCCGTGAGTTGCGATGGGTTTGGGTAACGGCTGCAGTAGGCTGGGGTACGGGTATGGATAGCGGTGGTAAGGGTTGCAGTAGAGCGGTGAGAGGCCCCAAGGGCCGGGATAGGGACCTCCTGCGGGGCCCAGACCCCCTGGGTACAGACCCGCAGCCCCTAGCACCACGGTGCGCTTGAATGCAGCCAGCCGACTCCTACTGGCCGCTGTGGATCGCCTGCGAAGCTTTCCCGTGGTACCTCCGATGAAGACGTCCTCACTGCTCGGGTCCAGCATCCAGTAGTTGCCCTTGCCGGGGTCGTCGTAGTGACGGGGCACCTTCACGAAGCACTTGTTCAAAGAGAGGTTGTGGCGGATCGAGTTCTGCCACCCCTGCTTATTCTCGCGGTAGTAGGGGAAGTTCTTCATGATGAATTCGTATATACCGTTAAGTGTGAGGCGCTTCTCAGGGCTCTGACGGATTGCCATCATTATGAGGGCGTTGTAACTATACGGTGGCTTCTCGTTCTTTTTCTTGTCGCCGTCGGCCTTAGAGATATCCGCGGACGAGTCCTGTTTGTCCTTGTTAGTGCTGCAGTCTAGCGGCGGAGGTGTGTCACCCCCTGTCACGTCTAGATCACTCTCACTGTCCGAGCTGCTAATATCGGGGCTGCAATGTGCCAAAGTGGGGCTCATGTCGGGGCCACAATGTGCCATAGTGGGGCTCATGTCGGGGCTACAATGTGCCATAGTGGGGCTCATGTCGGGACTCGGTGCCCGCGTAGCTGCTGCGGTTTCTGGCAATATAGCGCTGATGCTGAAAGAAGACTTGAGAGGCGTGCGGGCCATCACTAGGGGGTGTAGCGGGCCCTCTATTTTGACCATGTTGACATGCGAACAAAGGGGAGATGAAGATTGCACCTACTGTGTTCAAAATCGTCTCACTGTAAAACAACTCAACTGTCCCACTATGCCGCAACTACAAATTTTGATTTATCAGCACTTTAGATCAGTATATCTACCACATCCAGTTGCTTGTCACAGCACCCAACAAACGCCACAGTCGCAAGGATGGACTTGGAGATTTTGTTATACAGCTTTCTGTCCTGAATCACCCGACCTGTAAAGTTTCTACGCTCGATCCAGAAACAAAGTTCAAACTTCCTTCACACCACTCGCCACTACATTCACATTATGCTCACAGTTCATAACCTCTTCATTCTCTTCGTGCCAGAACTTGGGCACACGTGGGAAGTTCCAGCAGCGCAGAAACTGGAAACCGCCTCGCCACGGCCAGTGCCTCTCTTCACCACAGCAGCGAACGAAGCTGTCCGCTCTCCTACCGTCGCCACTTGCAGCACTGATGCGCAGACGGAATCAGCAACTTCTGCAGCCAGTAGCCAGGAACCGCCACGTGCGGATCATCAGTAGACCTCTCAGCTTCTGCGGCTGTCTCGCGCAGATCAGCGACTCCGCCCCGACAAACCCCGCCCGATTCACGGCTACCTGACCAATCAGAGTTGATCAGTGCTGTACGGCGGGGGGCGGGACCGCCGTGACACAAGCAAGAATGGAGAGGAAATGAAACCAGTTTCCATACATGCATAGCAACCATCATGGTTACTGGGATTGTGTTTTTATGGATACATCAGACAGCACGCGCGTTACCGTTATGTCAGTAACGAAATATTTGCATTTGTGTCCACCGTAGTGACTGTACCTTATGAGTCGATAGTGACAACAGCGGGGAAAGTATTTTCAAGGCACTTTTATCGATTTGTCTGGTAGAAATGCGCACAATGAGCAAAGTCATTTGATCATTTCTTACACCATTTGCAAAACTAACTTTCGAAGCAAACATGGAATTTCTTCACACACGCCTCTCGACCTGCATGACGTCACCAATACCGCTTCCTTTTAGTGCCTTTGTCAGTGTGTCTGCCATACACGTGTGCAATATAACACTTTAGCACTGTCGTAATTGAAACTAATGAAAATTACTTGGTATATCAAATGGCTTGACTAGGCAAACCCAGTGAAACGAAAAACTCAAGGGAAATCAGATAAAGATGTAGAATAAGTGCGTTAACTGCGGTGGATATCGTTATGGGCAAATGAATTTCAGAGAGCTGTAAAAAAGGGTTTAATGCATAAGTTGGCGTCGCGAAGCGTTCCTGTTGGCAGTTACATCAGGTTAACAGGACTGTTAACATGGATAACAATGCTGATGATGGGCCCAAGAGGACGGAAAAGTGATGTCAACGAACCTGGTGTCAAAAGACGTCAACTGCGCATTTTGTTAGCGTGGAGACGTGAAGGAGCCTTCTGTGACACTGTCTGTTGTAACAACAGCTAAGAACAGAATGTTTCAGAAAGGAGTACACAAGTGGGTAATTAAAGCGTTAACACGTTCAAGATTAAAACGCTATTATACATGAATATTCAGCTTGTACCGCGCAGTAAACACATTCCGTCTCTGTTATAAAACCAAACATTTAACGCTGTATAGGGAAATAATCGCTGTTTGTTCTCAGATCCATCCAAACAAAACAAATATATACACTGTGTGGGCTGAAGTTAGAATTGATAAATGTTAAGCTGGCGGTACATATAGTGACCACTGGGCTTTACAGAGATAAATATCTGTTATAAAAACCAACCAGTTAAAGCTGTATAGGGAAACATCGATGTTTGTTCTCAGCAGAACGTAGAATTTTTTAATGTTAAACTGGCGGTACATATAGTGACCACTGGGGTTTAGAGGGTCAAATCTCGGTTATAAAAGCCAGTCAGTCAATGCTGTATAGGGAAATAATGGCTGTTTGTTCTCAGACCCACACAAAACACATAAATACACTGTGTGGGCAGAACGTAGAGTTGTTGAATGTTAAACTGGCGGTACATATAGTGACCACTGGGCTTTAAAGGGTTAAATCTCTGGTATACAAACCAGTCAGTTAATGCTGTATAGGGAAATATCGCTGTTTGTTCTCAGATCCATCCATACAATACACACAAATACACTGTGTGGGCTGAACGTAGGTTTGGGAATTTTAAACAAATCCGCAACTGATCCCGGTGCCCGAGCTGTCTAAGGCGTGGGTCTGAGGCCGCTCGCTTGCTAGGATTGCGGATTCGAATCCCGCCAGAGGGGCATGGTCATCTGTCTCTTAAAAATGTTATGTGTTGTCAGGTAGAGGTCTCTGGGACTCGTCGATCACTAGTTCAGAGGATTCCGACCGAGTGATCTCCAAACCTCACAAGTGATGTCTAGGCCTTCTAAGGCTGTGCAGCCATGAAAAAAAAAATTAACCTGTTGTTACATATAGCAACTGCTGTGCAAAAACACAGCGGCTGTTAATCGACGTAAGAGGCCTACATCCGACAAGCTTTCACGTTAAAATGAATATGAGTTTATGCAAACAACATCAACTGCTTGATCTGCTCAAAGCAGAAACAGCCTGCATGTATTAAACTTGATCTGCAGTTCCAAATAAAAAAAGATAAAGCATTTCCGTTACAGGCCTGGAGTGGTCCAGAGGGTTCCAGGAAGTTAAGGTTCCCAGATTACATGACAACGGCGCAGGATAGTGGTAAGGTTGTCAGTCTTACGCACCGGCCGCCTTTACCCCCAGGAAATGCTCCTGGTACTCATTTCTGTTAGAGGCTGAGTCGACCCCAGGGCCATAGAGCGATCGGAAGGATTATATAAATGAAAAATGCCAATGAAACCATCTGGAATCGAACCAGCGACCTTCCGTTTTGTAGCAAAGCACCTTAACCACTGTGCTACCGCGGTCCCCTACAGTTTAGACTTAAGTTTATGGAAATTACAGCCATTAAATACTTGGCTACAAAATCGAATTATGCCTAAGCTTTTCATTAGTTTGTTTCGTAATTTTATATAGCTCAGGATAGGGACAGGTTGCGGGCACTTGTGAATGCGGTAATGAACTTTCGGTTTCTGTAAAATGCGGGGAATTTCTTGACTAGCTGAAAACCGCTTAGCTTCTCAAGAAGGACTATGTTCCATAGAGTAAGTAAGTAAAAATTTTAGGTTATCAGTGTTGTGTTCGTGAAGGTTAGTTGGGACTGGGCTTGCCGTCTTCCGGCACCCGACGCCGTGCAGAATATTATAAACGTACCAGTGACTCAGAGGAACAAACTGCCTCCGTTCAGTGAGGAACAGTAAAGTCGCTCAGTGCAGAGCGGAGGTACCTTGATGGTGAAGGCAGTAGGCTTGCCGTCCTGTGCAGCTAACGGAACATTACCACCAGCACACAAAGTGTCCATTCCAAACGACATCAACTTTCACAGACGCCTCAATCAGAACCTCAAAACGTAAACTTCAACCAAAACTTGCACGCCTTCGTCCTATTCGCTTTTGGCTACTACTTGCCTTCCTTTGAAGATGGGACCGATATTTTGCATTCCCGAAACGTCGATGACCAACTACCGACGTATGCCGCGCATCATCCCAAAAGAGTGAAGACCTGAGCCAGCATTTTTTGACATATACACGTAAACGTAAAGCCTAAACATGAGCGGGCGCTACAGTAATTTTCTTGACGACCCCGGGAAATGGCGGGCTGGACGGTCCGGGGATCGAATCCCGGTGAGGGCGAGATTTTCCGCACCCGTCCATACCGGCTCTAGGGCCCACCCAGCCTGCGAATCAATGGGTACCGGGTCTTTCCCGGGGGTAAAGCGGTCGAGGCGTGCCGTTGACCACCCACCCCCGTCTAGCGCCGAGGTTAAGGAAGGAGTAGAGCTATACCTCTACTCCCCATCTAGGCCTTTGTGGCCTGTTCAAGGATGAACTTTGCCTTTACCTTTACCCCAGGATATGGCATGGCTTGGTCCGCCGTCCAGCGAGACCCATGTAGAACGTTTCTAGCAGGCTACCTTCACGTGACCTAACAACAATCAGACCATGCGCAATCATACACCAGTGACTTGACACTCGTTGAAGTACAAAACGATTTTGAATTGGGTTAATTGGCGGTCTGTGCTTTGTTCTGCTGGAGACAATGGCTGGATATGACACGCGGATAACCAGGTCACAATGTGATGGAGGAGGCTACACAGTATCTGCTGTAGAACAACTACAGCAGGTGCACTCAACCCGTAGCTCGCAGGCAACCTGTTGCCCGCGACACAGCGGTATATTTCCCGTGGTGAATGGTGCTGAGAAAACGCGTCTTAACTCCAGCCCTAACACAGTCGAGATAAAAAGCTGAATCAATTTTTAAAAAATTTATATATATA
>Ga0131853_10020109_pt1 | contig 12138 bp, 5 predicted proteins | sample TergutLab28metaG_FD_92764 | JGI IMG/M metagenome (GOLD analysis project Ga0131853, IMG submission 92764) | Labiotermes labralis P1 segment gut microbial communities from Petit-Saut dam, French Guiana - Lab288 P1 (version 2) (version 2) | ecosystem: Host-associated > Arthropoda: Insects >...
ATTTTGCATCAACTCACACATAAATATTATTTTCAAATATCTGTACTATAACGTTATATTCGTCATAATACGTTATTTATCTCTAGTCTAGTAATATTTCCGAACGTCTCACAGACTGATTCTGATTGCTGATATTATTTTCGGTAACTAATGAAGCATATGAAAGAATGTATCCAAATAAAATCCAGAGTATAATACAAGCCTTTGAATGGAACTTGTTTTTGAAAGGTGGCCAAATATCGGTTTTGTACTTTGTACTTTGACTTGAAAAATCGTCTGGCCGGAATGAGGATAAAGTGAGGAACTGTGCCAATTCATCCACCAATACCGAATGGCAGATGATTAACAACGTTCCAAACACTCTCTTTCATCATACGATAGTTTATATGTTGACGGTTTTGACCGAACACTTGTATAGGAGACGGAATGCTGTAACATTTGTGTCGCTTCTGATGAATGACAGCAATTAACACAACCAACCCTAGTAGCAAAAACTTATAGTATCAAGCCAAAGATTTTAGAAGGTTTTGTACTCTAACAGCAGAAATACTGGCTGGGGATATGATTATCACACAGTAGGGAGAAGAATTCGAGGGCATTGCCCAAATTACAACAAATTAACTGGTTTTAATGAGAAGAGTCACGTAATAGCTGTGCAAAAGAAGCTTGGAGCAGATGGAGAAACGCTGTGACTGGTACATATATTCAGAACGGGACTACTTGAATCAGTCACTACCGATCTGTATATAAGATAAGTCTACGAGTGTTTAGTTTCCTAATCCTTAAACGTCAGGCTTGCTCTTTGTGTTGATGTTATACAACACAACCTGTCTATAAAACAGTATGTATCTGCACTGCCTCTCTGCGCAAATATATAGCTTGTCACAAGTAAAAAAATTAGCATTAAACTGAATGCAATTCCTCCTTTTCGTTCTGTCAGTTTGAAGTTTGTACCTTCATATCACACAGTCAAAGAGAACTCTGCCATGTCGTCAACATGCAGACTGCGCCATGCGCTTGCAAGTGTCCAGTCTTAACTACCGCGAAGAATAAACCTTACAGTACCGTTAGGTTACATGAGACATACACGGTAGTACATTCTTAATGTTACATTGCCACTCTTCTCTCTTGCTTTACTGTGTCTGAGCACACGCTCAGACACAGTAAAACAAGAGGAAGAGTAATACAACACCCGAACCCATCACAAACAAGGAACAACACGCTACCACAATGCTATCATAGCAACAAGTGATATAAATATCTTTAGCATGAACTAATAGCTCCCTGAAAATGGTTTAAATACAAACCGAAACATGTCGGAGATTTTAACTATTTTAACAAATTAAAGTTTTATAGTGTCATTTAAAAAGTGTGCATGTGTTGGTGAATATATGTGAATGGTAATGAACATTTGGGCTAAAAATAATGCGGAGGAATTGTTATCGGGTTTTCGAAAGCAATAGTTTCTCAGAAGCGATTCTGCTGCATGGAACTAGTATGTTTAATAGAAAATAGGAAACACTTTTTATGGTAACAGTGTCTGTTTTTTCTTTCTTTTTTATTTGGAGAAACACTGGATTAATTTTAATGTAATGTCCCTAGCGATATGTACTTTAATGTGAGATATTTTTTTCCTTTAAGACATTCTCTGTAAGCACGACGGTCATCACTGTTATATTTTGATGTTTCGGTTCACAAGAAATCGGAGAATAATCTGAGGAACAATTACAAAAAGCGCATAATCAATTTCACAAATCTGCAAATATATAAGACCTGAAAACACCTCCTTTCAAAAATAAAGCAATGGGATTCTTGGGTACAAACCTAAGAAGGGTCATATTAGAAACTGTGGGAACCGTAGGGGAAAACGATTCTAAATCTAGTTGAAAACAAAAGATCAACTTGATGTCACGTGCTATTTTTATTTCACTTCTTATGCGCTCAACATCTTTCGGACATTAATATATTCATCATGCCTGCAACACGGATACCACTCCAACCCAACCACACCGAAACACCAACACACATCGAACCAAGAACACACGACCAATGTGGTAATTCAACAGAATATTCGTAAGCTCCTGATGATGGATATATTAATGTCCGATAGATGTTGAGCGCATAAGAAGTGAAATAAAAATAGCGAGTGACATGAAGTTGGTCTTTTGTTTTCAGCTCTTAAAATGATGCACGTTCCAATAAATATAAGATTCTAAATCTAAATATTTGGAAAATCTAATGTATGGAGAAGAAAAATGTATTCATATGAGGCTCAAAGATAATAGGAGAAATTAGTGGGAAAATCATACGACATTTTGAAAACTGTATGACAGCTGATAAAAGAAATTAAGATTGCATAACATTTCATCGAAGGCACCCTTCTTTTGAGGTAGCGAAAGCTGGACCATAAACAAGATTCACGTCCAAGAAATGAATGCAACACGAATAAGACTTGTAAGACCACTTATGGAGCTCCATATACTGGACTGCCTGAGGGGTTTTAATTTGATAAAAAGAAAAAATAGAAGTTTTGAAAGTACATCAGAAGTGCTTTTTGGATCACCTGAAGCTAATAGACAAGTACTGGCTGACCAACAAGTTTGTCACTCCAGTACCAGTCCGAAGGACAATATACATAGCGACCTTGACAACGATGGAAAACCAAGGAAACTTCGAACTTTAAATTCACAGTTTATAGGATCTAAACCTTAGACAACTTCCTGTTGATGATGGTGATGATGACGATGATGATGGTTATGATGACTTATGATAATAAAAGGGAATCAGGTAAGGCCATTGCAACGCATAAAACGTACGTCTTAAAATTAAATGAAGAGAATATACTGCTCTAAAGAGAGATGAATGAATTACGGGGCATATATCACAGTACAGTACAGTTGGTCCAAATAGTCAACTTGTTGTCAGTTTGAATATTTAAGGACCTTCCAGACGTTTATAATTTGAATATGGAAGTTCGTGAGACAATTACGGCCAATGAGTGACATTGGCAAGTCAAAATGCAAAATATATTTTACGACATCTACTCGTATTTAATGTGTGCTACCAAACTTTGTTCACTAGTCTGTCACAAAGAGTTTATTGCAGTATCTAAACGTATGTGTTCCACCGTCATTTCGAAACGTGAGCCACTGTTGCACTTCTCATACTTAAACAGGACAAGCTGTGTTATTGAATTTAAAGTTCCTTAAGAGGCGGTGGGACAGAAAGGGAAATGGCGGATCAAACAAACGTGGATTAGCCCCCTAAAATTGAACTCAGGCGTAGTGATGCACAAGAACATCGGGTTCAAATTCTACACATTTGGCAGTAAAAGCAAGGAGTACCGATAACTCTTTCTTGCTTTCTTTCTTAACTATATTTTGCGAAAAAGTGGGACAAAACCCTGTGAACCTGCTGGGCATGTCCCACATAATAATGTTTGGCTTATGTAAGCATTTGGAACCGAGATAGCGTAGTCGATATAGCTACTTGCTAGGGGTTGGACAGACCGGGGATAAAGTGCCAGTGGGTGCGAGATTTTCCGCACGTGTCCTGACCAAATCTGAGGCCCACCCAGCCTCCTATACAATGGGTACCGGGTCTATCTCGGTGGTAAAGCGGCCGGGGCGTGGCGTTGACCACCCCCTCTAGCGCCGAGGTTAAAGAAACCGTAGAACTATAACCTCTACTCCCTCTCTAAGCCTTCGTAGCCTGTTCTAGGGTGAACTTCACCTTTTTGTGTAAGCGTTCAGAACGGAAAATTATACATTATGAACAAATATATCAAAATTTATTCTTTACATAGTGATGTTATTTTGTTATCCTGATCAACTAAATCAGTAGGAAAAATTTCTTCTACTTCAAAATATTATTAAAAACTACAAAAACGATCATTTTGAACTCAACTCCAATAATATTTTAAAAGAACATTCAACGTTTAAAGTGTCTTAAATACAGAGCATTAGGTGAATATACATAAGCATTTTACCGTCAGCAGTTATTATAAATTCGGCCAAGATTGAGAACATTGAAACACTAATAAACTGGAATTTAAATTAATTATTACAAATTATAACTTGTAGGAAATAAGATACTTTGTGACTTCACATTTAGGACCATCCATTTCTTTCTTTGTACTTGTGTCTTGTAAAGCATTCACAACTACAATGGTTCAGCGTGCTGTTTTATGCAGCCTTTAACACAGCATAGACTTTGGATGGTTACTGGCATTTTAAAGACGTTAGCTACGGCTTGTTTCCGGCTTGGATAACAGCAGAGACGCAAAGATCTCACAAAACATGATAACAACCTGAAACAACTGGACGGTCTCATAACCCAAACATCGACTTTCATTTTCTTATAACAACTTTATTTACGATCTTCCAAACAATACATAAACGATATATAAACTCCAGGTGTTACAATCCAAGTGTCTTCGTCTCGCTTCTAGTGCCCCTGGTACGTAAGTAACAGGCACATACACGAGGAACTGGGCGTTCAGCTGTTTTCCGACCATATCAGAGCCCTGACAGAGAGCTTTGACTAAAAGTTAGCTGATGTGGGGAACCCCCTTAGTACGACAACTCAGCAGATACTTACGCTGACCGTCGCCTGACGCGAAAGCCAAGGGCGGCAGGGGCCAGGAGGCCAGTCGAGGACATCGCCCGCGATGACCAAGTCGACTAAACGAATCGCATTCGGTGCTGATCAGCCGAGCGCCCTTTGGTTACCCTGACTGAGGTACTTCAGTGATTTTTCCCCAGATGTAAGGCAAATGCCAGGGTATTCGATGCAAAGTCGGGGCACGGCCCGCACTCCCCTCCCCCAGGCGCGGCGGCTTCACCTAAGCGCCTGACAAACGTCGCATAACTCCAGTATGCGACAGAGCGAGTCTGGGCTCGGAACCCAGACAGCCAACCGACCGAAGCTTATCCCTCCCATATTTAGTTCAGAGCAACCTAGGCCCTAGTCTTTGGCATGATCAGTCAAGGCCCTCATCCTGACTTCAAAATCGTTAGCCTAAGCATATTACCCTGTTAAGGTGTCTGTTACAGAGTCCAGCAATGCGGTCGAACGCAAGAATGGCTAACAGACATGGGGACGTCGACTTGCGCTTTGCGCAAGCCTCCACCCCTAGTTAAAACTTTGGCTTGGCTTTGGCTTCGCTTGTCAAATGTTCACAAACTGTGAATTGTTTAGTGGCGTCAGAGAACTATTGTCGTTCTTTCTGCCAAGTTATGTAGAATAAGTTGGCTCGAATTTACAATGTACAGCGCTTAACTTCATTTATAAAATCTGACAAAAAAAAAAAAGAATTCTGGAGCTAATTTCCATCCCCCATTAATAATTAATTCTAGCAAAGTATTGATCAATTTCTGTCAGGAAAATCGTAACCACCGCTTCAAGCGCTCAGTGTCACGCGTAATGTTCTGACTTCCAGACGTACCGCAGCACTGGGAACGTAACGAGTCTTAACGAACGTGAACTTCCATCAATTGTACACAACATTTTTATCTTCAAGTTATTGTTGTGTGAGGCACATCTCTGCATGGAGTGCAAAGAAGCGAAAATAAAGGGACGTTTAGACAGTCGTTTCGGTTGGATTGTTTTCTTCTTCAGATTAGCAGGAATTCCGTTAAAAAATAAGAAAATATCGACAATTTACGCTATCTACATGATTACGGTGATTTTTTGTACTTTCATCACTGTAATAGGAATGTTCGTTGATGTGTTCATACGTTGGGATGATTTTGGACAAGCCATGACAAATATTCGTTTGTTGATAGTTTTAACGAATATTATTTGGGTTTACATCTACTGCAGGTAAGTACGAACACTGACCGTGATGTTTGCAGCATCACAGGTATTTGTTTAGAAACAAATCAAGTTTTAAACAATGACAAAATATCAACTCATATACTGTATATTAAAGAAGGCGTCACTTGCACAGAACGCTGTTTGTTCCAGGCATACCCTGCGTGTGTCAGGCTGAGCACACTCGATGCTAGGTCGGTGAATGATTCTATTAAAAAATTACAGAAAGCTTGGCTATCATGGACTTTACTTGTTACTAGTGAGAAATACGTCACAGTACGGAAACATAAGGGACACGTGACTGGAAATTTAACCCAAATTGGCCGGAGGTTTTTACGCTACGTATTGGGATGCCGGTGCTTAGAAATAGACCAAAAGAAGGGTTCAACTGCTGCATTCCGATAACACTGACCAAATGTCCAGCCCGATGGAACCACGAAAGTTTTTATTATTCAGAAATTACTCTTCTACACATTAGAGAAAAATTATAATAAATTTCAATAAGAATTTTTTTATTCATAATTTTCTATTACCGTACAATTCTTATTCTATTTTTGCACATTTTCTGAACTTTATATTATGGCTTGGTTTCTTTGTCTCAGGCTCCAACAGCGCAGTATTGAACGTGTAATGGACCAAACAGAAAACTTCACGTGGGAAGATCTGCCGACCAGAGACGCTGAGAGCGGACGCTTGTCAGCGGCAGGATGGATCCCTCTCATTAAAATGTTCAGTACTCGTGCAGCTATTGCGAACGTATGTTTTCATTTCGGCCAATCAACACTCCGCATCATGACAAATCATGACACAATGATAACTGCATGGTATCCTTTCGACTGGACTGTTTCACCCTTCTATGAACTGGTTAACATTTCACAGGTAACAATTTCCATCTATTACAGAAGACAAAAATTCACCCGTTCTCTTCTTATAATTTTCCTTAGATTTGTAGATTCTAATATTATACAATTTCTTATATAATCCTTAATTCAATATTTTGTCTTAATCCAATCCAATCTTTCATTGTTTGTTTTACCACGACCCTATCAATTTAGGACACTAAATTTTTGTTGAATAGTGAGATGGCTAACAATATGGAAATCGATTGAATCTGGAATGAAAACTTTATGTCCTGACTTGGTTTCTACCGGAATTTTTTAAGAACGGAAAAGAGTCTCAGAACAGCCAGTGATCTGGCCGGGATATCTAGAAAACAAATACCCATGGCCAACTCAATACAGATCTTTGGGGTTAACTGGAGTATTAATTGTTTATTTAATTCAAATGAAAAGAACAATTTGGAAGATCACTTGAGATAAATTTGTGAGGAACGGTCGTTTGATATATCTATACTCCGCGTAACATTCAAAATTACTTCGGCCAGAAAAAAACAGCACTTAGAAGTTACAACTTTCTGTATATTTCCAAATCCTCAAAACATATTGACAATTCAACTACTAATACATCAAGCCTAACGTCGAAAATTGCATGTTCTGTCTGTTACATAACAACAAAGGCAAGCTACCAACCTAAAGCAGGGACCGAGCGCATTGTAAACAAAGCATCATAAATGCTGTCTTGAAGATAATATCTGTGCGGTATACTAAATTGTTTAGAGTTATGAAATTAATGTGAAAATATCAAGCAAGCAACTGTGAGCATAATCAATCTGAAGAGCGACAATTATACCTTACTGCCATCTGGCAATTCGTCCCATATATTAGGTGCCGTAATACTCTAACGAAAGACGTGACAGTGAAAATAAGTTAGCAACTGCTAGAAAGAAATTACCGCCATAATAAAATCTGTGTTTCACGTGCTATGGCCTGTAACAGCATATACTAAATACATTTTTTCTTAGTCAAAACGTTTAGGAAAATAGCATGGATTTCGCAGCATGTCTCCAAATTCATATATCCGCTTTTATATTTGTGCTTTTTATTCCTGTACGCACATCTTGAGATTTGCTTTGTTTGAAGGACACAATTAATGCTTTACGTTCGTTAAAGCTTACAGATGGAAAGTATACAAGTATTAAGAATTTTTTTCCAAAGAATTCTTTTCGGGACAATACTCTGCCAAATGTCATTCAACAAAACATAATGTCATTGTGGCCCAGAGTGTTTTTATTCTACTAAACGAAATAGAAAACCTGATGGGATAAAATTTAATTTTAGGATCCGTCATTCCTACAGAGTCGTCATGTTATGCTAACTCCTCGAAGTCTTCAAATTACCATACGCCTGTTTTGTAATTATTCACTCTCTTACAGTGTTTTATGTCACTATTAGTACTCGGTATAACCTACGGTTTCATGTGCCTCTGCACTACTCTAATCGCTGTGGCCTGTGCTCAGTTCGAGAAGCTGAAGGCTTCCGTATTGGACATCAGACAGCAACATATCACACCTCACCACGAGCAGGAAGAAGGACAAGTTCATAAAATTCCAAGCTATGACTTGCAAGCTAAGTTAAATGCGTGCATTCGACACCATCAGGAAATAATGACGTAAGTTAGGAAGGAATTACCTAACACTTTAGTGTAACTGTATTTATAAACATCAGACAATTTTAATACCAACTAAATGCCCATTATCTATTATATATGTCCATTGTATGCGTATCTACTAAATATTTCGGTATTTAAATTTTTTGTATGTGTCAAAAATCTTGATTAATTCTCGTTCCAGAAAACAAATTCGAAACTTCAGAGACTTATTCTGCCTAATGTTACTTCTTGCATTGAGTGATAAAGCCTACAGTCTCAAATTTAGAAAGTAGTGTAGTGCCCTTTAAATATATTTCGCTTAATAATACGGCTACATATTTCTTCTCATTTACAGGTTCTTGCAGCAACTAGAAGGTGCACTGAATATCGGTCTGTGTGGCCATTTTATGATCTTACTGGCTACAATGTGCTTCGCTGCTTTTTCTGTAGTCACGGTACAGTATTAGAAATGTTGATTGCTGTTACTTTAGAAGATAATGTGTACTGAAAAGTGATGCAGTGTTGTCTGGTAACTGTAATCAACATCCTAGTTACTTTTTCGGCATACGTATTAGTGACTACACCACACATACAAATACCTTATCCCAGTGTAATTACAACGTACTTTAATCACGAAATAACGAAAGATATTTCAGGCTGCGTTAAGAATTCCTACTGAGAACACTACGCTCTTCATGTATCCAGTTGAGCTCAGTCTTCAGTTCACCTGGCAATGTAATTTGTTACAAATATATTAATTTTAATTACTTACAGTCGGAAGATGGCGTGAAATCAGCATAAGCATGTAGCTTTATTAGGTATGTTAATAATTGAAACGTGTTTCTTGGACAGAATGATGTTGCCATTATCACTTCTCACGGTACATCAACCATCGATTATCTTCAAACAAACCGACATTAAAATTGCGTCCTTCATTTACTAACAATCAAATCTCAGTATCAAGCAGTATAACATCTTCAGCAATATAAATATTATATATATATATGTATATGTCCATAAGTAAGAGTGTGTGTATTGTCGCTTAAGTGTGAAGTACTTTAGTTCATGAACATCCAAGTTATTCTTTAGTGTAATGGAAATGGGATTTTTAAAATCCATAATGAGAGACTATTCAATACTTGCAGTATTTATTCCACGCTATCACCAACCGACCTTTGGTAAAGTTTACAATGACGGATAATTCAACACTTAACTGGTAACTTTATAGCATAATGACACGGATCCCGTGAGGGGAAGAAATGACGATCCTTTCAACACTTCAAGTATTTATTTACATAATAACTACAAAGAATTAACTTAAAACTCGACATGAGAAATCACAGAATATTTTAAACAGTTATTTCAAAGAAAATTTTCCGACCTTAGTTAAAAAATTAAATGGCCCGATACTAGCTAGGTCTAGAGTTCGCTTTACGAATCCATTCCACAATTTAAATAGTTATTTATTCAATGATTAACTGGTTCATTGAATAAAGGGCCCAATTCTCTTAAAGTATAAAATGATCTGAGAAGAGTTAAAACAGGGAAAGTTTCAGGGGTTGTTTGTTACGGGAAAGAAGAAGCAGTTGCTGCAGGAAGCACTAGATGACATTTTCTAGAGAATTCGTTTTGGTAAATGTATGAAACAGTCGCAAGACGTGCTAGGCAATGAGTGAAGTACTTAAATGTTTTAATGCATCTTTATTATGTACCCAACATAAAAGCATGTCATTATTCTCTAAAAAAACTAGCAAACACTTGAATAATCATTCATTGTAAGGTCTAAAGTGGACCGGTTATCTATTGTACTTAATAAACGGTTGTTTTATGAAGTGTCTGGATAAAGCAGTGATTTTTAACTTCATTCGTCACTCTGGATGAAACGCCTCGTTATGTGAAAAAAATATTTATTCCACACATTAAAGAAATGATGCAATTGGCGGTAACGGACACGCAGACACACACACGTACATACGTGTACGACAGGGCATTGTATTCTTCAAAGAATATAAAAAAGACATCAATTTTTAGATGCTTACTTTTCTTCACGCATGAGAGTGCTGCAGCACACAATGCTAATGGGTCGTTGCTTGCATTACGAAAGTTGTTAGATACACGATTAATTGAAAAGTGGCCTTGGAATTCTCCAGATCAAACCCCCTGTCATTTTTAATTTCCCGGCATAAATAACGACAAATGTTATGTCACGAACCTGGAAAGCAGCTCGAAAATTTCCTAGGTAATTACTGACAATATTTGAAGGCAGCCTGCAAAGAGATGGGCATCAGTTCCAACGTCTGTTTTGATGCAATGAACTGACACTCAATTTAGGCGGAGCGGTGACCAGACAGACACAGTCCTTGTTACCAGATACGGACGGGAAGCACATTTGCAGTTCTTCGGCTAATCTGCAGAAATTAGCAGGGTCTACACTGTGTCATATTGAAGAAATTTATAAGAAATACGAAGCATCTATAGATTACACTCATGTATGTTACGTGATAAAAAGGTTTATTGTTTGAAATATTTCTTTGTTTCCTTGTCTTTCTGATGTGAAAAAAATTTTGCAGAACTGGGGAAACTATTCGGATATGAGTCAAGGGATGGCAATTTATATAGTTTTCGCTGCTGATGTGCTACTCATCTGCTGGTTTGGAACTCAGCTGACACAACGTGTAAGAAAAAGTGACTTATTTTTTTACTCAACACGTTATGTATATAATGCAAAAGACACTCACAGCTCCTCTTCAAAAGAGAGTGTTTCTCTCTATTCCACTGCCTGTGTAGAGAAATTTTATTCAAATTTTGGAAACAGGTTTTAAACATTTCATAATATCCTAGACGGCAATCATAGAAAACTTTCGCTATATTTGAATTTTTGTAGGTGCTCCTTTATTTATTATTATTTAGGATCGCAAAAATATTTTAGCAATTAACATTGAAAATTTTAAGAAATTTACATTTTTGTTATAAAATGTGAATAACAATTCGTATTTTTAAAGCTATCTGCCCTCATACTACTGAATGGAGAAGCGGAGAACAATTATCCAGAAATAGGAACTACAATTCTAAATTTTATTCCAATAATATATGAATTAGAAGCAAACTAGCTTTCTCCAATTTCAAAGACGATACTCTTTATTTTACACTTGAAGTTAAATCGAATTTGTGGACGCATATTCGGTAAATATAGACGACACGAGTATATATTACTTTACTTTGTAAAGGGAAATAGAGAAATAAAAAATTCATTGAAATAACATCTTCCAGTGTCAAATTTCAATACCTTTAATTTTCTGAAAGGAACTTTCCAAACATAATAATTTTCCTCAGCTTCAAAACGGAAGAAAAAGCGAGGATGTTTTGTGTGCTGCACAGAAAAAGGAACAATGATCTATAGAAGGGCGGAACATGACCTTGTCAAAGCGTTACAAACATATCTTTGTATATTTCTGTGTTGAAGAGTACAGTGTAGTCGAATTATTTCAACAAAGATCAGAGTGATATAAACTACGGGCTGTAGAAATATTTTGCTTAGTGTTGGAGATGTACATGTACGGAAATTTTATACGGAGTTTTGACACAGATATTCGTACACACTCGAAGTAAAATGTCTGGAAAAAAAGTAACTGTACACCCGTTATCAGAAATGAGCGTTTGTCTAAAAATTAAAGTAAAATTTAAATTTTTCTCAAACGAATCAAATAAAATTATTTATATCTCTAATGTAAAAGAGTAAGCAGAAAATTAGCAGCATAATGGAAGTAGTTCCATAAGTCACGAAAAAAGACAGAACGTGAAAATCTGAACGCCTCATCGACAGAGTGACGAAGTTTA
>Ga0131853_10020110_pt1 | contig 12137 bp, 7 predicted proteins | sample TergutLab28metaG_FD_92764 | JGI IMG/M metagenome (GOLD analysis project Ga0131853, IMG submission 92764) | Labiotermes labralis P1 segment gut microbial communities from Petit-Saut dam, French Guiana - Lab288 P1 (version 2) (version 2) | ecosystem: Host-associated > Arthropoda: Insects >...
CTTCACCTGTATTTTAACCATTTTTAACATATATTTTAGAACTAACTTACTGTAATACCACGGGATCCTGTAGGTAACTACTTCAGAAGTACCTTGTATGTTTCAAAAAACAAATTTATAAGCATGAGGATGACCCCAAGGGGTTGAAACATGTAGCTACATTAATCGTATGTAACTTAACATTACATCACATTGTTGTGTAAGACGGACAATAAACAACATTGTTACTTTAGCACAACGGGATAGATAACCCACAATTTAGAAAGAATGTGTAGTAACCACTGTGTCTTAGGGGGCTGAGACCTTGAGAGATGCTATTGCCTGGATCCTGCAGTAGTGCCATTTGTTGTAGTGAGAGGCAGCCGCGTGGCAATGCGTTTCAGTAGATCACGTAGCAGTACTAATTACTGCACGGAAGGGAACTGGCAATAAAGCTTGCCAAGAGAAACCCAGCAGCATCAGCGACACAACGGCCTACAGAAGTAACGGTTTAGCTTCTCATTATATTCACAAATTGCGGACGCAGTTCTAGCCTGAAAACTGGTCTAATGCTTCTGGACGTGCCTTTTACATTCTCTAGTGCCCGGTATGCTATTTCTTTTCATTTATGCCTATGTACCTACTATTATATTTATTTCCAACGAAAAGACAGTTGAAAATGTGTGTGAAGAGTGAAAATGTTACTAATCTAAGCCAGTCACATCAATGTTCTCGCTGCCAGTTTTCGTCTCTTCACTGGACATGACTGCCTCCAGCTACACCTGAACAGGACTGGAAAAAAGGTTTCTCCCGATGTGCCGACTGTGCGTTGACGTCGAAGAAATGGATCCTGACCACATCCAAAAATTTCAGAGTCTGACAGATAAAATAAGTGGTGGAATGTATCAAAATTACATTTTATTTTTTAATTTCCTAATGGCAGGTACATTGACTGTTTATCGTTGACCTATGCGACCAATAAAAGTAAAACGTTAAAATTACAGTATAGATACTAAAAACATTCAAAGTAAATATGAAAGTCCTAATGATAACAAGTAGTCACAAAAATAGTAACAGTAAAAAGACAAAGTCAATTTCCCACCATTTTTGTCCTGGCCTCCCAGTATCGCTCACACTCTGTCCTAATACCGTATATTCTCGAATCTAATCCGCACCCTTTTTACAGTTTCAGAGGGCTAAAAAATCAGATGCGGATTAGATTCGCGGTCGTGAGCTGGATTTTGGAAAAATCATAGAGCCTCTGTACGTGCCATAAGAACAATACAACACAATAATTTGTTATATTATATAATATATTATGTAATATTTATAATTTATTATTCATCATACTCGCCGTCATCACTCATAACTGAATCGTTATCCGTCACCCAGTCACTATCATCTTTATCTTCACTATCGTCCTCCCATAGAATGTCATCTTCGGATCAGTCCAAAGCATTGCTTATGCGACACTTCTTGAAAGATCTGACGATAATGCCCTCCGGGATGGCTTTCTATGCAGCCGACACCGACCGCGCGACTTCTGAAGGCGGTTGAAGGAAAGATGCGGATTGGAACCGCGAACTAACTTTTTTTCGTTTAAGAAATCGACAAAAACTAGTGCGGATTAGATTAGAGAATATACGGTACGTAGTGCGGTACATTGTCCTAGGTGGTTTCTGTCCAAGGGTTCGTGGAGGCTGCATAGCGTGCAGTAGGAGTCAGGGCGGATTCCAATGCAGTGAAGATGTGTACCCAAGCAATCATGCCCAGCGCACAGTATCAAAATTACATTGGACTGCAAGAAAGAATATGGGAGACATCCAACTGGCGTGGGAGAGGAAAGTCTCACAATATCCTTCACAAGTACAGAGTAGTATTCAATTGTAACTCTTGTTAATCGTACGTACGCATTAGCCAGCTTTTAGCGGCAGACTGTACGTAATGCTTCCCTTAACATGTCTGCCCACGGTAGGATACCGTAATCCGCTCCTGATCCACTGACACAGACCGCAGTTGTATGTCAGTCCCCAACAGAATTCACAAATCCCACCTTCCTGTACCACAGTCGGTATAGCGACTCTCCACGGGATGGAAAGGCTGGGGGTCGAATCCCGGTGGGGGCGAGATTTTCCGCACCTGTTCATTCCGACCCAAGACCCACCCAGCATATTATAAAATTGGTACCGGTTCTCTTTCCCGGGGTTAAAGCGGCCGGGGCCTGGCGTTGACCACCCACACCATCTAGTGGTGAGGTTAAAGAAAGAGTAGAGCTATACTTCTACTCCCTTTCTGGGCTTCACGGCCTGTATGACAGATTTCCAATCCTAGATTTATTATTATTATTATTATTGTATTGTTTCGTTTGGTATTTTTTATTACCTGCGTATAAATTTTGCAAACGTGCAGTACATAACCATAAAGTTTCGATATTTGAGGTTATCGAAGCGTATTGATAAAGATTGACGCCTTCTGGGGACATGACGCCTTGTCGACTGGTAAATGGTAAGCAAAGTTTCGTCCGGTCTCCCTATTTAAGTGCTGAAGTGTAGTCACGTAGGACTGCTGGCTGTCCGGCTCCTAACAACACTTCATATTCCTAGTTCAAACGGGTCGTTTAGTTATGAAATCGGAGGCTTCCGCCGCGGCTCAGTGGAGGGAGACCGCTCTGCTAGGGCGTTAGGCGATGTAGGCTTGTAGTTGGCTACCGAAGTTTCAGGAGAATTATCGCTCCCATCTTCAAAGATCAAGCAGCTGCGTGACCCTTGAAGATGGGACCGATAGACTGTCGAAATCTCGAAACGTCGGCAATCAACTACCGACCCTCACTGCGCAACATCCCGGAAAATGGAAAGATTCATTAGTTGTAGCCATACAAGAAAAAAAGGTAAAGAAAATTCTCTCGAGCCTACCGTCTCCTTTTGTTTATGTTGCAAAAAAACTGCTTTCGTAAAACTTACTTCGTTTCAAAAATAGTTTATTGAAAAGAGTCGCGCGCCACACGAATATGACCAAATTATTGAAACTTGAGTATCGATGTCATCTGGCAGGCTCAAACGTCGCGACAGATAGTGTCATCAAATGCCCAGTGAGTACATTATAAACTGGAAGTACAAGGCTACTTTTTCCGTTTTACAAGCGACAATACTGATGCTGATAAGTCCTTAGCCCGAACAGGAAGGAAACAAGCTAATGTTTCTGTCAGATTGGCGTGAATTTCCTTCGGCGCCTTGCCTTGCAGGAAAAAAAAAACCTGATGACAGCTCGCGTCTCGATGTTGTTGAAATCACACGCGTCCCTAACATGCTTCCGTGCTTGTTTCCTTCCTGGTCGGGCTAAGGACTTATCAGCACCCTGGTAAATGACCGTAAAGGGACCTAGGTACCGGTAACGTAGTTGCTATTCACTTGGGGTAAGGGAGAGTCTGTTTCCTGTATTTTGCAGAGCATCGGGAATGAAAAGAAGGGCAGAGGAGCGGACGGTGGTGACGTGTCACATTGCACGTCCAGACCTGCTCAGCCCTTAACCTATCATCCCTTTGATGTGATGGCCAGATACCGACAGCGCACTGAACAAGCCCGTAACGTGACCGCGTAACCAACTTTTGATACTTTACGCAGTCACGAGTCCCGTCCACACTGTCCCGATACGACGTTACGGTACGCGGTAACGTTACAAGTGTGGACGGGACTCGTGACCGCGTAACGTATCAAAAGTTGGTTACGCGGTAACGTTACGGTCTTGTTCGGTGTGCTGTCGGTATTTGGCCGTCACATCAAAGGGATGATGAGGTTACAGCCGGAGCAGTTCTGGACGTGCAACTTGCCAGGTCACCACCGTCCGCTCCTCTGCCCTTCTTTTCATTCCTGATGCTTCTGTCTTGAGTGGTGCGAATCTGTAGTGCTGTGCGATTTGTTGAGCGTTTTGGTAATTGTGAAATGGAGTGGACTGGGGAAAGTGTCATAGAATTTATCGAACTTTATAAACGAAAAGAAATAATATGGGGCTCAAAGCACCCAATGCATTTTAACAAAATTAGAAAGCAAGGTACATGGGAAAGAAATGAACAGACCCGTCGAGGAGTGCGTCAGGGCCAACCTTTCTTGAACAGAAACAGCTTTCCTGAACACTGTGTCCTTTTTCGAGATTTTTTCTCCAATCAAATGAATTAAAAATTCAAATTCACTGGGAGACATTCTGGTGAAATTCTTATATAACCCACTGACCGACTGAAAATTCAAGTCTGCCAGCAAACTCGAACCGCTGTACACTTCCCTGCTTGTGTACAGTTGCCTTTGCCACCACCGCCGCTCTTTTCTCTTTTTCTTTAAAGCGTAATGTATATAAATGTACGAAGCCGCTGCTAGCTGCAAAGACATCGCTCGCGCTCCCGTAGCAAACTGGGAACGCCACGGTATAACGCTCGCAGTTAACACTTAGGCCGTGAGGCACGGGTTGAAAGTGCAGCTCGTAGCTCCGTATCGTGTCAGCCCCTTGCAAGGTTACGGCATTACGCGGTAACGTTACAAGTGTGGACCCACCTTTAGAGGAACGAATTACTTACTCTAACCATATGTGGCACTCATCTTGGGGTTGCGTTTCACAGGTTGAAGGCCTGTGTTGTTGTTCTGTGACCCCTTCCCTTACGATAATGACAGGGCCTCAGATTGGTGTAGAAGCAAAATGTCGAGACCCCTTTGTCAGGCTACATAACGTGAAGTTTATTTGCGAGACATCGAAAGCTGCCAGACAAGCGAAATGTCGATAACCTCCATTACTCACCCTGACATGATTTCGTTTTAATAAAAATCAATACCACTTTTCTTGTCGACGTGAAAGGGAATCAGACAGTGTAAACATTATGAAGGAGAAGAAAAAGTAGGAAAAGAAGAACACTGTATCACCAGCGAGGAAAGCAATCAAATGCTTCGGTGCCAAAGACACAGAACTGTTCGCTTCGTTGTGTAAGGACACTAGGGATAGCCAAGCAAGTATCTGCAGAATGATTTCAAAAGGAAGCTGAAACATATCTTTTGATGTGGACACCAAAGATAAGAGCTTGTTGTTTATTTGAGCGCTACTGCAACCTAAAATGGTCCTATAACAACAGCCTGTAATGAAAGATGAGTACAGAACATTGGCGAAAAAACTGACATCGTGAATCTGTCGCGGTGCCAGTCGATTAATCAAAAATCCCATACGGACGACCATGGTAATGAGCCTTGGCTTCCGCAGAGAGGTGGCGGCGACAAGCGGTCAGAGATGTAACTAAATTAACTCCATATAGCAGAGTCTTTGAACAGGTAAGTTCCTCTTTCGCGCTAAAGTAGCTCACCCCGTTTTATGAAATTAGTACTTTCATTACCGTTTCAACAAAAGCAGAGCACTTTGCCCTAACCTGAGTGCTGTGTCATGCATGTTATGACATTTGGCGCCTTCTCAAAGAAGCTGCGAAAGTGATCATTAGCCCTGTCATATGTCTGTCCGCTTGGAGCGGTGGGATTCCCTCACACCAAACGGAATTTCGTGAAATTTCGTATTTGACATTCTTAACAAAATTGGTTGACTCTTTCCAGTTTAGGTTAAAATCGGATGAATGTAACTTTACATTTACACCTACAAACACTTATGCTACTTCGCCAATATTTTCTTCATAGCTGAGACACTTCCCCTTCTAAGATAAGACCTGAGGCCGAAGAACTAGCTAACCACTGAAACATAGCAATTGAGTTTGATCGATTGTAATCTTCCCGTTCAAGATATCGCGAAGTTAGGGTACATCGATTATAATGGAATAAAAATCTGATCCTAAACTACACAAACGGAGAACTTTTATACTGTTCGTTACATGAACCGTGGAAACGAAGTATAAAATCCTTACATCTTCCGTGTCTGTCTTCAGATTTTCACGTGTCTAAAATCTGTGGACAATAACAGAGCGAACACAGCACATGTTTTATGCTCTGAGGAAATTTCCTGATTCGTTATTTAGTGCGTTCATTACTTGTTACCACGTAATGATAAATATCAACTGCTTTATTTTCGGGGTTTTATATTATTGTTCGACAGCGTAACAAAAGGAAACTAGACAAATTAAATTTAATTACACAGGGACAGGTTTAAAAAATAATTTTTTTCTCTTAATGTGGGTCCAGTGAAGCGTATGAATGCAACTATTTTTATGTTTGATGTCCTACATCATTCTGAAGACAAGTTCCGTAACACATCTTCTCAGCACAGTGTAGGTAATATTACAGATCCATAAACTTGATTTTTATCTTCTGGATATGCAAATTAAACCTTTTGTTTTCTTCCATTTTGCGGCTTGCGGTTTGTAAGGTGTTCTCGTGAATGAATGTCTAAAGGAACAGCTGGCTAACGAATTTCATTTAGCTTGATATTGGTCTACTATTTCCTCTGCTTTAACAGCCAGCAGCATCAGAGGCACTAAAAAGTGAAAGTAACTTTTCTGTCCAATGTTCCCGAATTCCGAAATTTCATTGCTTTTTGAAGAGTTCCCATGCTCCTTCTGGTCGGACCGACGTACGGATGAAGCGTGAAGCTCATCTTACAATTTTAAAAATCAGTTTCTACCTTACAGAAAAGAATACATCTACATTACAAAGCCCTACTGCTTAAGACTAATATTTTTCACTTCGTGGTATAGACAAGCAGGCTTGTACCGACCTCTCACATTCCATTTCTTACAAATTCCTGCTCATTCTTGGCGTTCTTTCGACTCATACCTCAGAATCTCTTCCTGTATTCTTGCAGACTTATTCTTCCGTATTCGAATAATTTTACGTTTAAATCATCAGAGCAGGGAACGTTTATATTTTTAAAATTTCTAAACGTTTCTGTAATTTCTTTCTATGCTAACAGTCTCTACTTCATACTTCACAACACTTTTCTCGGGTCACAGCCCATATTGTTTAAAATATTCCACTCTGTTCCTAGAGTCGTACGAAGGTAAGGCTATCTCTGTACAGGCCTGAAGAGACCTTCAGGCCTCCAGGATGTTGAGGCTGCCAGAAGTTCTAGACAATCGGCATATGAAGGTGGCAAGGTTGTAAGCCCTACGCACCGGCCGCCTTTACCCCAGAAGATACCCCTGTTACTTATTTCTGTTAGAGACTGAGTCGACTCCAAAGACACATTTCGGCTGAAAGGATTAAGTCAATAAAAATCCAAATGACCCCATCAGTAAAAATTATGCATGGACATGACCGTCATAACACAACTATACTGTCAATTATACATGACGTGTCAACTACATGTTTCGGCCAGTACTAATTTTGGCCATCATCAAGTTGGATACAATTATCGGAGAAAACTACACAATATATAATATGATACAGTATAACTATCAGTGTTGGTGTAAGTAGAGGGGATGAGATCTCGTTTACAAAGTTGTTAGAGGCGTGTGTACAGAAGGTTTAATATGTAGATCTATACAAGTCATGTTACGTCTATGATTTCAAAAATATCGCCATTATTGCTGGAGGTATCAATGGGGTGTCGTAGGCTTGAGGGGGAAGCCGGCTGGTATTGCGGCGTTGTAATTGCTGCCAGTAGTAGGTGGAGCTGAGTTTGACACCGGTCTGCCTTAGTGGCTGTGTAGACATCATAAGTTGCCTGCGTTTCGGCTACCGGCCACGGACGTGATGTGGTGAGGATGGGAAAACTTTTTGTACCGTGTTGAATTGTCAGGTGGACGTCTATCGTCAACGGTGTTTTATTTAGGGGGGCAAGTATGTGGACCCCTGGTTGATGCTGATGTCAGTGGGTGCGATCCTTGTCAGAAGAGAGAGAAGAGGCTATTTCGTATTTTGTGTTATGACGGTCATGTCCATGCATAATTGTTTACTTATGTTTTAATTAAGATAACGGGGATGACACTCCTTAAATACCCCATCGGTGACCGAACCCGCACCTTCCGGCTTTTAAAACATTCTAACTACATTTAGTGGGCGTGAAGTTTCAAACAATGGTTAGCATTGCGCTCTGAAATGTCAGTATAAGCCTTTGTGTACGTCTAAAGCATTTGTGACATTGGAAACACTGAACGAAACCGTGGGGGAAAAAAAAAAAAATTCAAACTTTTCAGCATGATATCTGTACTGTGATTAACTTTGCAAAAATGAATTTGCGTCTGCAATACATGAACATCCGAAACAACGAGGTGTGGTATGGAAAATAATAACAAGGAATGCAATTTGGAAACCATTGTTCATTCGATTGGACTGTATCATCCCATTACTATTGTAATGAATTCATTTCGAAATGAAGTTACGATGTGGATCGCATCATAGTGTTGCGTGGCACGTGGTCGGTATGAATGACGGCCACCCGGCGACCTCACCCTCCCCAACTGGATACATGGCGGCTCGGAACGGAAATCTCTAAGATTCACTCTGCGTGCTGGAGCACCATTCCTCATCCCGGAGAGGAAATGAGCGTGGTCTGGCGGAGATCCAGGTGAAAAATTATCACTTTGCATCTTTTATGTCTTCCTGAACATCGCTCAATCGGTAAGGACTCCACTGACTGTTGGCTCGCAGACCTCTCTAAGCACGTGTAAATATACTCGTACTTCTGGTCCTCACAAAGTCAAGTGTACAGCTGCAATAATAAATTAAGACTGTATTTTCATATTCATGTTTTCAAGTAATAGTACGACGATTAACGCCTTACGGCCGACAAGGATTAGCGACACAACATTGCAGTTTGGATAGGCAATAGATCCACTCTTCTTGGAGTGTGTTGACAGAAAATGCTTCCCACGCTGTCACCCTATATATATATTAAGAGATTTAATTCGAGTCTTTCCCTAACAAGAGTGGTCGACAACTATCAGAATCTCCTTCCTATTTAAAAACTGTGTTTCAGTAGCGAGAAATGACACCATTTCATGTGCCCTTCAGCCAATCACGAATCGAATTCACATTTGATACGTATTAAAGAGGAGATACGCACGGTCTGTACACAGAGGTCTGCTGCATTCTTCTGTAATTGAGTTCAAATTGTGAGATCGCCATATTCCTGATGTGTGTGTTTTGCGGAATGTACCTGAACCGTTGCTTTCTCTGCGGATGGGGCAAAATCATCTATAATAAGCACTTATCACAGTAACTGCCATTAATAGTGCGCTGTGCATAACGAATACACTGCAGACTGCTAGCCGCCTGCACTGGATACACACAAATCCCTGGGATATTAGGTACTCCGTTTTCTCCAGTTTAAGCTTTCACGTGTGCTCTTCCCATCAGCTCAGAAATGCGGCAATGTGTGACAGGCCGGCCAGTAGCAGGAGAAGACATCCTGTTTCCGTCACTGTAACAGTGCTTCAGGATTACTGTGAATGACTTGGGAAAAAGCTACACTTTCTGCACATTATGTAGGAGGAATACGAGACCATGAGACCCTGATACAGTGCCGTCTAATAAGGCATCACTTTCACTTAGCGTCCATGAAAGTCTGTAAATGGAAATTCCCTACTCTACGTATAATATCTGGACCTGTAGGCTCTCGATATATCTTCACAAACTGCGACGAGGAATCAGCGGCGCTATATCGGGATGTGACGGTGTTGGTTTTACGGCTGGGTCTTGCCTTTTCTAGCAAGACAGTACTGCTGGTATGGCTGTATTGTTCATACCAAGAGGAGGGCTGGTCACTGAATGTTAAAGAATAAGAGTAAGAAGTCAAACCATTCGCCGACTGAGCTGCCGTAACATTGGAAGACAGATCCCCGCGGAGCTACCTTCACCAGCAGTCGAATGAAATACTTTCTGGGCAAAATAATCATAGGAGGGACACAGGGACCAGCAGAACTCATGCAGAGAGTAACTGCAGCCAAGAATCCCCCCACCCTCCTGTCGATACTATTTCACCGACATTCCTTCCCCTGCAGTTTAATAATATCTTGAATTACAGTCTGAGTTAGAAACCTGTTGGACCCCTAATGAAAATCCATTGATTAAAATTAATTATTTTTACATCTGCTTAAAAAATTTGAAAGAAAGCGTAGACAGCATTACTAAAATTATGAAATAAAACGAATCAAGCTAAGCTGCAATGAATATGGGATACAAGTCAAGTGAAGGAAGATAATTCGAACTATGTAAGATGTTAAATTAGTTGATATTTCAGGAGCGAAGAGCAGAAGTCTGAAAGACATAATGATAAGGCTAAAGGAAACAGTAAAAGGAAGAATCCTGGGGACTTGTACAGACGCATACCTTAATTAAGAAGGGTTATTTTTCTTCTTCTTGAGGCGCTACAACTTCAGAGAAGTTTTGGCCTTCTCAATGAGATTCTTCCATTTGGTCCTGTCTCTGATGCAGTCCTTTTCCAATTTGTTATTTTCATCCTTGTTATGTCGCTCTTTACATCATCCTCCCATCTATTTTTTGATCTTCCTAGCGATCTTGTTAGTGCGGGTGACCACTCATATACTTTTTTCACCATGCTGTTATCTGGCATACGATGTACGTGTCTGAACCAAGCTAATCTTTGTGCTTTGATATAGTTTATGATGTTTTTATTACCAGTCGGTCTGTTTAGTTCTTCATTCGATTTAATCCGCCATGTGCCATCCTTTTCTTCAGTGGGTCCATAGATTCTTCTTAGGACCTTTCTCTCAAATACCCTTAGTTTGGTTTTTATGTTTTCTTTCAGTACCCACATTTCACAGGCACATGTTACCACTGGTCTCACCAATGTTTTATACATCCGTAGTTTGGAATTCCTAGTCAATAATTTACTTTTAAATAGGTCTTGATGTGCATAAAATGCCTTGTTTCCTAGGGAAATTCTTCCCTTTATTTCTTCCTCAATTGAGTTATTTCCGTTAACAATTGATCCCAGATATTTGAATGATTTTACCTGTTTTAAGAAGGGTTACCAAATTGATTTATTTCGTAAATAACTAAAATAGTGAGATTCTCTCAGAACTCCCCGCACCCATCCCCGCCTAGCGCACCGTTTTGAATAGATGGACGACTCTTTTGTGCCAGCCATTGAATGTCTGTGGGTCTAACGAAGTAAGGCTGACTGAAATACATACAACTGCGCCATTGGTCCTTCAGCTTTGTTCTTTCTAGCTTGAGACTGCTGCCGAAGAGTAGAAACGGCACAAATCGCCAGATATTGATCAAAGACCTGCAAAACGTCGTCAAGAAATAAATGAAAAACTACGTTCTGTGATCCACAGACTGACCCCTCTTTATTCTACCTCGAAAAAAAGAGATGCTTTGGTAATTAATGAACTCTGTTATTTTGCGCAATAATAAGAAGGCGGAATGAAAGTGACTGCAGCCATTGTCGAGGGTCACAGTTAACCAAACGTTTATCCAACACTGTTCTATCAATGTGAACTGCAAAAGCAAATGAATGTGTGAATTCCAGCGTAAATGTTTAAACATTGTGTATTGTTTGTGTGTAAATGTGCACTGTATTACTGCCGCCGGGTGTCAACCCAATTGCAGTTAACGAAATGTATCATATCATATCATATCATATCATATCATATCATATCATATCATATCATATCGTATGTTGCATTCACTGTCACTGAAGACAAAATGGCAGTGTGAGTAATCTGTACATCAACTTTTGTAAATAACCAACTTGACGCACAATTCTTTTTCGTGTATATTTATTTCTATTCTCCACATGTTTCGGACAGCCACGTGTCCATCATAAGGAGAATTAATTGTATCAATACGACATCTGGTATATGTCACTCTGTGTAGATGACCTTCTAATATGCAGGTCATCTAATAAACATAAGTGAAAAAGAACTGCGCGTCAAGTTGGTTATTTACAAAGATTATAACGAGATGCAGGGTCAACAAAACATACAGTTGTACTATTCCTAAAATTTAGGAAGGTTTGTGATTCAGTTGTGGGCCTGGTAGCTCAGTCGGTATAGCGACTGAGCTACGGGCTGGACGGTCCGGGATAGAATGCCGGTGGGGACGAGATTTTCTGCCCGTCCAGACCGGCCCTGCGGCCCACCCAGCCTTCTGTAAAATTGGTACCGTGTCTTTCCCGGGGGTAAAGTGCGGCCGGGGCGTGCTGCTGACCACTCACCCCCTTCTAGTGCCGCGGTCATGGAAGAGTAGAGCTATACCTCTACCCACTCTCTGGGCCAC
>Ga0131853_10020112_pt1 | contig 12136 bp, 10 predicted proteins | sample TergutLab28metaG_FD_92764 | JGI IMG/M metagenome (GOLD analysis project Ga0131853, IMG submission 92764) | Labiotermes labralis P1 segment gut microbial communities from Petit-Saut dam, French Guiana - Lab288 P1 (version 2) (version 2) | ecosystem: Host-associated > Arthropoda: Insects >...
CACACCGCTAACCTCCAAAGTTGCATTTTATATATTTATTCAACAAATATAGGTACTGAATATTTTAAACATGGTATATACTCTCCGTTTTTTTCTCTTCAAAATGCAGTTTGTTTCATAATTATAACATATCTGGTTCCTGTATTATTCACATTTTATATACAGGGTGTGCTAAAATTAAAAAAATAATTCCGGCGCCAAAAGATTAAACAGTAGTGTTTGTGTTGTGTGTCATATTTAAACATCCAAGAGCACAAAACAATGCATGTGTAACAAATTTTATACAAAGCTCAAGAAAATCTGTATAAAAATTTATGACATGAATAAAACTTTTTAGAGAAGGCAATGAGCAATATGCAAGTTCCTAAGTGGTTCCACCACTTTAAAGATGGGAGCACACACCTGTAGAGAGTGAGGGGCTTTCTGAATGTCCTACATGGAGCAGAAAGAGCGCCATGTGTCTGTGGTCACCAATTCACTCAATTATGCAAAAGCAGACAAAAGTTTCTTTAAAAACACCGATAAAACAAGGGTGTACAGTTATGAATCTGAAACCAAACAACATTCATCGCAATGGAAAACATTATCATGCCATCCAAGAAGGTGCACCAAGTTCAAGGCAAAAGAAGGGTGACATGTATCACTTTTTTAATCAAGAAGGTATTTTGCACCACAAATACACTCTATGAGGAAAAAATATGAAAAAAGCATTTTTATTTGGAATTACTAAGATCACCTTGATGCAGTTTGCCATAAATAACAAAAAAAAAAATGGAAGTCTGGTGCATGGAAAATTCATCACGACCAGACATTGGCAAAATCAGCCCAATGTACGCAGCAGTCGTTAGCCAAACACAACATTCCACAAGTGGGACAACTGTTACACTAACCAGACATTGTCCAAAGTGAATTCTTCCCCCTCCTCCTCCAAATTAAGAATGCCTTGAGAGGTAACTCATTTGAAGATATGGTAACAATCAAACATAATAGGACACAATAATATCTAGATATCCCCAGAACAGAGAATGACAGGTTGTACCATTAGTGGAAGAGCCGCTGGAATAAGCACATCCATGCAAAAGTGTCATACTTCAAAGTCCATCATCAAAGTAAGTATTGTATTGCTAATTTAACAGCATGAGTTCAGATACTTTTGATCAGGCACCATAACTAGGAAACATTTTTACAAATTTAATTATTATTGATGACAAGTATTCTCACTTGTGATTCATTTAAAGCTGGTATATGTGGAATGAGGTAGTGACATGTACAAGAATATGAGGTAGCATAATCATGTACATGAACCAAAACATTGTAGCTGCAACTGGGTCCACAGAAACATTACTATGCTAAAGAAGCAACATCCCAGACAACAAACATAAAATGTAATACAACTAAACAGTATGGGTTCTTCAATATAAAACAGTACAGACAATGACAAAGTAGATCTGTTGAAAGTCACAAAACAAGTAGGCAGCACAAAGATAAAGTGTGAAATTACCAATAATGAAAATCAATTTACCTTGCCCTTCTGAAGATCTGCCACCCATTTTCGAAGCTGAACTAATCTTGACTCCTGCAAGAGGCTCAGCTCTCCCAAATAGCGCTGAATGTAGTCAGTGTCTAACTGGAACTGAGATTCTGAAAACATGATTTATGCTCAATAATCACAATTTACTCCTCACAGTTGTGTATTAACCTTTTGGCGCCGGAATTATTTTTTAAATTTTAGCACACCTGTATATAAAATGTGAATAATACAGGAACCAAATGCGTTAGAATTATGAAACAAACTGCATTTTGAAGAGGAAAAAACGGAGATTAAATATCATGTTTAAAATATTCAGTACCTGTATTTGTTGAATAAATATATAAAATGCAACTTTAGAGGTTAGCAGTGCGGTACGACCACTATAGCTGACGTTAGGCGTCTAAAGGTTAAAAGACCTATCTGCATCTGTTCACTGAAAAATTCTTAATGCTCTTTACATATTACAGAAAAAAATTATAATGAAAATATTATTCATATCCAGCAGAATGTAAGCAGTCTAGAATCGAAAGGGAAAGTTATCCATGTGTACGTTATGAAAGCATACACGGAGTGGAGGTATAGCTCCACACACACTATTAAGCTAGGCAACAGAGGGATGTGAGCAGTCAGCTTCATGCCCTGATCACTTTACATCCATGGGAAGAACCCCTAGTACCCACTGACAGGAGGCTGAGAGGTTGGAAAATTTTCCAAAGAAGAGAAATATCTCTTGCTCCTTCCAGGAATCAAAGAGTTCCTCAGTCATCCAGCCTCTAGCTCAGTCACTATACTGACTATGCTAACCTGGCACTGTATGTACTCTTTAAAAAATTAAATCCAATCCAAATCCACACACAAATGGAATAAGCCTGTAGCTCAGTCAGTACATCAACTATGCTATCCTGGCACTGTAAGTGGTTTTAAAAAATTAAATCCAATCCCCACTGCATACACAAATCCAGGTACCTAATTTAGGTAATACCCTGGCACTTGTCTGGAAGAAATTACGAAAAATTTCTGCAAATATAGCTGGTTCAGAGGCTGTGATTTAAGCCCAAAAAATTCCAAATATGAGGCAGAAGTGCTACCCAGTTAACAACAACATTCAACAGACACTGAATCAGCTTTCAGCAGTCTGCAGAAATGCCAATATATATATATATATATATATATATATATATAGAGAGAGAGAGAGAGAGAGAGAGAGAGAGAGAGAGAGAGATCAATTAAGGTTTTTTCTAGGGAGCAGTAAATGTTAACACTAAGGTGAAATACCTTAAAGATGTTATTTATCACTTAGATTATTCATTTCAGATCCTTAATATCGAATGTTAAATAAAATGAATTGTTAAACTGAGGGCCTTAAATGAAGGTCCCACTACATATGTGATAACACAAGGACATACCTTGACATAGCAAAAGTTTCTTCCTTAATTCAACTATACCTGAGACAAGTATTTGGTATTTTGAATATGAAAGAAAAAGGGAAGACATGAGAGGGACAAAAACTGAAAACTGTTATTACTTCCCTTTCCATTCTTTTCTGACTCACAAAATATTTTAAAAGTAACGAAAAATGAAAATACGTTATCAGTTTAAAGAGTTTTTCATAATCTGCAGTTAGAAAACAGTTACTTATGATCAAAAACAAATATGCTGACACGCTCTCCAGTAAAGTAAACCAATGCACACAGCCATGTTATGCAACTCTACTGTTTCTCCATTCCATATGTCAGACACAGAAGTTGCCTTTAAGTTACTCATTTCATGCACTACAATCAGTAATCTACAGTAATCAACTAACAAATTGTTTCCAATGTCTCACTTACACATCCATAATTATATTAAAACAATGAAACTCCTACATGCTTCAAACCTTATAGGTTAATCATCATGGAGTTTTGAATACATTCAAAATTATTTTTTAGGTGGTCGAAGCTTAATCACTTGTGTAACATGTACAGGAACTTAGGAGTGTACTGGATGTATTCCCTGTAGAATGGTTAAGTATACAGTGCTGAATGGAATACACAGCGTACAGAAGGCAGCAAATGTATGTGTTGGAGGTTGTCATGGCACCTTCTGCTTAGCCAGACCATGAAGAAGCAACCAGTCTCTCATTTCAGTGCATTGTTTCCAATATCTGAATGTTTATATAATGTAGAGAAGTAAATGTGTTACGAAAATGTGAATCAGTTACAACAATATTCTTTTTTGAAACAAGTATGCAGGATGATTAGAATCAAGACAGTACAAGCTAAGTGGAAAAGTCAGGATGTAAAAATCTCAATGGATCTCAATGCTACATTCTACACATATTTCCAGCCTTGCATTTCTTTTTAAATGTACTTTTGATAAGAATGACTATAACATAAAACATCACTGCAAAATATTTAATTGTGATAACCATCACACAGTTTTACAAAAGTGTATGTCACTGCCATCAACAGAACCATTTATTAATTTTTTTAAATAATATGGTAACATGTTTGGACCCATATCTACGTCATCTACAGCCCAATATTTTACATAAAATAAATTACAATTGCATGTTTAATTATAAGTTGATACACTAAGATCTCAATCCATACATAACATATAATACATGTTGCTTATTAATATTACAGTTTTAAAATTGTTAAAATCATTAAAATATGTAATAGTTCCATAATACTAAAAAGAGTACCAATATTGAGAAAGCCTTACTTACTTCAGTGTCTTCCCAGAAGCATTTGGCTATTTGTTTCTGGTGGCATATGATAGAGTCATCGACATGTTATAGTAATGGATCATATACAGTATGAAATTCTTGTTCCATTAATCTAATAGGTATATGAGGAAATGAGTTATATTATAAACTTGTCACATATCAATTTATAATTGTACATTTTTAAATAGCTGTTGTTGATCTGAGTAGTGTCACTTGCATGGATAGACTGTTAGACCAGAACAGGAATTTCATGTTGTACACGATCAATTAATACATACCACATATCAGTTGCTTTATCATACGCCATCAGGTAACAAATAAGCAAATACTTCTGGGAAGAAACTGCAATAAATAAGGAATTCTCAATATTGAAACTCTCTTCATATTATTGCACTGTCACATACTCTAATGATTTCACAATTTTGAAACTGTAATATTAGTAAGCAACATGTACCACATATTATGAATGGATTGACACTTTGAACTATCAACATATAATTAAGCATGCAATTGTAATTTAATTCATGTAAAATACTGGCCTGAATATGAGCTAAATTTGGGTCCAAACATGTCGCCATAGTTGTGTCAATGACTGTTACGTAATCATTTTCAATACTACAAAACACAACAGGATATCCAAGATGAAAAATACAATTTTCCATTTCTTGTTAAGACAGACCATGCAAGCCGCATGAGTTCCAATGAAGTTACATCCATGGCCTGCAAGATTTTACAAAAACACTTAAATTATGCTTCTCTATCAGAACAAAGTATAGCTTTTATACTGATTCGGTGAACTTAACACATGTAAGTAAATTTTGTAAATAAAAATTTGTAAAGGGATTTGCGCATACTCAAAGGGAAGACATCGTATGTTTGAAGCAACAGACTTACAATGTGAGAAAATATGGAATAATTCACTCCACCATCCTCCATGCTCTTTCAGTTTCATGTATGTTCTAATAATAAAATTAGTGCAAGTGTATAACAGTTTTAATTTTATAGAATGGAATGCTTTGTGTTTCATAAAAAATATCAGTAACATAGAAAGACTGCAAGCTTCTCATTGATGTTCTTCCATTATTAAAAAATAATGTTAAGTCCTGAGAATTTAACCATAATTAATTGCATATTAATTTTTATTAATAATTAGTTAATAGCAAATTTAAAAAGGTAAAGGTAAAGTGTTCCCGTTACAGGACCGGTATGGCCCAGAGGGTGGGTAGAGGTATAGCTCTACTCTTCCATGACCGCAGCACTAGAAGGGGGTGAGTGGTCAGCAGCACGCCTCGGCCGCACTTTACTCCCAGAAAAGACCCAGTACCTATTTTACAGAAGGCTGGGTGGGCCCCAGGGCTGGTCTGGATGGGTGGAAAAACTCGCCCCCACTGGGATTCAATCCCGGACTGTCCAGCCCGTAGTCAGTTAATATACCGACTGAGCTACCCGGCCCACAATAGCAAATTTAGTCTTTTAATTTCATAGTATAAAATCAATTTTCCTTTAAAAAACCAAATGGTTTGTGGACCACACATGATTTGTACATTTTATTTAAAGTGGCCTTGATGTACTAAAATGATGCTCTGCACTACATTACACTGCACATCAAAATGAACAGTCTTCTTTTCCCTTTTCAAATAAAGTCACGTGAATCAAGTAAATTTTAAGGTACTAAACATCAATCTTGGCTTAAAATGTTTGTATCAACCATCATGTCCAACAGACAGGATCAAAAACTAAACATTCAACAAGCAACAAGACAGATGGCAAGATTTTAACACGTAAGTCTCTCAACTATGCAGTGCATGCCATGACAACGACTAGACCATTAATGGATAAACAACATTCAGCATTACACTAACATAATGTAACATTTTTCTAAAGAAATCATAAATCTTGAATTCTAAAAAAATGGTGAAAGACAGAATACTTTAGTGAAGATTCTCAAAATCTGCACATTAAAGTACACAGTACCCACCCACTTCACACAAAGCAAAAAATCAGTGTTTTACAGTGTCACTCAGCAACAATTAAATGGAAATAAAATTGTGGCAAATGCTAATACAAATCCTTGGTGAGAGAACCAAACTGGAAACTAACCTGATGAGAAATGTGGTGTTGTTTTGCTGGCAGCAGCAGAAACACTGTAGTCAGATGCAGATGCTCCCAATGCAAACTCTCCTGAACTTTGACTTACATTACCCTTTGCTCTGAAAAGAAAGAAAACTAATTTTAACACACCAAACTGGGTATTAGGGAAAAATGAACATAAAGACAGAAAAGCTCTCAAATTTAAACATGACTAAGGTGCCCATCCTACATTTTCTTCATATAAATATACACAAATTGTAACTACATACTATGTTGGCATAAGGTTAATATTTCTGTGAACATCAATCTATATAAAAATTCAAGGGATCATATTAATTTCAGCTATTGCATATTACATGCTTAAATTTTAATTTTTTGTAACTGTATGTACTTTCTGACACTTGTTTCTAAACTGTTCAGTTGAACAGTGACTAGCTGAAAACTGTTGGTCCAATGGTTAAGCAGACAGTGCTTAATTTTATTTGCTGTGATACTTTGCACTTTCCTGCCAATGGTTTCTACGCTCACTAGTGAAAATGAATGGGATGGAAACTGGATGTACAGAGCAAAACACAAATACAGATAGTTGTGCAGCTTATTCTAGTAATATGATACAATACCTCAAATCATCCCCATTTTCATCATCATCTTGAGTTGCCTTATGAGGCTCAGACCATGGAGGTAGATATGTTACTTCTTCTTCCTTCAACTCATTTATAAAGTGTTCAATGATTTCCTTACCCTGAAAATAACACGTCGAAAAGTATAACAACCATGCAGTTTAAAGAATACTGTCCTTTGAGATATGAAACCAATGTTATGTTGTGATGTAATTCAATCTGTAAGTGCCAACACTAAATAAAATATCTTTTTTTTTTTAATATTACCTTGGCAATATTTTGTGAATACTGTTTCATGGCCAACTTTTCCATGGAATTTTCAAATCCAAAGAAGGACCTGATATCAAGACTTGCCGACTGTTCAAAACATGTCCAATCAGAGTTTTCTGGGTGAACCTGTAAATTAAGATATTTATTAAAATTGTGCGGTACTTTCTTCTATACACAATGTCTCATCAATTAACTTCAAATTTATGGCACAACTGGAGAAAGGAAGACCAGGAGGAAGGAAAACAAGCATTAAATAGAAAACACAAATAAAGAAAGTTTTAAATTTATATTTGTGTTGATGGTATTATAGTAATTACTGACAAATAAACAAAGACCATGTTTCATCTTGGAAAAATTTTTCAGTCATTAAGTTTTTATACAATTAGTAAATACAGAACATCCAAAGTAAAATAAATGTGCACTTAATAAAAGAATATATCTACAAATACACATATAATTCAAAAGCACCCATCTTCTGCATGTTATACTGTGTACCTTAACAATAACAGATAAGGAAATTTAAAAATTGTTCCTTTTGGGAGATAAAACATGGAAACAGTGTCAATTTTGTTATTCTGTGAATGGGCACAATTTCAAGTTAATTTCCTTCCCATAAGAAAAGCAACCGAACTACAATTACAACAATGACGACAACAACAACAACAACAACATCAACAACGACCTTACTTACTTACTCCAAGGAGCATAGTCCTTCTTGAGAAGCTAACCGGTTTGCAGCTAGTCAAAAAATTCCCTGCATTTTATGGAACCCGAAGGTTCATTACCTCATTCACAAGAGGCCGCCACCTGTCCCTATCCTGAGCCAGCTCAATCCAGCCCATACCCCCACATCCTACTTTCTGAATATTCATCTTAATATTATCCTCTCATCTAAGCCTAGGTCTCCCAAGTGGCCTCTTTCCCCCAGGTTTCCCCACCAAAACCCTGAATACACCTCTCCTATCCCCCATAAGTCAACAACAACAACAACAACAACAACCACTAAGCTAAAATTAAGCTACATGCTAATTCTTTACAGACCTTTTATTCCGTTATATGATACAGCAATATGGTCGTGAAAAAGACAATGGTACTGTTTACAGCTACCATTCATCCTCTTTTCCCCAGACACGTCCTACTTTTTCAACCCAAAAATTTCCATCCTGGCTAGTTTTTTTAAATTCGTAGAAATGTACAAGTTTTTTACTATTTGTCATTTCTTAAAGTTTTCACATGTTTTAATAGTACCAGGATGCAAAAAAATTATACACACTTTTCAAGAAATATGCAATTACAATCATATATTGGCACTGTCCAATTCAAAACTAAGAATGTATGAGATCAGCAGTTCACCTTCAAAATGTCTTAGAAAACTCTGGCACACGACGTTTTGAGCAACTTTAACTCAGGGGGGGAAAAAAAAATGATTATTCATACCTATGAAATTTAAAAAATTACCAGCTGAAAAATGCTGAGATGGACTTTTATTTAACAAAATTGTGACCACATATGTGTCCTCTCCCCCCAAAGGTATCCTTCCTTTGGTGTAGTGGTGGGGCTTGCATGGTCAAATGCTATGCTGGCAGTAGCATAGCTACTGGTAGGGCCTCCCATGCCAGACAGGTCAAAGGTTATGACCCAGACAAAAACGGATACCCTGGTCCTCCAGGTTGGGGGTTGGGTATGAGGCTGACACCCTCACCCCATAAAAATATATTTTTTGAGAAGCTTCTAAAATTGGAAACCGACAGAAACAACAAAGATGGCCCAGCACAAATAAGGATTTACAAGTGGGAACGTGGAATGTGCTGTCTATGTATAGAAGTGGTGCACTGCAGAAACTGATCCAAGTAACACAAGAATATAAGACTGATTTGCTACCAATACAAGAAGTTAGGTGGCTGGGAAGGAGTATTATAGAAGAGAAGGATTGCACAGTATACTATAGTTGTGATGATAAACAAAATATTTTTGGAACAGATTTTATTATTAGTAAAAACATCAGATTGATAATTGATTTTAAGGCCATTGATAGGAGAATGTGTGTGCTTAAAATTAGAGGTAAATTTAAAAACTATAGCTACATCTGTGCCCGTGCACCAAGAGAGGAAAAGCGTGAAAGAAAGAAGTACCAGTTTTATGAGCGCCTAGACAGGATGTATAAGCAATGCCTCTCATATGATGTAAAAATTATATTAGGTAATATGAATGCCAAGGTGTGGAAGGAAATTTTGACTGGAATAGCAGTAGGCACCTGTGGCTTACATGATGAAAGCAATAATGGTGGAACACATGTAATAAATGATGCAGTCCATCAACGTATGGTTACAGGAGGAACATTATTCCCACATATAAACATACACAAAGGAACATGGCAAGGACCTTATGATAGAACTATTAATCAGATAGATCACATTATGATTGATCAGTGACACCATTGAAACTAATTAGATGTCAGAAGTAACAGAGGTGCTAATGCAGACTCGGTTACTATTTAGTAATAGCTAGACTGAAGTGTCATATAGCCCAAAGGAATAAACAAAAGAAACCAAAAGACCCACTTAAATATAATAAGGAAAGACTGGGAATTAATGAATTTAAACAAGAATATGCTAATAAATTAGTAAATTGGATTCAAGAGGCAGAGGGAAAAAATAATCTAAACTGGTCAGTGCTACAATAAATTGTTACAAATACAGGAGATAAAGTTACAGGTAAAGAGGAAGGAAAGGTAAAAAATGTATGGTTCAATGAAGAATGTACCGAAGCCACCAAAAATAAATACCAAGGCTTACAGTAAAATGATACAAAGGCATAAGACTACAGAAAGAGAGAAATGATATAATGAAATAAGAAAAATAGAGAAGAAAATCCACAGAAAGAAAAATAAGGAATACTTTGAAGAAAATATGAAACAAATAGAAAAACTACATAGACAGAAAGAGAGTAGAAGAATGTACAAATTGGTAAATGACATTAGGAATGAATTTAAGCCATATACAACTGCTTGTAGAGATAGTACTGGGATGGTCTTGAATTAACCATCTGCGAACATGGAACAATGGAGCCAACATTTTCAGAACTTACTGAGACATCCGAATGTTATGAGTATGATCACCCAAGAAATGGGAGAAGAAGTGGAAAAGAATACTGAAAGAACAGAAGAAGAATGGGATGAAAATGAACCCCCAGCAAATGATGTTGTGAGGAAAGGTTGAAAAATAACAGATCGTCTGGACCAGACTATATTAGGGCAGAACCACTAATAATAAAACAGGAAATAATAGAGGTAACCCTACATAATATAGTTAGTCAAATCTGGAAGGAAGAAATTATCCCTAAACAATGGAAGGATGGACTTATTTGCCATATTCATAAAAACAGAGACCAATTAGACTGAATAAGTGTAGAGGAATTACTATATTGAATACAGAATATAAAATTTTCTTCTAACATATTCTATTATGCCTCCAACCCCACATAGAAAATACTGTTGGTAAATACCAGCATGGATTTAGAATGGGCAAATCAACATTCGATCAAATTCTGTCCATGAGACAGATCCTGGAGATGACCTCAGAATATTGAATCAGCATGTTTCATGTGGTCAGCAACTTCAAGGCTGCCTATGACACCATAAGAAGGAATAAATTACTCGAGGCCTTGAAGGAATTTATGATACCACAAAAGTTACAAAGACTGGTTCAATAAACTCTTACACATGTGAGATGTACAGTTAAATTCATAGTAACTTATCAGAATAATTTGAAACACCAGTGGGATTAAGACAAGGGGATGCTCTGTCTTGTATACTTTTTAATCTAGCATTGGAGAAGGTAATCAAGGATTCAGAAATAGAAACCAAAGGAACTACGTACAATAAAAGCAGCCAGACACTTGCTTACACAGATGATATAGTAACAGGAGGAAGATCCATAGAAGCACTGAAGGAAACAATGAAGAAATCAACGAAAACAGCACAGGTAATGGGACTTACAATCAACATGCAGAAGACAAAATACATGGAAGTAACAAAAAAACCAACTAATACTCAAATGTTAAAAACTGATGACCAAGAATATGGGTGGGTAAAGGAATTTAAGTATCTAGGAACTATATTAACAGAAGATAATGATATGACTACAGAAATAAAGCACCAAGTAACTCTTGCTAATAAAACTAGCTATGAGGTTAAAGAAACAGCTAAAATTACCGAATTTGAAATTTCAGACTAAATGCATGTTATATTAAACCCTTACAAAACCGATACTTACATATGGAATTGAATGTTGGCCCCTCTCAAAGAAGGATGGATAAAGCTCCAAATCTTTGAAAGAAGAATATTAAGAATGATTTACGGTACTGTTACGTTAATGGAATATGGAGAACAAGATACAATAGTGGCTTTATACCTTTTACAAAGAACCAGACATAGTCAAAGTGGACAAACTAAGAAGACTGAGGTGGCTGGGACACCTCTTTAGAATGCAAGAACTGGACTATTATAGAAAGCTCACCCTACTGAAACCAGAAGCACTTGACGAGTAGGAAAACCTAAGCTGAGGTGGTTTGAATCAGTTGAGGAAGATCTAAAGAACATGGATGTAAGGAAATGGAGACAAAAGTTTTAAGATTGAGAACATAGGAGGACAATTTTATACAAGGCTAAGGTTAGCCAAGAACTGTAAGGCCAGGGGGGGGGGGGGAGGAGGAGGAGGAGGTGGTGGAGGAGGTGGAGGAGGAGGATGTGGAGGAGGAGGATGTGGAGGAGGAGGAGGTGGAGGAGGAGGAGGAGGAGACAAAAACATATGCATCACAATCTTTATGTGCGTCATCCCCGTTGTGTGATATACAATTAGTATGGCAATATATGTGCGTGGCACTTACTGTCAAACACAACTATTTTATTGGTTA
>Ga0131853_10020117_pt1 | contig 12135 bp, 6 predicted proteins | sample TergutLab28metaG_FD_92764 | JGI IMG/M metagenome (GOLD analysis project Ga0131853, IMG submission 92764) | Labiotermes labralis P1 segment gut microbial communities from Petit-Saut dam, French Guiana - Lab288 P1 (version 2) (version 2) | ecosystem: Host-associated > Arthropoda: Insects >...
ATACAAAACACACACCCCTATGGTGAAGCACTGTTAGAACCCTTTGTTCTCCTTATTCACACCCTTATGGTGAAGCACTGTTTATTCCCCTGTGGAAACAACTCACAGACCGACTGACTGCCAACGAGACACGCACTCGAAGTACCGAAGCTAGCTGGACGACTGAAGCCAAGCTTACTGAACAAAGAGCTATGACGTTATACAACTCGTGATGATTGCGTCATGCAGCACGGTCACGAGTTGTGCAATCACTTGCAAGAAAGAAAACTGAAACGTAAAAATTCTGCCCTTAGCCTAACAACTTGTCTCCCCCCAAAAATTCGTTAAATTAATGGACAAGCAAAGATATTTTATAATATGTGAGAAACCCTGTTTTCTCCTAGCAGCACAGTGCCTATTACATGAATCGACACTATAATATTAAAAGGCCCATACTTTTCCCATATAGCATATTATTGCGTTTCGTTATGATCTTCAAAATAAACAGCGATAATTCCTCTAAACAGCGTTAACCTACTAACCGGCTGGTCTTGGTACTGGAAGCACAAATTATTCTGTTTGAAATTCGAAAGAAGTTATATATATATATACATATACACATACATACATACATGCATACATACATACTACGTACACATTATATAAATTTAGGCTTAAAAGGGTTAAATATGCTTGTCGACAGGGAAGAATTGTTTAGGTTTCCGAAAAATAAGACCTCAGACAGATCTGCTTTAATCGCGACAGATAATATTTCATTGTAAGAAAATAGTCCAAAACGCTGCACAAAGGCGATATCAGAAAGCATATACAATAATAAATAATTCGTAGTAACTAAACGCAAGGAACAGAATTCATAAGAACAGCTAAGTGCAGGGATCAGAACTATTTAGAAGACGAACTGAAAGGAACAGAAGTCGCGAAGAACTATGTTCAGGTAACAGAATTCAAAGAATTACCAACTGCAGGGAAAAGAAATCAAAAGAAATAGAGGAACGTAACTCAGAAGAATTATTGCAGGAAATAAAATTTATAACAATAGCTAACTGCTGGGTACATAATTCGTAAGGACGGCTACGTGCGGGAAACAGAAATTCATAAGAATAACTCTCACAAAACTCAAACTAGGAACTTCAGGAAAGAGAATTCATAAGAAACACTATCTGCAAGGAACAGAGTTCACAAGTATGAATAACTGCAGGGAAGGAATTTATAAGCATAACTAGGCTCAAAAAAAAAAAAAGGAATAACTGCAGGGAACAGGTTTCTGCTTCAGAAGCCAGCAGTCGTTTAGTTTGGTATTAAATTCGAGGCCTTTCGTGAACTTAAAGGCCCACTAAGATCCTGCTACTGAAGAACGTTCTGAGCCAGATGACTTCAGTTTACACCCTAACTACGTATCTTTAAGCTTCACATTAGTATTATCCTACCACCTACGCTTGTCTCCCAAACAGTCCCATTCCCTCAAGTGTTCAATGCACACTCAATGCTCGTTCTTGCTTTCTACGCAACCCGCTCGTATCTTCCTCTCAAAAGTGCTACATGCCCAGATTGTCTTTTTCACTTTAAATTAAAACCGCAGCAAACCGAATACCTAAAAGTCCTAAGCAAGGTAATCGATTTATGTCATCAATATATAAGTGGTTTATTATACCAAACTAACCCTGGGTTGTGTTTTCATACAGTTTCTTTCATGGTTTGATAACAAAACGGGCATTTCAGCTTGCGAGAAAGCGATGAGGCTCATACGCTGTCTACGGACTTGCCTCAGCCATGCCTTGTTTTGCACATTTACCATAAGCGTTTCGCTCAGTTTTAAAGTGTTTAGTTTAAACCTAGGAGGCTGGGAGAAGTCCGTGGACACAGAGGTGCTTGTAAGGGTTACAGCGGGGTCGGCAAGCCATCGGTTCATATTATTCCCACGGAAAATGTAATACAGACATGAAAAGCGTAATAAGACGTAAAAAAAATAAGAGTGAGCAAAAAGAGACGTGTTATGGTGTCTTAGTGTTCATTCAGACTTTTTTTTCAAAGTTTATGAAGAGGGAGAGAATGGATGCAGAGAAGCTTCAAAGTTTCTTTGCGTTATTCTGTTTGCAGGATCATACCGCTAGCCCAACCGTGCGGTGCTGTCACATTAGTTTTATTGCACTACTGGCTTAACGGCGCGTTGTTATAACGCTCGTAGGATCGTATCCGCAACTCACAAATGTGGTCTTAACTACCTGTAGCATTTTACTGCTACCTCAACAGTTCTGTGATATCATTTCTATAGTATCATAACACTAGCTAAGCAGTGTCAAGTGGTCCTAACTCCTGCACCGTACCGCTGGCTCAGTTGTGCGGTAACATCACTCTGTAGTATCATATTGCTACTTCAACAAATCAGTGTTGTCCCGTCTGTTATACAAAGCCGCTAGTTCAAAAAATTATTCATTGTTTTCGCGTCCACACTATAGTAGCGCTATCTCAACAATACCTTGTATAAAGGATTTCGTTAATGGAAAAAGACGAATTGCTAAAATACCGTTACGAGTGGCAGATAAGATTCCTGAAATGTGGAAGCTGGAAAATAAGATGACTTGCACAAAATGGGGCTGCGATATATTTAGTTCAAGTGAGATGGGGCAGATCTGAGAGATGTCAAATAATAAAAAATAGGTGTAACGGTAATCAAACATAGTAAATTAAAGAAAAATTCTCTAGTCTCAGAATTGAGCATGAAACAGGAGTGGGGCAGAAGAATGTATGTAGCAAAGTTTTGTTTCTCCATTCCATGAGGGCATATGGGGAGGGGGGAAGCGATAGCATAGCTCCACTAATTATTAACCTCGGAACTAGACGGAAGTGAGTGGCTCATTTCACGACATTGCCGCTTAACCCCCGGGGGAGGGGGGGAGAGGGGGGGACAAGCACCATTTAATAGATGTCTCAGGAAGCCCCAGAGCCGGTCTGGAAGTTTTGGAGAGGAGATAAATATTTTGCCCCTACGGACATTCGAACCCCGAAACGTCCAGCCGGCAGCCCAGTCGCTACGCCGACGAAATTATTACGGCTCTTAACTGTGGAAGATGGTTGTAATGTGAATGAGAGAATTTGGTTGGCAAGGTTTCGATTGGAACTTTGGAAACTGAGAGCTGTTAGGAGGGATGTAGAAGGAAGACGACCCTAACTGAACGAGTAAAAGAATGTGATACATACAGAATATATCGAAAACGGCAACATTGTTTTTATATTTACTCTATGAAACGTCTCTTTCACCTGTACCGAACCCGCAGGGCTTCGTTGCAAGAACTGTAGCGCTGATACCACCACACCTTGAACAAGTTTAAAAAGTAACCACAATATGCAGATAAAATTATGATGGTTAGAATCACTTCACATACGTCACATAGGATACAACTCCAGTGAACACGACGAGATGTCGTTAAGCTTTCAGGCACCATGGCAACGTTGTGAAAAGCGACTGTTAGCTTCTTCACGTCATTTTTTTTTGACAAAGGCCATCCCGTTGTGTACTAACAAATTTGCATAATGTATTATGTTCCGTCAATACACAACAATATATCAGTAAAGTGATATTATATATAAACTCGGATCACATTATGGCAGCATGTTTCGACCGTAAACGGTCATCTTCAGGCCAATAGAGAACACTTTTAAGGTACAATAAAGTGAGGACTCAGTGGGATCCCATTTCGTTTACAGCAAAAGTTAAAATAACGTATGATGAAATTCTTATTTATAACTAAAACATTAAAATAGACGGTAATCAAGTAAATTAATAATCTTCAAGGGCCTCAATATGGATGCTAAAACATTAGTGCTATATCTATTTTTGCGTTTTCATGGAAAAAATTTAATACTATTTACCTGTTTCGCAGCAACATTTTTTCAAGCAAAGCGGCTCGAATGATATGCTTTCGAAGGTCAGCCGTTCCGAACCCGCCATAACGACGTTATACGTACATTTCTCATATTCTTAACATTTTACCCTCCTACACCGCACTTCGACAGATAAGGCCTTGCCCGCAGGAGGTGGGGTAGTATTGTCAACTACATTTCGTTAGCGGCGTTAGAGACAATTACGGCTAGTTGCTATGATAGAAGAAAATTTTCATCGTATTGGGCAAATTCTGAATTTGTGTATGCATGAGGAAGTACCGCTGCCGGAGACATAATACGATAGACTGGTTAACTGCAGCGATCTGTCTGTTTATATCGCAAATACCAAAAAAAATGTAGCTTCCTTTTCCTTTTTGAGCGGGGCAGAGAAAAATATCGGGAGAACAGCTGTGACGCCAATTTCGAGCATCAAAATTATACAGGACCTCAGCAATATTCATTAACCTGGGTGTTGACGGAGAAGTGAACCTATGTCCAGCAGTGGTGAATCCTTATTCTTAGGTCAAGCTATGCGGAATAATAATAATAATAATAGTGTTTGTCACAACACACTAACGGTCTTTCCATCGGTATGTGTTATTCAGTAGTTTGGTAACAAATTCTCTATTCCTTGGTTCTAAACTTGTTTGTGGAGGTGACGGTGCATTTTACCATAACGAAGTGTGAATTACAGCTGCGGCACTTGCACGCTGTAGACATGCACTTTCGTTGAAATCCCTGGTAGGTTCTGAAGCCAAATGTTAAACCAATATGTCTTTCCTCCTCTTTTGTCTTGTGGACTAAACAACCAAAAAAATAAAACGAGCCTGTTAAAAAAAACCACATGCACACACACACACACACACACACACAGATGTGTATGAAGTTCATGACAGCAAAAAGGGTCCAAGTAATTCGCTCACAGACTTCAGTAGCTCTAATTAGCAATGGAGATCCTAGCGAACACAGTTTAAGCCATAAACCACAAATAAAATACAGACGTGTGTTTTTACTATCAATTGTTAAAGGATTTCTTCCTGCGTGTTGCATATTCTTTGCACACGGTGTGCAAAACGAAAAGATAATGCGGAAGAAATGACTCTCTGTCTCTCCGTCCACACACTGTATCTCCAAAATTACTGCAAGGATTCATATCTTACGGTGGCACTAAATGTACATTTGCTAATAACCCCTACTCAACATGAAGCCAAAATCGAAAGCATCAGGTTTTTTAAGAACGGGTTACAGAAAAAAAGGGTACAAAATATAGGCTCACTAAAATCTAAAACGTTGGGTTGAACATTAGTTAGACAGGATTATGTAAAATAATTAATTAAAAATGAAGAAAATTAACAATATAACCAACGAGGTATACTTTAAACAAATACATATGTTACACATTAGTAGACGGCATGGCGGAATGGGAAGGAAGTGACGCCAGTCACGTGATGTAAACAAACATGGCGGCGGGGTCTATGGCCTCTACACTGGAAGTGACGTAGAATGTCAACAAAGATGCGAGGAACCTTGCCTTAGGGGGTCACGTGGTGTAAATAAACCTAAATTTAGCCTCTGATATGTAAACAAATTACGTAGTATGTCAAAAAATATAGCGGATAACCGTCCCCCAGGCGGTCACGTGGTGTAAACAAACCTAACTTTAACCTCGGATATGTAAATAAATGACGTAGTATGCCAACGAAGCTGGCGGTCGACCTTGCCTCAGGCTGTCACGTGGTGTAAATAAACCTAACTTTATCCTCTGATATGTATACAAGTGACGTAGTATGTAAACAATTAAAGCGGTCGACCTTGCTCCAGGCGGTCACGTGGTGTAAACAAACCTAACTTTAACCTGTAAACAAATGACGTATTATGTAAACAAAGATGGCGGATAACCTAATTTCGGCAGACAGTGTGGAGCCTAACCTAACTTTAACCTCTGATATGTAAAAAAATATGGCTATGGTCACTTGATGTAACCAAATGACGTAGTATGTAAACAAATATGGCGGGTGACCTAGTTATGTTAGACAGTATGGCGTCGGCTATTATTTTTGAATGTTTGAAAGAGCGCCATTTTTAAATTTGTACTAAACTAATTCCGCCATTTTCCAATATGGCTAACAGTGCGCTAGTTTTAAATTAAACATAACTTTAAATTTAAATTGGCACTTTCCAATGTGGCATGCAATTGTCTCACCACTAGATGACAACAGGAATTCATCTCGACTACGTGGTTTATAAGTAACACTGCGCTCTTTACCGGCAATACATTATTCAATATAATCTGCGTAATTTAACTTTTCACTACACAACACGTAGAAATGAATTTCCTTCACAGAGTTTAGGATACCAGCCACATAACTCGGGTACAGACCAAATGAACCACACATCAATTTATCACTGTTCATGGTCGTAACAATATCATACACGAGCCATCACCACTTAATGTTCTTAACTTCAAATGTATCGTGCCATACACCCTGTCCTACAATCTTATTCAAGTCTTCACATAAGCGCCCGATGCTAGAGTTTGGAAGGAACGAAACGTTGCGAAAATCTAGAAAGTCCATTATGTGTAACTTTTATAACGGACCAAAACGAGGCTCTTCGGTTAGCTATGAGAATGGAGAAGATACAACAGCTAAGGGTGAGCTGGTTAGAACACGCACACTGAAATTCTTACCTGGTATAACTGTATACGAAATAGGAACGTTTGTACCAAACCACACTCGCTGTACATTACTTAGTTCGAAGGAGCACATCATAAAACCAATACAGGGTCTTTTATATGTAGTATGTAAACATAAGATTTGGTTAGGTTAGGTTAGGCTAGGTTAGGTTATTGGCGTAAAATTAGGTTAGCTACGATAGGTTAGTGGAGACGTGTCTCCACTAACCTAACGTGGCTAACCTAATTTTATGTCAATAACATAACCTGACCTAAACTAAACTAGCCTTAACTAATCTTATGTCAATAACCTAACCTGATCTTATATCTCTAACCTAACGTATTCTTACGTCCATAACCTAACCTATCCTAAGTCCTATACTATCGACAATAGCCTACACTAAGCTAAACTTATGTCCAAAACCTAAGCCCTCGAAACTTCCGTTCATAACATAACCTAACCTAAACTAGCCTAACGCTTATAACCTAACCAAACCTATCCTACGTTAACCTCATGTCCATAAACTAACCAAAACTTATGTCCTAAGACCTCTGAAACTTCCGTTTATGACCTAACCTAATACCCATAACTTAATGTTCATAACGTAGCCTAATGTCCATAACCTAATGTCCGTAACCTAATGTCCATAACCTAAGCTACCTCGGTGCCTTATCGTAGTGGCTAAAATTCGAACCCAAAATCTTTCCAATATAGAGTCTCAAACTATCGCTACAGAAGTTTATGTTCAGTTACAAACGATTTAAAATTAACGCTATTAGTTATACTATGAATGTACATGTACTGAAATTCTATACAGGTTTTGAAGGCACAGAAGATAGTATAAGTATATCTATACCTTTCTTAAGCACTGAATGAGATGGATAGTTGTCTACAACGTTTCGACCGCTCTTTACCTTTACCTATTTTATAGGTGTTGTGCGAGTCCTACGATCTGTCTAGATATCTAAAAAATTCAATCCCTGAACCATCGGGTCTGTAGTAGTTTGATATAACTGCTCGCTTTGTTATTCTACTCAATGGGAAATGTTATAAAGCCTTCGTGTATGATAGGTTTTTTAAAACTCGAAAATCGTTATGAAGTCTCCGCTAAAAATGAAACAGTACGTCGCTGGTTATTTATGACATGGCATGTATTGATACTTCGTCAATAATGTAGGGCTGTTTCACTTAAACATTGGAAGTTCTTAAATATGGTTCTGCTGCGATAACCACGAATTCTCCTTCCTATTTAGGTACAAAATGTCTCGCCTTGTTCTCGTGTGTAGTCTGTCTGATTAACCTCAGGGTATATGGCTAGACATCTCACTACCCATGTTTTCTTACAACCTCGGTAGATGACACCATACGTTACATTCACCCTCAACATTACCTTCGTTCTGCATGGATAGCCTACTTTCAGTATAATCTCTATTCTCCATGCATAGCCCATACTCCATCATTACTCTTTGCATTACAACCTTACTGAATGAATGGTTTACATTACATATACCTCCGCCTTAACACTATTCTGTACTGTTAGCCTAATCTGCGTTCTGCATGGATAGCCTACTTTCAGCATAATCTCTATTCTACATGGATAGCCCATACACCATCATTACTCTTTTCACTACAACCTTACTGAATGATTGGTCAACATTACATCTACCTCAGCCTTAACACCATTCTACGCTGTTAGACTACTCTTCGTTCTGAATGGATAGCGTATTTTCATCATAATCTCTATTCCACATGCATAGCCCATATACCATAATTACTCTTTGCATTACAACATTACTGAATGATTGGTCTACAAGATATTTACCTCCACTTCAACACCATTCTACTCCGTTAGCCTACTCTTCGTTCTGCATGCACTACCGCTTTGAGTCAGTTAATTACCATACACAGCCTACTTTCCACATAATCTCTATTCTACATGCATAACCAATACTTCATGGCCCTTTGCATTACAACCTTACTGAATGGACTGTATACACGATATTTACCTGCGACTTAACGCCATTCTACACTGTTGGCCTAATCTTCGTTCTGCATGCACTACCGTGTTGGGTCAGTTAATTACCATTAACAGTCTACTTTCCACATAATCTCTATTCTACATGCATAACCCATACTTCATTACTCTCTGCATTACAACCTTACTGAATACTGTCTAATTACATTTACCTCCGCCTTAACACCATTCTACACTGTTAGCATACTCTTCGTTCTGTATGCCCTACCGCCTTGATTCAGTTAATTACCATACATAGCCCACTTTCCACGTAATCTCTATTCTACATGCATAACCCAAGTTAATACTAGTAGGTTAGAATTCAATTCCCGATGTGCAATCGGAATTTTTCATTTATATAAAATCCTTCTGATCACTCTATGGTCTCTAGGTTCGGTCAGAAATAAGTACCAGAAATATTTACTGAGGTAAAGGCGACCGGTGCGAAAGGTTAACAAACTTACCGTCATCCAGTGTGTTTGCGATATTATAGGCCTAATTGATTTGGACTGACGGGTGAAGGGAACAAGTCGAGTAAGTGGGCCATTAACGCTAATAGACTTGGCCTGAGGCATGTACAGGTCTCTAAGCGGGTTTGCGATTTTATCAGTGTAAATGAATGTTAATGCGTTTAGCCCGGGGTGTGAACAGATATAGTTAGAAAGCTACTCGGCTTCGGAAATGAAGACCCTGACCGCATCAGTTGGTAACTAGCTGTCGAACCATTTGCGTGGAGTGTAACTCGAGTGACGACTTTGTATATGAACCGCTACCGCCTAGTATAAACCTACAACATTTAAACTTGAAAAGTGAGGCTGATCGCCGAAAAACATGTGAAACCTGGCATGTTCCCTTCATGGATGCAAATCAACTGGCTGCCGCAGAGTTTTACTTCACAAACCAGAGTGATATTCTTCGTTGCGTTTTTGTGGAGTGGAAATAGGCTACTGGACAGAAGGAGATGATGCCTTGAAGGAACATCAGCGCTGGAGTCGGTCTTGCAGTTTCGTTAAGGGGCTGTGGGTTGGAAATATTCCTATTCTTTCTAACGGTCAACCTGAGAAATCACCTCAACAACCTACCCGAAGTAGCGACGTGTGTAGGCTTCATTTCGAGTTAAGACCCAATTCGCTTCCAGAACGCAGTAAGTACTATTAATTGTATTTCTTGTTTTGATATGTTTGTGTCTTATTACTCCGCTCTAATTTTCAAAGTTCTTTTACAGCTACAAGTCCCAGAACTTTTACGCGCGTGATAAGCCAGAACAATTGTAGTCAATGTGACGGCCTCCTCTAAACTCAATTCGGATGACTCGCTGCCCAAATGCAGTCTTTTTCCACCTGGCCTGCTTGGTCCAATCAAAACGCTGACGATCTAAGTGAAGGTGGATTCTTAAACAAAAACCTGTTTATTGCTGAAACAAATATTTTCTCAAAGAGCCGGCTAATATAAAAATTGTTTTTGTTACAGGAATAAAAGACTACACCGTTTGTTTCCATTGCGGTGTTGCTCTAAAGGGTTGGAAAATTACTTATTCGGTTTGGCGGGAGCATGCAAGATAGAATCCGAAATGTATTTACATACTCCATATAAAAGGCCCTGCATTCGCATTATAATGTACTCCTCGAACAAAGTAATGTACAGCGAATGTGGTTTGGTACACCGTTCCTTTTTCGTATACAGTTATTCTAGGTAACAGTTTCAGTGTGCATGTTCTAACCTTTTCACCCTGAGGCAAACACCAACACCCTATTTCGGTAGCGGTAGTCTTGCTCGCTTTCACAGTTCACCATCGGGCCTAGTTGTCGTAAGTTATAAAAGTTACACATAATGGATTTTCTAGATTTTCGCAACGTTTCGTTCCTTCCAAACTCTAGCATCGGGCGCTTATGTGAAGACTTGAGTAATATTGCAGGACAGGGTGGATGGCAGGATACATTTCAACTTAAGAACGTAAAGTGGTTATAGCTCGTAAATGATATTGTTACTACCATAAACAGTGGTTAAAGTGTTGTGTGGTTCATTTGGACTGTACCCGAATTATGTGACTGGTATCCTAAACTCTGTGAAGGAAATTCATTTCTACGTGTTGTGTAGTGAAAAGTTAAATTACGCAGATTATATTGAAAAATGTATTGCCGGTAAAGAGCGCAGTGTTACTTATAAACCACGTAGACGAGATGAATTCCTGTTGTCATCTAGTGGTGAGACAATTGCATGTCGAATTGGAAAGTGGCAATTCAAATTTAAAGTTATGTTTAATTTAAAACTAGCGCGCTGGTAGCCATATTGGAAAATGGCGGAATTAGTTTAGTACAAATTTCAAAATGGCGCTCTTTCAAACATTCAAAAATAACAGCTGGCGTCATACTGTCAAACATAACTAGGTCACCCGCCATATTTGTTTACATACTACGTCATTTGTTTACAGGCTAAAGTTAGATTAGGCGCCATACAGTCTACCGAAATTAGGTTATCAGCCACCTTTGTTTACATACTACGTCATTTGTTTACAGGATAAACTTAGGTTTGTTTACACCACGTGACCGCCTGCAGCAAGGTCGGCCGCCATATTTCTTTACATACATCATTTGTTAATATATCACAGGTAAAGTTAGGTTTATTTACACCATGTGACCGCCTGGGGCAAGGCCGGCCGCCAGCTTTGTTGACATACTACGTCATTTGTTTAGATATCAGAGGTTGAATTTAGGTTTGTTTACACCACGTGACCGCCTAGGGGAAGATTATCCGCCATATTTGTTGACATAGTACGTCATTTGTTTACATATCTGGGGATAAGGTTAGGTTTATTTACACCACGTGACCTCCTGGGACAAGGTCGGCCGCCATCTTTGTTGACATAGTGCGTCATTTGTTTACATATCAGACGTTAAAGTCAGGTTTGTTTACACCACGTGACCGCCTGGTGGAAGGTTATCCGCCATATTTGTTGACATATTACGTCATTTGCTTACACATCAGAGGCTAAAGTTAGGTTTATTTACACCACATGACCGCCTGAGGCAAGGTCAGCCGCATCTTTGTTGGCATTCTACGTCACTTCCGGTGTAGACGTCATTGACCCCGCCGCCAAGTGTGTTTACATCACTTGACTGTGACGTAACTAACTTCCAATACCGCCATGCTCTCTACTCACATTTAAACACTCCGAAACCTTTCGGCCTGTCGGCTACATTCAGGGAGGCAATGTCATATAATAAGAAGATACTAAAAACCATTTCACACCATGACGACAGTAACGCTAACGTGATCGTCCTAAAATCCAATTCAGTGTGTAAATGTTTACGACGTACCTGAATACCATTTTACCTAAGGAGACTATGCAAGGCTATGTAATACTATGTAATACTCGTATTCTAGTTTTTTGTAATCACATAACAATATTTTATATTATTACTTACTTACCTTCGAGAGGGGGGAAGAGTTTAAATATTTGGGAACAACTTTAACAATCCAAAATTCTATTCCGGAAGAAATAAAGAGTAGACTGAGGTCAGGAAATGCTTGCTATCATTCGGTGCAGAATCTTTTGTCTTCCAG
>Ga0131853_10020118_pt1 | contig 12134 bp, 10 predicted proteins | sample TergutLab28metaG_FD_92764 | JGI IMG/M metagenome (GOLD analysis project Ga0131853, IMG submission 92764) | Labiotermes labralis P1 segment gut microbial communities from Petit-Saut dam, French Guiana - Lab288 P1 (version 2) (version 2) | ecosystem: Host-associated > Arthropoda: Insects >...
ATGTATGTATTATGTATGTATTATGTATGCATGTATGTATGTAATGTATATGTATGTAATGTATGTTATGTATGTAATGTATGTGTGTATGTATGCATGTAATGTATGTATGTATGTTATGTATGTATGTGTGTGTGTATGTATGTATGTAATGTATTTATGTATGTATGTATGTATGTAATGTATTTATGTATGTATGTAATGTATGTATGTAATGTATTTATGTATGTATATGTATGTATGTAATGTATGTGTGTATGTATGTATGTAATGTATTTATGTATGTATGCATGCATGTTCTTTGACTTAGTTCCCCTTACTACTAGCATGCCCCCCCTCCCTCTTACCCCCGTTCAAGTCTATATGACCATACTCCGCGTTCAACAGCCAGCACGTCTGGTTTCTCCTTGGAGTTGTCTTCGCATTTTGTTAGGAAATGTTTTTAGTTACGACCATTTATATTCCAGATGCAACTCCGTCAGCCATTGTTTAATTGTGCGGCTAGAGTATGGAGTCGTGAAAGACAGTTTTAAAATTGTACCCTCCTTAGGGAGCGGTATTCTGGCTGTGTTCACCGTAGCCCAAACGCCACAATCGTTCTGTATGTAAGTACTTCGACTCACAGTTAGTAGTCATTTCCATTTATTTGTGAAGAAAGTTACAAGCGTTGAAACACGTTCCTGTAACTGTTTTCACCGACTTTAAAATTGCGGATCTAAAGGGCCTATTGGAATGCGTAGCTGGCAGCAGTAGCGAAAGAGCCATAGTTTGTTTCATAATATGCATTTTTGCTGTTACTTTATGGTTCTGCACTGTTTCTCGAACGGTTTTGTTCCTCAGAGAAAGATCAGTTAACTCCATCGTTGCCAACCTTATAGTTGCTGAACTGTCTCAATTTCCCATCTCTTGGTACTCGAAAGTGTATTACCAATATCACAGCAACTTGCTACTAGTACCTGTATTGAGTCCGTACCCTTAAATCATATATCTGCCAGTTGGATTTTTAGTCCTTTTCCTCTCTCTCTCTCAAAAAAAGTCGCTTGTTGGTGCGTGTGTGCGCGCATTTGTCTTTTAAACGTATCGGCTAATCGTAAGAAATGCGGTTTGAACCACATAGAGCTGGAGGACACCCCAGCGTCATATCCTATAATTTCCTACAGTCGATTATAGTGACATGGCGGCCGCGCGAACTGTTGTGGCGGGAACGACACTATTGACACTTACTGCAAGGTCCTAAAATGATGTCTACTAATAAGTATCGAGAAGATATTTAATTCTAGTTTAAGATAATTGTTATGTAGTGTGTTAAATGTCACTATGACGGCCATGCGCGGTTTTTATTTAATTTCGCTGTACTGGTAACATAGAATGAACCGTTTTATCTGGGCATGTGAGATTTCATGCGGAGCTGTATCATAAATGTAGATTTATATTAATTATATATATGTATATTGTACATATTGTACATATAATTAACTATGAGGCAATTGCCGACAAATTTAACGTAACAGAATCCGTACTTAATTACGAATTACGTCATAAAAGTGAAATCTCTCATATGGTTTGCGACTTTGCTACGAACTCTTATTGCATTTACTGCCCACTTCCACTCGTAGATATTCTTGTCTCTTTGCTTCAGCTTCGTCTGACTAAATTTTGTACGTATTTGCATAGGCAAAGGTAGTTACCAGAAAACAGAACTGCATTTAATTTTGTATACTGCTTATTAGCATATGTTTTCACCCAGTAAGCGACTGTTTTAAGTTAAAAAGTGTTGAAACGATTTCAGTGAAATTATTTACGAAGTTTATACAGCTGTAAATACTTTTTTTTTTAATTTCCTACAGTCGATAATAGGATGCAAAGTGTTTCAGACAAGAATTGTATAGCAAATCAAAAGAAACATTGTATGTTCAATAACTACTTTCCTGGCAATCGTGCAGTTTGAGATAATGTTGAACAACGTGGTAGAGCCAGAGAGGCCACAAACGACAGCATAATAAGGCACATGCACTTTGCATGCAGAGTAATTAAGGCTAGAAACACACACATTCAGAGTATGTAATATTTATTGCTTTTAGACGGCAACAGTATTAACGCGATCGCGCCTCAGTGTTGCGTTATACGTTCGTTGCCTGTCTTATTGTACGTGTATTTGATTTTGTGAGTATGCTGTGCCTTATGGCGGTTTGACGTCTTGTCGATCGACGTCGAATTAGGTATTGTAAAACAGTCTTGTGCATTGACTGTGTTTCATGTGTTCTATTGGCACACATTTTCGAGAAAGGTAAGTTAAAGTGCACCCTTGTACAGGCACTGAGTCTCTGCACAGGCCGTATGGCCCATAGGGGGAGTAGGGGTAGAGCTCTAATCTTTCTTGACCACGGCACTAGAAGGGGGTGAGGGGTCAGCGTTACGCCCCCGCCGCTCTTTACCCCCGGGAATGACCCGGTACCCATTGTACAGTACGCTGGGTGGGCCCCAGGCCCGGTATGGACAGGTGCGGAAAAATCTCGCCCTCCACCGGGATTCAATCCCCGGTTCGTCCAGCCCATAGCCAGTCGCTATGCCGACTGATCTACCGGGCCCACACATTTTCGAGAGCCTAGAACTAAATATCAACATCGGGGACTTTTTAAAGTTTTTTTCTAACAGCCGGAATTGCGTCCTGTGAATTTCGTCAACATTTACCATGAACACAAAGTGCTTGCCGTGTAATGTACAACCCACAGTCGTTGAAATACAGTTAGGATTTGAATCAACTACGTCGCATAGCAGCACCAGCCGGATACATGTCTTTCACTGGAAGTATATAAATCATCAGGATTTTGTTTGGATTAGAACTGTCCAGTCACTATATTATTTCGTTATTAAAGCTTTAATATCTTTGAAGGTCAATCACAACTCGACGTTGAATTCACGAACAAATTAAGAGAAGATAAGTATGGGGAATGACCGTTTCCATTCCTTTCAGAAGGTGTTATCTTCCGGATTCCTGTGTGTGAGAACATTAATTCAAAGAAAACAGTTTCGCTAGACACAACTTTATTAAATAACTATAAAACTCTTTACTATACAGTGGTATATAACGGTACAGCCCTTTTGAATCATTAGTTGCATAACGGGATGCCATCCACTACAGTAACATTAAGACTAAATAGTTATGTTTGTTTTTGTATGTATGTGGTACGTGTTTGTGATCCAGAGCGGAAGACATAGATTGCGGGTATTTGAGAACGGGGGTGCTGAGGCGAGTATTTGGATCCAAGAGCGAGGAAGAGACTGGAGGTCGTAGAAGTGAGCATAAAAAGCCACGTAAGGTGTACCTTTAACATGTTATCGACATATGTCCTTTATGTAACATGTATGGGAAAGGTGATAGTTTTCACATAGAAATGGTCATAGACCGTTAAGGAGGGGCTCATTTGGAGACTTGGGCATAGGTGCAAGGATATTGTAATGGAGGAAACATGGTGTTATGATGTTGAATGAATTCATCTGCTTCAGATAAGGGACTAGTGACGGGGTTCTTCTGAACATCGAAATGAACTTTTATGTATTGTTCACCGTGCATCTCGATATAATCGTTAAAAAAAAAACCAACTTGATACACAATTTATTCTTAGTATGTTTCGTCAACCTCTACATGTTTCGGGCGTATTTAGGCCCATGATCAGGAGGTACAACCGTATGTATACAACACTTGGTACTTATTATTTTTCGATGACTCTCTGTTGTTCATCCAGGACGGTAGTACCTCCTGATGAGGGGTCTAGATACGCCCGAAACATGTGGAGGTTGACGAAATGTAAGAATAAGTTGTGCATCAAGTTGGTTTTTCTTTACACGATCGAAATGAACCTTCGAGTTTCAGGGAGGGTGGCGAATTTCTTGAGTAGCTGAGTAACTCTTTGTTATTGTGTTGTTGTGTGTAGTTGCTGCAGCGAAGACGTCGTTTAATTTTAGCTGCTGTCACATACCTCAGTCACTGGATGAATTCGTGCAGTCTCTTACACTTGTCTCATGAGCCGTATAACAAAACTGGCCTGCATTCATTTCCTGGACACTATTTCCATTACTGGGAAGTGTTTTTGTCCACCATCCGCGTATCTCTATCCGAGTGCTCAAATTCTGCGCAATGCACACGAAGCCGTCAGCGGCAGGGTTCATACACTCCGCTGCGCGAAACCGTTTGCACCTTCGTCAGACGTGCTGCACAAACAAGAAGGAGATACGGAGGACCTCTCAGCGTTAATTAGTCTACTGGCTGCGTTAGTGAAGTGGCAGCTTTAACTGCTAGTAACTCCGGCATCACTAAACCTTTAATTGGTTTATAAAGTAATTAGCTTTCAAAGGAAACCATCCAGTATAATACGGGTAGGGTCAAAGGCTGTGAAACACTTTAGACTAAAACCTATGGATCACGATACAAGATGGGGCCGCGAAGAACTTCACTGTGGGTTTCGAAAGTTATATAAATGTAACGGATTGCCTACAAATGAACATTAATTGATTAAAATGGATGAACGTGAAAAAGAAGGGTAGTTAGTGTGTGCGTCTAGCTGTTTATAGTACTTTTATTGCATTGATATGTCCGTTTTTGGCCCTCTGTTTCCCCACACCTTAATTGCTTATGAACGAAAGCTGCTTGGAAAAATGGCGTATGTAATTGCAAGCGCGAAGCCTACTTCGCTCCTAACGCACAAGCTGTGTTGTACACATTAGTGAATCGATTGTATATTTGTGGACGAATGGGCCCGAATTACGGTTTATTAATTTTTTATCAGCACCAGCCTGTTAAAGTTGTACAACGTAGTTTTTATTTGCAATGGTGTAATATGCACATCATCACTGACATGTTTTTGAACTATTTCCATCGTCACTTCAGATAAAATATATTACACAACTTTTCGAAAACACACTGTTTTCGTCTTCAGGTGAAGCTAAATACTTAAACAGACGACATGTCAGTGATGTCACGAAAGTTATAGTTTGTTGAATTATTGTAGTATAAAGGTTTCTGAGGATGGTATTTTGCACATAGGATTTCCGGGTTTCTGGACTTGTCCATTCTATGGTATTCAAGAAAGCACACGACGTCCATTCTGGCCCTCAATTCAAAGGAAGGGGATGCCGCTAGTGAGGTGAATCCAACAAAAAAAAAGTATTCTCAATCATTGGACAGCCACAGAAAAGTGACTAGTTATTAGCTTTCAGTTTGCGATAACCAACTATCCATTCGTGCTATTCATGTGGAATTTTTAGAGGTAAATTATAAACGTGCATAGACTTTATCGTTGAGAGATATTTATGTGATAGGCCCGTGAAGTCCTAAACGTCGCGAAGCGTGATTCGACCATGTGGGTTTGAATTTGGCACTGGAGCAGACGCTTAATTGTATCGTCATTAGGCCTGTTGGCAAAACGTTTGCAGTTAGCGACTATTAGCTTCATCGCAACTGTCTGTACATCCGTCATTGCGGAACAACTCGGTTCCCGCTTGACGGATTTTCGTAAAATTTTGTATTGGTAAGTTTCACTAGAACCTGTTAACCAAATTCTAGTTTGGTTAAAATCGGAGGAAAATCAGACACTTGCATTAGGACCTACGAAAATTTATGACGATATACCGCCGTTTGTGAGATAACTACAGGAAATTTAGTTAGAAAACATGCATATTTGTTTACATATTAATTCGATTTACGTCACGAATAATTAGGGAAGATGCACATGCACTGTCATAATATTTGATGCTGTCGGCTTGATTATAATTACATGATATGGCTGCACATGCAGTGAATGAGATTTGTTGTGATGTAACATACTAATCAGGTGTTACAGTCTTCGTGTTGCTACGGCACGTTCCTATATAACTATCGATTTCTATTTATGCGATGTACTTGTTGCATAACAACGGAAAATACAAGCTTGCAAGTATAAGTAATGTTTAATATTTATTTTCCCATTGAAGAATACGAAATTTTCTATGTAGGTAGATTGTAAATGTACCTACATGTTAGGCGCACAGTGTTGCTTGTCATTCAGCAATTACAATACTTTTCGACCTGCTGGATATTTTTGGTCCATGTGTGACGCATAAATATAACACATAATCAACGTAGGAGTATTAATAAAAAGTTTTTCGAGTAGACGTAATAACAGATACAATAATAGTAATAACATTTTACAAAATTCCTAAATTTGTGAACGCATATTCACAGCGGATTGGATGGTATGACCATCAAATCGGAAGGTCGCTGGTTCGATTGACGTAAAATCCTTCCGATCGCACTATGGCCCTGGGGTCGACTCAGCCTCTAACAGATATGAGTACCAGGAGCATTTCCTAGGGGTAAAGGCGGCTGATACTACCTTACCACCATCCTGTGCCATTGTAATGAAATCTGGGAACCTTAACTTCCTGGAACCCTCTGGGCCACTCCAGTCCTGTAACGGGACTGCTTTTACCTTTTTTTTTTACTGGTTTGTAATTGCTAGGTACGAGGTGTGCAGTTAAGGAATCATGATTCCATTCCTGGCATCGGAAAGAGAAACACTGCTTTAAAGCGTCCAGACTGACTCTGTTGACCACCCATCTTCCTTATCAGGGTGTACCGCTCGCTCTTATCCCAGGCTGCAGAGTGGATGGAGCGTGGAACTGGTGATTTTTCTGCATCTGTTGCTAACCGAGGTTATGCCTTCGTGGCAGGCACACGGATAGGATAACTTTACCGATACTTTGCTTCACCTTGTATTGATGCTGCTTTCCAGAGGGTAGCGCCAAAATTTGTTTTGAAGCTTTGCACTCCGCTCGCATTCACTAGACCCACAGCATACAACGATGGTCATGCCATCGTGCTGATCGACAGTAGGGGGTATGTCTTGTGTCACTGTTGTTTATTTTAATTAGTCTCGCTATACTAGGCGAAGAATAAAGGCTTTTATGGATTGAAGGGACAATTTAGGTCTCAATTTTTACCCATAAAAAATAAAATAAAATTATATAAGACCTTGATCAGACCAGTGCTGGCATATGGTTCTGAAACATTGGTATTATCAAAATATGACGAAGCTATTTTAGGAGTTTTTGAAAGGAAAATTTTGAGAGCTATTTTTGGACCTACAAATGACAACGGAGAATTAAATACAACAATGAGTTATATACATTGTAAAGGAAAGTGGTATAGTAACATACATTAAAATTAATCGATTAAAGTGGGCAGGGCATGTTATTCGTATGGAGGAACAGAGCCCTACAAGAAGAGTTCTGGTTGCAGTGGTAGAAGGAAGAAGAGAGAGGTGCAGGCCGAAACTAAGATGGGAAGATGATGTGATGGAAGATGCCAGGAAGTTGGGGGAGAGAAATTGGAGGAATGCTGCAAGGAATAGGGACAGCTGGCAGAAGCTTTTGAAGAAGGCCTTGGCTTAAAAGGGGCTGTTGTGCCAATGATGATGATGATGATACTAGGCGAAGAGTATAAATTGTAACGGTTATCCTGCTACGTTATCTCTTAAATTTAAATATTCCGCGAAACAGTTAAGCGAGTAGGCCTTCAGAGGAACTGTAGGCAGCGTGATTGGTTTTCTTTTCTACCGTTGTTATGCAACATTAACAAGCCTTCTTTCTTCCAGGATATGGTCATTTCGTGGGCGAGTTTTTAAGTAGTGACACTTTAAGGACAGTGGTCTGTGTCAGAATTCTATTGTGACTGTTATGGTAGCTGGAATTAATTTCGAAGTGACTGCCTGTTCTTTTGGAAGGAATTCAACCTGTTCTAATAGGGCGGAGGAGTGGTTCTTCCCACGTGGTCCTGACCCGTTACAAGTCCAGACTAATACAAGATTATCGGCCTTCAGCCTCAGAGTTGCCAACTTGCATTTGAGTTTCTGTATTACGGCTACTTAAAAAGTCATTTATATAAACCATTATCGTCTCTTTCTCTTGGCATTGTATGGAAACGAATTTTGAAGTTAAGTAAACGAAACTGGCAGCTTTTTGTACAGATACATGTAATTTTATTTTATTTTTGCTGACTGTGCATCCTGGTATAACACTGGGTAAATGGCCAACTTGATGCACAGTTACGTTGTACAAAACGTTTATTATTATAATCCCCTACATGTTTGAAGCAACACTGTGCTCATCATCAGGAGGTCGAATTGTAGTAATACAGTACTGTCTGTAAGTGACCGTCCGGTTTGCAGGTTGAGAAGGAACTGGTTCCTTCTCAACCTGCACACCGGATGGTCACTTACTGATAGTACTATACTAGGTGCTGTATAAATACAATTCGACCTCCTGATGATGAGCACAGTGTTGCTCGAAACATGTAGAGGATTATAATAATAAACGTTTTGTACGATGTAATTGTGCATCAAGTTGGCCATTTACCCATAGTTATTTAATTTTAGGTTGGTTCCTTATTAAAGAAGAGGCGGAAGTGGTTTGTTTGTATCTGAAAAAGGGAATGATTTCTTCCTTAACTTTTGTTTGTATACATGAAGGGAATGTGTAGTAAAGAGTAAGACGTATTTCGAATGATATCCGTGTGCACTGGTAGCTTTACATTGCCGGTATCATTTTGAGGCCCTTTCGCATAATTGCGAGAAGCGACTCTTAGCTTCGTCATGTCTGTCCTTGCGTCCGTCCATCCGTCTGTCCGCATGGAACAGCTCGGCTCCCACTGGACGGATTTTCATGAAATTTGGTATTTGAGTACTTTTTTTTTTCTAAAAACTGTCAAGAAAACGCAAGTTTCATTGAAGTCGGACAAGATAACGGGCACTTTACATGAAGACCACTAGACAGTTTTGATAATATCTCGCTCAGTTCTACTTAGAATGAGAAATGTTTGAGACAAAAGTTATATATGAAATCAAAACACACATTTTTTTGGGGTTCAATAACCTTTATTTTTCGAAAATCGTGCCTTTATGAGATGATGTGGAAAAATTTTGTAGAGCCGGTCAGGCCACAAATGACATGACAGTATGGCGCATACGCACTGCTTGCTGGATACATAAGGCTACAAATACACACACTCTGGATACTCATTGCTTTTCCACAGCAACAATGGTTGCACGAAAGCGCCTCAGTGTTACGTTATACGTACTTTACCTGTCTTGTTTTTTTTTTCGTAATTTGAGATACAAAATTTAACGTTTATGCATGTTGCACTAGACCGAATAAAAGAGCACGGGGATGTGATACAAATCACAACTGAGCTCTTAGTAAGAAGATAAATTCAGATTTTTTGACGAGGACCTGGCAATTGTTATGCCGCTAATTTAGAAATATGTCTACATATTGTGTATGAAACGCTTCGCATCCTGAGAAGTATCAATATGAAGATTCCGTTCTTCAGGGATATGACGCTGCGTCAGCGGGTAGTCGGATTACGACGTTTCGAGGCAGCGTAGTGTCCTCATCTTCATGTGTTGAAACATCCAGTGTCTTCTTTAACATTTCGCCCTTTGAAGACGAGGACATTAAACTGCTATGAAACGTCGGGATCAGATTACCAAGTGACGCAGCGTCACATCCCAGAAGAACGGAATTCTCAGCTACAGTGCTGCGAAAATCTTGTAATTTGCAAAGTATCAACATGTCGGTGGAGAAAACTTCAATATAATGCGACAACTTTGAGATGCTGCAAATGTGTAATTATTGTGTACGTGGTACGTCATTGGCAGTAAGTTCTGTAACTGTAAATGCCATATTAGTCGAGAAATGCCGGTTAGATATGAATGCTACTTTTCTACAGCACAGACTTAAGCAAACTTTCTAATAATGACTTCGTGCTTAGGTAATGTAAATTTGTATTTACGTATGGTATATCTAGAGACACTGCTAAGTAGCTCACTGCGTACGGTAGGATGATTTGTGAGTAATTAATTGGGAAATGACGGGAGTAATTAATTGAGACGTGATGGGATGTGAGGATAATGAGGAAATAAACGTCAGGGCTGTCGGCATGGTAGTGGAGATTCGAACCCTGCTTCTCCCGAATACCAGGCAGGAGCTTTGCCGCATGAGTTAGTTTGCTGGATGTGAATTTATCTGACACTGCAATTTAATTTAGGTCAGGGCTAGCTTGTAGTCCATTTATGTGGAGATGGTCGTACGTCGTATTTTTATTGGGTCGGATTTCGTTTTGTTGCTTACAGTAGTAAATGTTGCAGATTGCAACGACAGTTATTAATGGTGCTGGTGCTGGCGGCGGCGGCGGCAGTAGTAGTAGTAGTAGTAGTTGTTGTTGTTGTAGTGGTGGTGGTGGTAGTGGTGGTGGTGGTGACAGCAGCAGCAGTAGTAGTAGTAGTAGTAGTAGTGGTAGTGGTGGTGGTGGTGGTGGTAGTGGTAGTAGTCGTAAAGGTAAGGTTATAATTCAGAAGGGAATAGATGTATAAATACTCTTTCTTTTACCTCGGCGCTAAATGCAGGTGGGTGGTCAACACCACGCCTCGGCCGCTCTACCCCCAGGTAAGACCCGGTATCCGTTGTAAAAGAGGCTGGATGGGCCCCAGGGCCGGTCCGGACGGGTGCGGAAAATATAGCCCCCTCCAGTTTTCGATCCCCGGACCGTCCAGACCGTAGCTAGTGGTGGTGGTAGTAGTAGTAGTAGTAGTAGTAGTGGTACTAGTAGCAGCAGCAACATTAGTAGTAGTAATAGTAGTAGTGCGTTACTTTGGGGAGAATGTTACTGCTTACATTCCAGTTTTGTGTAATTCATATTTTCGAATATAATCCCAGCGTCGAAATTTCAGTGTCATCGTATTCGTAACATTTTTAAAGGGCTCTTTACGTACAATTTGCAATTATTTTTATGATGTCTCCATATAAATTTATTTTCAGCCCTCACAGGTTCATTAGCTGTAAACACGAGACGAATAGCTAAGCATGCTTTTCCTGCAGTCGCCATGCTTTTTAATGTTCCACAAAACATTATCCGAAAAAAAAAGTTGCATATTATACGACCTGACATTAGGTGTTCAACTGCTAGACGTGTGGTCTCTTGGCCTCCTGAAATCGATTGCTCTGTTCAGACTAGTTATCGCAGTTGATATTTACTGTTGTACCTCTGCAAGCCACAACAGACTGCTAGGACTTTTTTTTTTTGTGGCGCTGCTGCAGAATGCCGGACATGGCCTCCTCAATTCTTGAGGTGGATGACTCTCTCTACCTGACAACACACAACACTACAAGAGACAAACCTCCATTCCCCCGGAGGGATTCTAACCCACAATCTCAGCAGGCGAGCGGCCGCAGACCCACCCCTTAGAACGCTCGGCCAGCGGGACCGCCAGACTACTAGGATGCTACCTTAAATAGGCCACATTAGCTTCCTTCTTACTCCGTCGTTGATACCGTTATTAACCACAGGAGACGCAGAAATCATTGTCAAATAATCTAAGAAAAAACCAACACCTTTTAAGTAACGTGAGACTGTTGCCATTTTTGTGTCCTTTGTGAGTGAAACAGTGAACAGTACACATTAGCATGTGTCGTATTTCGCACAGGAAGGTCTTTAATCGTATTGATGACTGGACCTCAAATGTATGCACGTGTTTCTCTTGTCCTTTGTAGGTAAGAGACCTTGCGATGGGCCGATCCCCCGTTCGGGGAATCGAACCCCTCTGTGTAAGTTATTCACATAACTAGCATAAAGGTCTTTGAAATTTTATGGCAGTTCTTTTGCTTTGTCATAAACATCTAACCCCAGGAACTTGAAAAGATGTGAAAAGACAGCAATCTGCATTCATATTACGATATTCTACTGGACATCACAAAATAGGAATTTGCAGGAAGTGGTGCTGCTATGCAGAGGAATTGTATCAGCGTGCTTGGTCACTGCAGTACAGATAGAAGCGTTGACCGCAGTTGAAATGTGACGGCACACGTTGATGCACGGGGGGGGAAGTGAAGGGGAAACTGGCGAATGAAGTGGGCAGCCAGTACCCTTCACACTTCCTCGGAATATGGTGTATCCAGCATTACTACCGCTGATGCGTACTCCTCGGCTGCCAGTAGTCGACTGAACTGACGCCCCCTGCCGATTTAAATGGACTCGTCCGTTTCGCCGAAAGACGAAATCTGGTTTCTGCGCGTGTGCCATCACATTTCAACTGGCCTCTACC
>Ga0131853_10020119_pt1 | contig 12134 bp, 7 predicted proteins | sample TergutLab28metaG_FD_92764 | JGI IMG/M metagenome (GOLD analysis project Ga0131853, IMG submission 92764) | Labiotermes labralis P1 segment gut microbial communities from Petit-Saut dam, French Guiana - Lab288 P1 (version 2) (version 2) | ecosystem: Host-associated > Arthropoda: Insects >...
ACGCATTCACCCATTTTTCTTACTGTCTGTGCTCCTTCTATATGTGCACAAAGAATCAATAGTCTCCTCTCATTAGCTACTATTTTCAAAAGCTCTGCTTGCTTCTCCGCTATTACCTCCATTAATCTTCTCATCCTTTCTGTATTTTAGTTTGCAAATACAAGCAATCTTTTTTCTTAGATGACATATCGATCTCCTTCATAATTATCATATTAGAATATTAGAATTCTTTAATATGCTGATTATATCATATACAAACCCATATGTCAAGAGATATTTTGAAATTTTAAAGTTATAAAAAATGGAAGAAAAAAATCCATTTAAAGACTCTTCTTAAACGGGACTGCTGGAAGTCCCAATTCATTATATAAATTTGCATCTGTTGGATCGTCTATAAATGCATAAGATATAGCAGTTACAATAGAGGCATAAGGTGTTTCTATTATAACTGTCTCACCATCTATAACACCTTCTACTGAAATCTCTATTTCATCAACGCAAATCGACAATTCTTTCACACTAGAACCTTCTGAAAGTTGTAATCGACTTTTTTGTATGTCAAAATGAAGAATTAATTTATTTGCTTGCCTTTCAATTATTTTTATTTGTGGTCCAGATGAAACTATATCTAGTCCATAAGCTATACGATTTGCAGCAAGTGCCAATCTTTCACCAATGCCTTTTTTATTTAATGGGTGAAGATCATTATGCTCTCCTAAATCAATTGCAACAATCATTTCTGTATTAGGAACATCTAAGGCTTTTCTTTGCTCTTCACGAAGTAACTCCCAGTTCATTAATCCACCTTTTGGTGAATAGTTTGCAAGCCCGACATACAGGAATGGAAAATCACCTTGATTCCAGTTTTTTCGCCAATCTCCTATCATACTAGAAAATTTCTCATGATAACGATGCGGGTCTTTTGTATTTGACTCTCCTTGATACCAAATCACACCTTTGATTGCGTATGGATGAAGCGGTACTATCATACTATTATAAGTTCCTGTTGGTTTGTAATAAAAAAATGTAAGATGATCGAGAGATGGACAAGAAATAGAACGTTTATACCTCCAGTCACTATCAAGCAAAATTTCTGAATCTTCCCATAAAAGTTTATAAGCTTTATCTTTAATGAATCCCCCAGTGCTATGGCTCGCAATTACTCGAATAGAAATTGTATTTTCGCCGGGCTTTAAGTTAGTAACTTTGTAGTCACGTGGCGGGTATCGATATGTTGTATTACCAACTAGCTTACCATTTACATACACTTCATCTGCATCAATGATACAACCAAGTATTAAGCTCGCAGGCTTTTTAACTAACTCTTCTGAAATTTCAATTGTCTTGCGTAACCATATAGAACCACTTGCTTTTAAATCGGTAACTTCATCCCATGCTGTATTTAGGTTTAATGTTTTCCAGTCGCTATCATTGAAATCTTCGCTGAACCATTTTTCATGGAGACCTCTATCGAATTTATTTAACTTTTCGTACCAATCTTCATTTGCTTTTTGCTCTTTTTCAGTAATTCCTTCTACGAAACCTTCTTGCTTGCACTCATCAGCTTGTGCAAGTGCTTCTGGAAAATCCGCTAATGCTTCACGACTCATCCATGCCTCTACAGGCGTTCCACCTACCGCAGTCATAATTAGTCCAATTGGTACATTATGCTGCTCATAAAGTTTCTTAGCAAAAAAGTAACCAGTCGCTGAAAAGTTCTCTGTCTGGCCTGGTTTTACTGAAATCCAGTCGCTATCTGGAAGTTCTGTCTTTCTCTCATGAAAGTCAAATGTTACAGGTGAATGATACTGCCTAATGTTGGGATTTAAGCCTTCCTTAATTTCATCTGAAAACATTCGGTGTACACGGTGCATCGGCAATTCCATATTTGATTGTCCTGCACAGATCCAAACATCTCCTATTAAAACATCCTTGATTTCTTCTATTTCCTTGCCAGAAGAAACAGAAATTTTATGAGGACCACCGAAAGTTTTTGCTGGCATTATAATTTCAAATGTACCATTATTAGTTGCTGTTGTTTCATAAATCTCATCGTTAAACCTAAGCTCTACAGAGACCAAAGGCTCTGCTTTTCCCCATATTTTAATTGGTATATCTCGTTGCAAAACAACACCATCTCTAAAAATATTAGCTAATAATTTCATCATATATTAAACCTAAATAAAACAACGCCCCATCTTATCTTTGCCTTTGGAACGTAGCTTTCCTTTCGCTTCATTTTTAAATAATTTTAACATATCTTTGTATAAAAATCAATTATTTTTAATAAAAAAATTCCCTAAAAATTTTAAGGAATTTTTGAAATACACCCTTCAGAAATATGATAAACTTTATCAGCTATAGCACTAACATTATCTGAATGCGTTACGATAATTACACAAAACTCGTGCAATGCCTACTCTTTGCCTTTGACCACCAGAAAGATTTGTAACTTTACGAGTGGCAATTTTTTCATCTATGCCCATATCGGCAAGGATTTTCATAGCAAAATCTTTTTTATTACAAGTATCAACGCTATAACCTTCCTCTTCCAGAAAAGCAGCAACGGAATTTAATATATGCTCATCGTCCTCCACGAGAAGGGTTTTTATATCCCTCATTATACATTAAACCTAAATAAAACAACGTCCCCATCTTGCATTATATATTCTTTACCTTCAGAGCGAAGTTTTCCTTTCGCTTTAGCATCATTTACACTACCTTCTTCCACTAAATCGTCAAAACTCACTATTTCAGCACGTATAAAGCCTCTTTCAATATCTGAATGAATTTTTCCACCTGCTTCTTTTGCTGAAGTTCCCTTTTGGATAGTCCAAGCACGAACTTCTTTTTCACCAGCAGTTAAAAAACTCATAAGACCTAAAAGGTCATATCCTGCTGCAGTTAGCCTATCTAATCCTGTTTCTTTTATCCCTAAATCTTCAAGGAAATCTTTCTTTTCTTCTTCCGTAAAATCTTTAATTTCTTCTTCTAATTTAGCGCAAAAAGGAACAGCTGTTGCATTTTCAGAAGCTGCTATATTTTTAACTATAAAAACATGAGGATTATTTTCTCCACCATCTTGAAGTTCCTCTTCCATTATATTCATACCGTAAATAACTGGTTTCGTCGTAAGAAGATTGAAAGTTTTTATAAGTAATTCTTCATCTTCATCTTTAGCTTCATAAATTCTAGCTGGCTTTCCCTCTTCTAGAATTGATTTTAGCTCTTTAGAAATATCTAAATCTTTTTTAAGTGTTTTATCTGCTTTTGCTGCTTTTTCAGTTTTGGCGATTCTTCTCTCCAAAATTTCTATATCCGAAAAAATAAGCTCTAAGTTTATAGTTTCTATATCTCGCTGCGGATTTACTCCGCCCTCTACGTGTACTATATTATCATCTTCAAAACAACGCACAACGTGAACAATAGCATCCACTTCACGAATATTTGAAAGAAATTTGTTCCCCAAGCCTTCTCCTTTACTAGCACCTTTGACAAGCCCCGCAATATCCACAAATTCAATTATTGCTGGCACTGTTTGTTTCGCTTCATACATTTTAGTAAGCACTTCTAGCCTAGAATCTGGAACAGGAACAATACCTACATTTGGGTCTATCGTTGCAAATGGGTAGTTTGCACTAACCGCTTCACCTTTCGTTAATGAGTTAAACAATGTGCTTTTGCCTACATTAGGAAGACCTACTATACCTAATTTCATTTTTTAAATAACCTCCGCAGTGATTTCATTGATTTAATAAATTATTTTAGCACATTTTTGGGTAAAAAGCAATGATTTTTTTATTCACTCAGGGCAACTTCGCAAAAAATTAGAAATTTTTCAAAAAGCGTTGCAAAATCTCCTAAAAAAGTGTATAATGAGACAAACAGACAATAAAGTAATGTGGTAGTTTAACTACCACATAAGGGGTGAAAAAATAAAAACAACAGCATTTGCATTAAGATACTCCACAGACAAAAAAACTTATTTTCTGTGTTCAAATTGCAATCAAACATTAGAATACGAAGAAGGAAAATGTTTTAAATGTGGGTTAACTTTAGAAAAAATACTTGAACTATGTGTTCATGAGAAAAATGATATAAAACTAGAAAGGGATATTATACTTCCTAAATTCAAGCCAAGAAAAAAAAGAATGCCGATAGTTGTATCTGCCATAATCTGCTTTTTAATTGCTTGTGGCTTCGCTATTTATATGGTTTCACAAAATATTGAATCAGGGCAATTATCAGCAACAGAGCTTGAGCCAACTCCAGAATTATTACCACCAATTAATTACATAGAAAAAAGCTCCTATGAAGAAATTTATGAAGAAGGCTACAAAAAAGACTATGAGCCTTTAAATTTCGACTATTTACACGCAATTATAGACGAGTTTTTAGCCCCTTTTGGCAATACTGTTTCTGTTCACTTTAGAAACCTAGATACTGGGTTCACACACACTCACAATGCTTACCAAGTCTATTTCGGTGCAAGCGTAACAAAATTACCTTTTGCTTTTTACATATGGCAGAAGGCATACGATGGTTATGTAGATATAGAAGCAACAATGACATTTACTCAAGAGGATAATTGGGGCGGTAGTGGTATTATACGCCACCGCTATCCCTTTGGGACAGTATTTTCTCATAGATATTTGCTACATTTAATGATAGCACCGAGCGATAACATAGCAACTCGTATGTTACGTAGAGCAAACGGTATTACAGGTTATTATAACTTTATTTATAATTTAGGTGGCAATCCGTATTTTGTTCAAAATATAACTTATTCGTATATAGATGCTTGGAATGCAGGTCTCTTTGCTACTGAAATATTCAATTTTATGGAAAATAGTAGTATATATGCTGAACATTTTAAAAACGACTTATTAGCTAATCGCTATCCATTTATAGTTTCTGATTATACAATGGCAAGTAAATCTGGGTGGTCACCTAATGCTTGGCATGATATAGCTATAGTTTATGCACCTTCACCATACACATTAGTTTTACTATCAAGTAGAGATGGAAATGCAAGCGATAGAATAGTATATGAGCAAATATCTATATTTTTTCAAGAATTAAACACTATATTTTATAGATAATAAAAAAATGGAGCTGTTGCAAAATATTTTGTAACAACTCCATTTTTTCTATTCACTAAATATTGCCGAAAAGGCTCATTTTTTTCTTTATACTCCCATATTCAACAAATTTAATGTGAGCGTTTTACATTCTTTGATGCAAAGCCAAAATCACCTAACTTTTCACCAAATTTATAATATCCCCATTCAGCAAATAAAAATCCATCAACTTTTTCGATAAGTACTCGTTGATTTTCGCCTAGTTTATCCGAATCAACGTGCATAGCTACTACTTCTCCAAAAAATAAATCATGATCACCAACTTCGGTAACACTTAACATCTTACATTCTAAATTTACAGGACACTCTGCAATAATAGGCGAATCAATGACATCTGATTTCAATTTCATAAGCCCATATTCCTCAAATTTATCCAAGCCATTGCGACCTGTAGTCGTCCCAACCAAATCCATCTTATGTAAAATTTCAACAGTCGGAAAATTTACCGTAAATTCTTTTGACGCACAAATTAAATCGTGCGTATAAGTTGCCTTTCGCAACGCAATTCCAATAATGCATGGATCTTTCAAACTGATATTGAATATTTCGCCCGCTGTCATTACGTTGGGCTTTTTATTTTCATCAATAGATACAATCAAACCCGCAGGCGATGGATATACAGGACGGAAAGGTACATTAACTCTTGTTTTCATAAATCTCCTAAAAAATACTCCTCTTATTCCGATCAGTTTATAGCATCATAAAGTACACCCGCTTCTAATTCTACCCCTTTTCTATACACAAGCTCGCTTAAAGATACTATTTCAAATCCTCTTGCGTGAAGTTCTGCAAAAATTATTGGTAAGGCAAGTTTTGTTCTGAGATTTTCTGCCTCCCATTGTTCATGAAGCAGGATAATTGAACCATCTTGTACTGCATTAAGCACATTTTCTGCAATCTGCTCTGGCGTTATGTCTTCCCAATCCACACCGATAGCATCTGAACCTATTATCGCCATGCCCATTTCAGTTGCAACTTGTGTTAAGTATTCTCCATAGCTAAGGAATGGGGCACGAAAGAATACTGGATATTCGCCTGTTACCCCTCTTATAGCCTCAGAAGTGGTTGTTAGTTCTCTGTGTATAGTTTCTAAATTTTCTGAACCTAGAGCAATGTGTGTCCAAGAATGATTTTCAATATCATGCCCTGCTTCAAAGATAAGACGTGCTTGTTCTGGGTGATTTTGTAAATGTTCACCTATAACGAAGAATGTAGCCCTTATGTCATACTCTGCCAGAATATCTAAAAGCACATATGTATGGTTAAAAGGGCCATCATCAAAGGTGAGTGCTACCAGCATAGAAGGCTCGGATTCATAATTATTGTTATCAATAGTGATGTTCAATGTTCCATTGTTACTTGAGTTTGTACTTGCGATAATCGTAAACTCACTCCCTTCTGCCTCTAGTGGAATTGTAAATGGTATAATATTACCTTCGTCAAGGAACATATCAAATGCAATCAATACACCATCTGCAAAGAAAGCTAAATTAACGGTATCCATATCATTTGTAAAATTAGTTAGGTATGCCTCAAATGAAGTACCCGCCATATCTTCCGATATTGTGATAGTAAGTACTGTCTGCCCTTGATGACCGTTGATGTTTGTAGATATTACTTCTGTAACATTGTTGCCTTCAAAAGCAAATGCTATTGAAGGAAGTAAGATAAAAGTAGCCGTTAAAATTGCTACTGCTTTTTTTGTGAAATTTTTCATGATTGAAATCTCCTTATTTTTGCACTCATTTTAAAAAAGAATCCACGAATAAATTTAATTAAAAACATACTCGTGGATTCAAAAGAATGATTATTTCTTTTCTATATTTCTAGCAAATCTTGCTCTGCTAATCTCTTATAAGTTGCATATTTTCTTGCGAAGTGTTCATCTGCTTTTTTGTAAAGCATTTCAGCACGCTCTGGGAAGAAACGCTTTAAAGAAGCATAACGATTTTCAGAATCTAAGAATTCTTCAATAGATGATTTTGGCTCTTTAGAATCTAACACAAATGGATTCTTGCCTTCTGCTCTTAAAGTCGGGTTATAGCGGTATAAGTGCCAATAACCAGCATTTACAGCATCTTTCATTTGACTTATAGATCTTGCCATTCCGCCTCTAATTTGGTGTTCGATACATGTTGAATACGCAATTACTATACTTGGACCATCATACTCTTCAGCTTCTTTAATAGCTTTTATAGTTTGGTTGTAGTCCGCACCCATTGCTATTTGAGCAACGTATACATTTCCATAGCTCATTGCTATCATACCCAAGTCTTTTTTAGCCGTAGGCATTCCAGCTGCTGCAAGTTTTGCAATAGAACCGTAAGAAGTAGCTTTAGAAGCTTGACCACCAGTGTTTGAATAAACCTCTGTATCAAATACTAACATATTGATATTTTCGCCCATTGCTATAACATGGTCTAAACCACCAAAACCTATATCATAAGCCCAGCCATCTCCACCGAATGCCCAATAAGAAACTTTCGCTAGATGCTTTTTGTATTTTAGAAGATCTGCTTTAATCTCAGAAGCTTCACCTGAGAAGGAAGTACTTTCTAAAACATCTACTAATTCAGCAGTAGCCACTTTAGATTCTATAGTCTTATCTATAGTAGCTATCCAGTTTCCAATAGCGTTGTTTACTTTTTCATCATTTGAAATCTCTGTCAAACGTCTAGCTTTCATCATTAAGCCTTCTTTGATTTTCCTGTTTCCTAAAAGCATACCAAAACCAAATTCAGCAGTATCTTCAAATAGAGAGTTCGCCCAAGCCGGTCCTTGTCCTTTGCTGTTTACAGTATAAGGAGTTGAAGGAGCTGAACCACCCCAAATTGAGCTACATCCTGTTGCATTTGCAATAACCATAGAGCTACCATAAAGCTGAGTAATTAACTTCGCATAAGGAGTTTCTCCACAACCTGCACAAGCACCTGAATATTCAAGAAGTGGCTTTTCAAATTGAGAACCTTTAGGAGTATAAATGTTACCAGGGTTTGGTTTTTCAGAAAGATTCATTGCATATTCCCAAGCTGGGTATTTGTGCATTTCGTCTTCTAAATGTTTCATTACAAGTGCTTTGTTTCCACCTTTTCCTGGACAAATATCTGCACAAACTCCACAACCTACACAGTCCATTTGAGTTACTACTATACTATAGTTATAGTCTTCATTTTTGTCATTAAATTTTAGAGTTTCAAAAGCAGAAGGTGCATTTTTAAGTTCTTCATCTGTAGATAAGAATGGGCGAACTGTAGCATGTGGACAAACGTAAGAACAGAAGTTACATTGAATACAATTTTCTTTTACCCAACATGGAACATCAATAGCTATAGCACGCTTCTCAAACTGACTAGTTCCTTGCTTAAATGTTCCATCTTCTTGTCCTCTAAATGCTGAAACAGGCAGAGTGTTACCTTTCATTCCATCTATAACATAGTTTAAACGTTTAACATTTTCTGGAGCATCTGTTTCTACTTTTTCTTCAAGTGGAGCATTTTCCCAAGAAGCAGGGATTTCTATTTTAGTAAGAGCATCTATTCCAGCGTCTACTGCAGCATTGTTCATATCTACAATTGCTTGACCACGCTTTCCATAGCTTAGTTCATTAGCTTTTTTCATTTCATTAACAGCATCCTCTAAAGGAATAACTTTTGAAAGCTTGAAGAAAGCAGATTGTAACACTGTGTTAGTTCTATGACCAAGACCAATTTCTTCAGCTATTTTTGTTGCATCTATTATATAGAAATTTATTTTTTTCTTCGCTAAATAACGCTTTACACTACCTGGAATTTTTTCTTCTAACTCACTTTCAGTCCATTTTGTGTTCAAAAGGAAAGTTCCGCCTTCTTTTAAACCTTCTAAAACATCGTATTTTTCAATATAGTTAGTACGGTGACAAGCGATAAAGTCTGCTATTTTAACTAAATAAGTTGAGCGAATTTTTTCCTTACCAAAACGCAAGTGGCTCTGAGTAACCCCTCCAGCTTTTTTACTGTCATAACTAAAGTAAGCTTGGGCATTTAAGTCTGTCGTATCTCCTATAATTTTAATTGAGTTTTTATTAGCAGAAATTGTTCCATCTGAACCTAATCCCCATATTTTAACGCTTACAGTAGTGTCTGGAGTAATATCTATTTCTTCACCAACTTCTAGTGAAAGGTTAGTAACATCATCTTTAATACCTACTGTGAATCCGTTTCTTGGATTTGTTTGCTTTAAGTTTTCAAAAACAGCAACAACTTGAGCAGGAGTAAAGTCTTTACTACTTAAACCATAGCGACCACCAATGATTAAAGGACGCTCAGCCTGTGATAAATAAACTGCACAAACATCTTTGTATAGAGGTTCTCCACCAGCTCCAGGCTCTTTACATCTATCTAAAACAGATATTTTCTTTACAGTTTTAGGCATTTCTCTTAAGAAATGTTCCATAGAGAATGGGCGGTATAAATGTACGTTTATAAATCCAACTTTTTCACCTTTCTCTATCAAATAATCAACTGTTTCAGCGATAGTATCACAAGCAGAACCCATTGCTATAATCACATGTTCAGCTTGTTCATGTCCGTGATAGTTAAAAAGTTTGTAGTTTTTACCTGTTAATTTGTTTATCTTATTCATATATTCTTCAACTATTCCTGGAACAGCATCATAGAAAGGATTACAAGCTTCTCTTGCTTGGAAGAATATGTCACCATTTTGTGCCGTTCCACGTAAAACAGGATCTTCAGGATTTAAAGCTCTATCTCTGAATTCCGCTAATGCTTCCATGTCTACTAGATCTCTAAGATCGTCATAGTCTAAAACATCGATTTTCTGAACTTCATGACTAGTTCTAAATCCATCTAAAACATGTCCAAAAGGAACACGAGATTTTATAGCACTAAGGTGAGCTATAGCAGCCATATCCATTGCTTCTTGAACATTAGAGCCAAAAAGGAATGCAAAACCTGTTTGTCTCGTTGCCATAATATCTGAATGGTCACCAAAAATTGATAATGCGTGAGATGCAACAGCACGTGCAGTAACATGTAAAACACCTGGCAAAAGTTGACCAGCCATTTTATACATATTTGGAATCATTAAAAGAAGTCCTTGAGAAGCAGTGTAACTAGCTGTTAAAGCACCAGATTGCAAAGAACCGTGCATAGTACCAGCTGCTCCAGCTTCAGATTGCATTTCAATAACATTTACTGTTTGTCCAAACATATTTTGGTTGCCTTCAGCAGCCCATGCGTCTGTCATTTCTGCTAAGCCTGTTGAAGGTGTAATAGGGTAAATTCCAGCAACTTCTGTAAATGCATAAGCTGCATAAGCGGTTGCTTGAATACCATCCATCGTTTTTTGAATTCTTGCCATTTTTCCTCCTAGTTTTTCCCGAATTTTAATAGCAAACATCAATGAAAAATGAAGACGATTACGATTTTGAATGATGCTTGCTAAAACACGTTAAATTATATACAAGTCTTATTATACCAAATTTTTTTTTACTTTGCAATGATTTTTATGAAATATTTTCAAAAAAAGTGTCCAAAAAATTTCCTATTTTATGAGATTGTTTTATTAACGTTTGCTATATTTAACAAGTATATTGCTTTTACGTAAAAAACCTCCTTATTAGATTGAGCATATCTAATAAAGAGGTAAAATAATGAGTTTTGGAGGAAACTCATTATGAAAAAATTAAAGAATTGAAAAATGAGGAAAGAAGCCCACTAGTGGACCTCTTTATGTGAACGGAAGGATTCGAACCCTCGGCCTTCTGATCCGTAGTCAGACGCTCTATCCAGCTGAGCTACGCTCACAAATTCAACAACAAATAATAGTATACCATACTTTAAGGTGATTGTCAACCCTTTTTTAAAAAAAAGTTATAAGCACCGCTAAGCTGGAAAAAGAAGAACACTTTTTCCAGAGAGTTAAGAAAAAACAGTAGATGTTTTCTCAAATTCTTCATGGGTTTTTTCAAATAAATCTACTAGGACAGGATCAAATTGTGTACCTTTTAATTTTAAAATAATAGCCTTTGATTTTTCATGAGAAAAAGCTTCCTTGTATGGTCTCTCACTTCTTAAAGCATCGTAAGTATCTACTATCGCCATTAAACGACCTAATAGAGGTATTTTTTCACCTTCTAACCCATTAGGGTAGCCTTTACCATTCCACCATTCGTGATGGGTTTCTGCGAAAATTTTAGCATATTCCAAAAATTTGCTATCCGATGTTTTTTTCATGATGCTAGCTATAATATTTCCACCAATAGTAGTATGTTTTTTAATTTCATCGTACTCTTCTTCTGTCAGTTCACCAGGCTTAAAAAGTATAGAGTCTTTTATAGAAATTTTGCCTATATCGTGCAGTTGGCAAGACTGTAAGGCAAGCTCTTCATCTAGAACAAACATTTCTGATCTATATATCCCATGTTTTTTCATCCCTTCAAAAAGTATAGACAGAAATCTTTTAGTGCGCTCTATATGCGACCCAGTTACTTCGTCTCTATACTCTATCAGTTCAGCGAGAGAAGCAAGTATTACTTGCTTAAGTTGTACAATATCTTTTAAACGTTCCTGCACTAAATTTTCAAAATTGTCACTGTATTCTAATAAATGGTGCTTTTGAGATACAAGTAAAAGGTGTAAATCTATACGTTGCTTAAGCAACGCAGGAGAAAAAGGCTTTGTTACATAATCTATAGCACCAAGTGCAAGCCCTTTGTATTCATTTTCTTTATGTCTTATTCCTGTAAGGAAAATCACTGGTATAGGTTGAGTTTTTTTATCTTCTTTGAGCTTCTTTATAACTTCATACCCATTCATTTCTGGCATTTCTATATCAAGCAAAATGAGATCTGGCATAGTTTTTTCTAAAACCTCAAAAAGAAGCTTGCCAGAATTTAGTGTAAAAACATTATAAAATTTGGACAGTATACTTTCACCCATTGCAAGGCTAGTAATGCTATCATCTACTAAAAATATATTCTTTCTATCATTTTTC
>Ga0131853_10020120_pt1 | contig 12134 bp, 14 predicted proteins | sample TergutLab28metaG_FD_92764 | JGI IMG/M metagenome (GOLD analysis project Ga0131853, IMG submission 92764) | Labiotermes labralis P1 segment gut microbial communities from Petit-Saut dam, French Guiana - Lab288 P1 (version 2) (version 2) | ecosystem: Host-associated > Arthropoda: Insects >...
CCGATTCTTTCATACCTGTGGCGCCAGCCTGCATAGACTGTTGGCTGTTTACGTAGGTGAGTGCCCCAAGGCGAAATTGCGTTGGGGGCGCCAGACGGCGTCGGGGCCGTGTTCATAGAGCCAGAACTCGGTGACATCGAAGGCGGCCTCGAAGGTGGCCATCTGCCTGAACGCCCGGTCCAATGCCTCGCCTGGCACCTCGTGGGCCACCGTCACATGCGGGTGGTAGTTAAACCGCTTCTCCTGGGCAAGCGGACCACTGCGAGCCGCCCGTTCCAGGCTTTCACACTCCGAAATACCCTGCACTACATTAATAAACACCACCGGCGACGTGGGCCTAAACGTTCCAGAACCTCGCAAATGCAAACGGAACGGATTCGTAGCCGCCGCAACCGCACCCAGATGCGCATATACCTCCGGCAACCGCGCCACATCCACCGCCGTCGGCCCCACCACCGTAATGTGCGGTGGCACCGTTGTTGCGCATTCGTCGCCAAAGCTCAGCCGCGCCGCCACCAATTCGTCCGCCCACGGCTCCGGGATAGCGACGGACACACCTATCCGGGTTTGGTCTGGGGTTGTCTCGGGCAAATGCATGGCTCAGTCCCTGGCCAGCGGCAACAGCCCAAACCGGCTGTAGACCCGCTCCAACACCGGTCGGGCAATCGCCCTGGCTCGCTCCGCGCCGTCAGCCAATACCCGGTCTAGCTCGGCTGGGTCGGCCAGATACATTGCGGCCCGCTCCTGGAAGGGGGTCAGGAACTCAACCACCGCGTCGGCCAGATCCACCTTCAGGTAACCGTAGCCGCGGCCGTCGTACTCCACCGCGATGGCGTCAATCTCCCGGCCCGTCACTGCCGCGAATATGGTCAACAGGTTCGAGATGCCCGGCTTGGCGGCTACGTCGTACCGCACGCCATACGTTTCATCCGCATCCGTCACCGCGCCCTTGATGGCCTTGGCGGCTTTTTTGGGGTCTTCCAGCAGCCAAACGATGCCCTTGGGACTGGCTGCCGACTTGCTCATCTTCGCGGTTGGGTCTTGCAAATCCTGAATCTTGGCTCCGCCCTTGATGATGTGCACATCGGGCACCACCACGGTGCCCTCACCAAAACGTGAGTTCAGCCGCTCGGCGATGTCGCGGGTAAGTTCTAGGTGCTGACGCTGATCCTCGCCGACGGGCACTAGCGCGGAGTCGTAGAGCAGAATGTCGGCGGCCTGCAACATCGGATAGGCGAACAGGCCGACGTTGGCGCCATCGGTGCCGCGCTTGGCCGATTTGTCCTTGAACTGCGTCATTCGGCTGGCCTCACCAAAACCGGTGTGGCACTGCATCAGCCAGCCCAGTTCGGCGTGTTCGGGCACATGCGACTGCACAAACAGGATCGACTTGGCTGGGTCCACGCCGCCTGCCAGGTACTGCGCCGCCGTGCGTCGCGTACGCTCGCGCAGCAGCTCCGGCTCCGGGTGAACGGTCAGTGCGTGCAGGTCAGCGACAAAGTACAGGGCGTCGAAATCATCCTGCAACGCCACCCACTGTCGCAGCGCACCAATGTAGTTGCCCAGGTGCAGCGAGCCATCGGTGGGCTGCATTCCCGAGAGGATGCGGGGGCGGCGGTCAATCATCGCGTCAGACATAGACGTCATTGTGGCAGGTGGACACGCTATCAGTCGAGATTGGTCAGATACGGGCGAGGATGCCGCCGCTTAGGCGGGCGCGAAGTGCGCCATCAGGGCTTCGCCCAGGCTGGTCACCTCATCAATGTTGAGTTCAACCACCAGGCGACCACCGCCTTCCAGCGGCACCCGCATCACGTAGCCACGGCCTTCTTTGGTGACCTCCATCGGACCGTCACCGGTACGAGGCTTCATCGCAGCCATCAGTGGCACTCCATTTCCTTACGTTGCTAGACCCTGCGCGCGGAACACGCGGGGCTTAAGTTTAGTTCACAAAATGGCACGTTCTCGCCAAAGTGCGCGATTCGACCTATGGGTAGGCGCGAAGGCGGCGTCTACTCATCCCTCGGGCCGCAGGTCCATCGCGGCTACCTGGGCGGCGCGTTCGTCGGCGGCGAGTTGGGCGCCTCGCTCCAACATGTAACGCACGGCCTCGGCCGGGTTGTCGGTCAGGTGCATCAGCTCAGGGTCGGCGGGGGAAATCATGCCACGCGCCAACACCGGACCGTGTAGCCAGTCCAGCATGGGATTCCAGAAGGCGGAGCCGAACAGGGCCAGGGGGAAACCAGTCACCTTGTGTGTCTGCACCAGCGTGAGCGATTCGAACAACTCATCGAACGTGCCAAATCCACCCGGCATGACGATGAAGCCTTGGGCGTACTTGACGAACATCGTCTTGCGGGCAAAAAAGTAGCGGAAATTAACACCAAGGTTCACGTACTGATTCATCCCCTGCTCAAAGGGGAGTTCAATGCCGAGGCCAACCGAGACGCCGCCAGCCTCGTGCGCACCCTTATTCGCGGCCTCCATGATGCCGGGGCCACCGCCGGTGATTACCGCATAACCTGCCTCGACCAGCAGGCGGCCGATTTCCACCGCGGCAAGGTAGTCAGGGTGATCTTGCGGGGTGCGGGCCGAGCCAAATACGGAGATGGCCGGGCCAAGCTCGGCTAACGCGCCGAAACCCTCGACGAACTCCGACTGGATGCGCATCACCCGCCACGGATCCTTGTGTAGCCAGTCAGCGCCATCGTCATTAAACAGCAGGGCATGGTCGGCGGTCTGCTCGGGAATCTGACTGCCGCGCAGCAGCAACGGACCCTTGCGGTAGCCATTTCCGTTCGTTCGGGGGGCGTGGACATCTTTGCGCATGGACGCCACCTTACCCGCTACTCTTCACCTATGTTGCTGCACGATGTTCAGGCCCGCGTTCGAATCGCCATGACCTCCACCCTCATCAACGAGTGGGGACTGTTCACCCCGCGCACGGGCACCTCGGCGCCATCCGAACGATCAATCGCCTTCCACCTGGGGTGGTCGCTGCGACCAATGTTTGACGAGTCGTGGGATATGGACTGCGACTATGAGCGTTCGGGCGCCGCCCAGGAGAAATCTCTTGCGTTTGGCTCCGGCGTGCATCGCGCCCCCGATTTGATCGTGCATCGCCGGGGGCGACTCGGCCCGGAGGACAACCTCTTGCTAGTGGCGCTTTCAGCCGATTTTGCCTCCGACACCGACTCCCCCGATATTAACGCGGTGCGGGCCGTCCAATTGCGGTACGGCTACCGCTATGGAGTGTGGGTTGATCTGCAACTACAAGAAGATGGGCTAGAGGGCCGGGTCAAGCCTCGCTGGCAGTGGACAACGCTAGAGGAAGGCCATGTCACCGCCGAACCCGAACCGGTGTACAACACCGCCGAGATGAACTCGATCACAAACCAACTGCGGTTGTTGTATGTCGGGTGATTTCGACAGACTTAATCACCGCGACCGGCCAGCGGCACGAACTCGCGCAGGATGTGGCCTGTGTAGATCTGGTGGGGGCGGCCAATGCGGGTGGCGGGATCGCGCATCATCTCGCGCCACTGAGCGATCCAGCCGGGCATCCGGGCCAGCGCGAACAGCGGTGTAAACATAGCCGGGGAGTACCCTATTGCTCGGTAGATCAGGCCGGAGTAGAAATCCACGTTCGGGTATAGGCGCCGCTCAATGAAATAGTCGTCGCTAAGCGCAATCTCTTCGAGGCCCAGGGCGATGTCGAACAGCTCATCGCGGGCGTCAAGCGAATCCAACACGGCGTGAGCATGTTCCTTGATGATGGCGGCCCGCGGGTCATAAGACTTGTAGACGCGGTGTCCAAAACCCATCAGGCGGACACCGTCTTCTTTATCCTTGACCTTCCGCATGAATACCGCCACACTGTCGCCGCCGGAGCGGATGCGTTCTAGCATCGCCAGGGCCGACTCGTTGGCGCCGCCGTGCAGCGGACCGGAGAGGGCGTTAATACCGGCGGCCACTGAAGAGAACAGGTTCGTATGCGCCGAGCCAACCAGCCGCACTGTTGAGGTGGAGCAGTTCTGCTCATGATCGGCCTGCAAGATCAGCAGTTTGTCCATCGCGGCGGCCGTCACGGGGTTGCCATTCCACTGCTGGTAGGGCACACCAAACGTCATCCGCAGTAAGTCTTCGACATAGCCGCGCGCGTAATCTGGGTAGAGCAGCGGCTCGTCGCGCATAGAGCGGTGGATGTACGAGGTGATGGTGCGCATCTTCGCCAGGATCAGCACGGTGGCTGCGGCGATGGCCTCCGGGTCGTGGGGGTTCAGCGCCTCGGGGTAAAACGTGGCGAGCGCATTCATGGTCGAGGCCATCATCGACATCGGGTGTCCGCCGCGCGGGAAGGCGGCCAGGAAGCCGCGGAATTGCTCGGGCACCAGGGTATGTCGGTTCACCTTCTCGGAGAAGTCGGCCAGGGTGGCCGCATCCGGCAGCTCCCCGTAAATCAGCAGGTAGGCGACCTCCAGGAATGTCGCATGTTCGGCCAGCGCCTCAATCGGGTAGCCGCGATAACGCAGAATCCCTCGCTTGCCATCAACAAAGGTGATGGCCGATGCGGTGGCAGCGGTGTTCATGAAACCGGGGTCATAGGTGACCAGATCGGCCTGCTCACGCAGGGCGGCCACCACCAGCCCGCCATGTCCAGCCGTCGCCTCGACCTGCGGCAGCATCAGATCGCAGCTTCCCACACTCAGGCGCGCGGGAGCCGCTTCGGTGGGCGGGGCGGTGATCGGCATCAGATGCCCGTGCCTTGGGGGGGCAGCGCCTCGATGATGGGGTGATCCTTGGGGATAGCTCCCATGCGGGCGGCTCCTCCCGGCGAGCCAAGATCGGAGAAGAACTCGACGTTGGCCTGGTAGAACGAGGCCCACTGCGTGGGCACGTCATCCTCGTAGTAGATGGCTTCGACGGGGCAGACCGGCTCGCAGGCGCCACAATCCACGCACTCATCGGGGTGGATGTACAAGGAGCGAATGCCTTCGTAGATGCAATCGACGGGACACTCCTCGATACATGCCTTGTCCTTGACATCGACACATGGCTGGGCAATCACATAGGTCACAAGAGAGTAGTTTAGTCCGGTGATACAGGAGGCAATAGCGGGAAACCTTGGCTGGCGGATGCTACCCATCGGAGCGCGAGTGGTGGTGCGGCGACGGCTGCTGCCGCCGGAGGCGGCCGAGAGCCATCACGTTTGGACGGATATTCTTGCCATCGTCCTAGAGGTGCGCGCAGATGGCCTGCTGCTGCGCACGGATGCTCCCAGGCAGCGTGAAGCCACCGAAGTCTGGGTGCCAGCCTCCCTGATTGAAACCGCCAAACAAATTCCACCCCGGCCACATAGTCGGATGGTTGAGTAGGAGGGCCTACCCAACCAGCTGATACTCAGCTCATGCGGAGGGAGTCGGCGGTGTGGAAGAAAGTAGTGGTAGAGGCACCGGTTTCCAGGGCGGCGGCCAAGGCGGCGAGATCGGCGGCGGCGCGACGGAGGGCCGGGGCGACATGGGCGGCGTTTTCCGCGACCATCGCCTCGGTGCGAGCCGGGTCGGTGTGAGCGACGCGGGTACCGTCGCGGAAGGAGCCAGCCGCGAGCGCCAGTGCCTCGTCGCGAAGGGGGCTTTGTGCCACCGCGTTTAGCAACTGGGTGGCGACCACATGCGGGACGTGACTGATTAACGCGGCTGCCTCGTCGTGGGCGGCATCGGTCAGGACGGTGACATTGCCGTCCAGCACGGTTTCGATGAAGTGGATGATGCGGTTAGCTCTAGGTTCTGCGACTCGCTCCGCTCGCGCAGAATGACGTGTAGTGACGGCCCAGGGGGCGTTCAGCATGAGGGTGTTCGTGGCGGCGGCAAACCCGCTGTACTCGTTTCCGGCCATCGGGTGAGCGCCGACAAACCGCTCCCCCAGCCCAGCCGCCTCAATCGCCTCCCGCACCGGACCCTTGACCGAACCGACATCCATCACCGTGGCGTCGTCGGTGGCGCCGATGTGCCGAGCCAGTTCTATGGCGGTGTCGGCCATCGCCCGGAGAGGGACGGCGAGGATCACCAGGTCGGCGTCCGCTACGGCGTCGGGTAGGGAGGTGGTGGCGGGGATGCCAGCCTCGCGGGCGAGGTTGGCGGTCTGCTCACGGTGGGCGTAGCCGGAGACGGCGATGTTGCGGGCCTGAAGGGCAAGCGCCAGGGAGCCACCGATTAGCCCCAGGCCGAGGATGGCGACGCGGCGGAAATCCTCTACCACAGCAGGCTCCGGGTTTGGGTTTTGTCGGGAGTTTTCGCGGTCACCGAGGCATCGGGAATGTGGTCGGCCAGCACGCCGTCCAGCGCCCCCTCGTCGGGATGCGTGGGGTAGGCGCCGATCACCTTTAGGTAATCGCCCGCCGCCATCAACTCGCCCAACAGCCCGCGCACCGTATCGTCCCACGGGGCGCCGTCAAGGGTGGCGACGAAGACGTACTGCTCGGCGCGTACCTTCAGCGGGCGGGTAATCAGCGAACTCATATTCACCTGATGGTTGCCGAATGACTCTGTCACCCGCGCCAGCACGCCAGGTCCGGTAGCCACCGGGGTGATCGCAAGCAAGGTGCGCCAACCGGTCAGGCAGGAGAAACCATCACCCACATCAGGTAGAGGCAACGGCGCAGGCCGCCGCCCCAGCTTGCGGAGTAACCCCCGACCGCGCCCTCTGGCGGGAGCTATCTTGGCCAGGGCGAGCTCTCGACGAATGGCCCGGTCGATGGCGGCTCGCGTCTGCGCGAAATCGTCCGGCGCCTCATCGCGGCGGGCCAGCACCAGGAATCGAGTGCGGGCACCTTGGAAATCCTCGACGCCACGCGCATAGGTTTGCAGCCCATACAGTGAGCCGCACAGGCGAGGCCCGAAGGCCACCCCGTTCGGCCCCAGATCGCGGCAGGCGGCAGCGTTCGAGGAGGCGGGCAGCGGGGTCAAGCCTCGTCCGGCGACAAACTCGGCCACCTGAGCAAGCCCATGTGGATGCGCCACCGCCTGTTTGAGCTTGCCGTGGCTTGGGCGAACGAACGCATCGAACGAGATGTCGAGCGCCACCGCATCGACGGCCACCACATCGGCCGAACCGAGCAGCGCATCCACAGATGGCACCACATAGCCCTCAATCGAGTTCTCGATGGCCACCACGCCCCGGGCAGCCGTCCCGCTGGCGACGGCGTCGTGTACCTGCCTAACCGTTTCCATCGGCACGGTCGCTCCGCTGGGTGCCCGCGTTCCGGCGCGGGCCAGCCAGTCGAGCGCCGCCTGATGCGTGAAGGTACCTTCCGGTCCGAGGAACGCTACCGCCGCTCCCCCACCAGTTCCGCGCTTGCTCATGGCATCCACCTCGGTTCTAGGGCCGACGGACCGGGCAGGAACTCGGCCCCCGGCAGCACCGCTAAGGTGCGATGCGCAATGCCGCTATCGGCCAGCTGCGCGGTAAGCGAATCCAGCACCTCTGAGTTCGGGCAGGCAAACGACGTGAAGAACACATGCGGTCCCAGCGTTGAGGGATGCGAACGCAGATGTTGTAGGTCAAGCCCGGCGGCGGCGAATACGGCGAGGGTGGGCTGCAAGGAACCGCTGTAATCGTCGTGTGGGCCGAAGGCCAGCCACACTTGGGCCGGGGCTGCAAACCGCGGCCAGGTGGCGCGCGACTCCAGCAGGCCGTACCAGATGGGGGGCAGCGACGAAAAACGCTCCGAACCGGACAGTTCGACCAGCCCAGCCGGGATACGTGGCCGCTCCACCACCAGCGTCCCGTCCGTGCCCGCAATCGCCACACGCTCCGAGATGGTCATCCGGCCAGGTACGAGGCGGGGAGAAAGGCCCAGGGAACGCAGCACATCGGCACAGTCGCGCATCCCGGCCTCGTCGATCACCGCGACGCCGCCACCGTTTGCGGCGTTGGCCTGTCCAGCCCAGGCCCACTGTGGGATGACGGCCTGAGCGGAGGTGACCATCAAGGCGGGATCGCCAGAAAGCAAAGCCTGTTCCAAGACGAGAGTGGGCTGTTCCGGGTGGCCAAGGTGAAGCACTGCGGCCAGGTCGTCGATGGCCGCGACCGTGCCCAGGGTGTCTACGGCGTTACCCAAATCAAGCAATTCGATGAGTTCCCCTACGCCTGCGGAGGCCGGGGCCTGCCCCTCGGGTACCACCACGCCTGACCAGCCGCCGAGGCGCGCGGCCAGGGCGGCGTGGGTGGGTGATTCTCGTTTGGTACGACCGAGCATCAAATTGCCCCAATTCTGAAGGGATCGACGGGCGGCGCGAGGGTAGCTTGCGGCGGGGGGACGCGAGCGAACCAGCGGCGCGGGAGGCAGGCGATTAATACCCAGGCGATGGCGGAGCCGAACGACCAGGCGGCTCCCGCCCAGGCCACGGGGATGTCCGAACTGGGGTCGGCTACCAGCACATCGCCGCCGGCCCCCGGCAACGAGAGAATCCACACCGCCGCCATCAGCGCTACCCCACCTGCGATGAACGTCGGCATTCCACCGAGGGCGCGGCAGAGCAGCGCCGTCGAGACAACAAGCACCAGGCCGATGGCTAGACCGCCAGGAAAGTTTGTCACCTGGACGAAGTCGATCTCCCACAACGTGCGGTGAATCGCCACACCGAGCGCACCAACCGCGAGGCCAAGCAATGCCGAAAGAGCCATCCGCAGGGCCATGTTCCCGCTACTGATGGGCTTGTCGTAGTCGAGGCCAACGGCACCGGGCGGTGGCACGTATAACGCGTCATAGTTCGCGAACAAGAAGGGCGGCGCATCCTGGCGCTGCTGTTCGCTCGGCGCAGACCATTTTGGGTCGGGAGCCGCCCATAAATCGTTCATCGTTCGATCCTATCGAGCGCCGCCAGAAACTTTTGGCTTCCGGTCTCGGTTTGCGTCACCAAGAAGAATTCTTGAGCGCAGATACCAGCAGGAACACCATTAGAAAGGGCATACGAGCCGAGCGCTTCGCCCGCCGCCACAGCGCTAACGTTCTGTATTTGCGTGGCGTGTGCCAGCATCGCGGCTAACACTCGGTCAAGGACAGGAGCGACCTCAATTTGGGCAATGTCCGATGCGCCAACGTCAATCTGGGCGCCCAGCGGCGTCCGCTGCCACAGGTCAGCGGCCCAGGGTGCTAGGCCATCGCTGGCGAATGTCGGATCGGCGGCGAGTTCCATAGCCCGCACGGTCACCTGGTGGGCGCGGATGTGATCGGGATGCCCATACCCGCCGGTCTCGTCATAGGTGGCCACGACGGCGGGGTGTTCGCGCCGGATGAGCAGTGCGAGGCGAGCGGCGGCCTCATCGAGCGGGACGGCACAAAACCCGCCGGTCACGCTCGGGTCGGGTCCGGCGATGCCGGGCGCAATCCAGATCATGCCGGAATCCTCGTAGCGCTCCTTGGTTTCGACACGGGTGGTTGAGTAGGCCGACGCAGGAGGCCGTGTCGAAACCACCGGACAGGGCAACTTGTCGAGGAACGTGCCGCGCACGGTGTCGCCCAAAGCGCGGAGGGAAGCAGCCAGCTCTTGTTCGCGATAGGCCGCGAGTGCCGGGCCGTCTCCTTCGAGGTGCGCCAATCTTGCCGATGCAGTGCCGGGCAGGGCCAGCACCTCGCCGCGCTCTCCGCGCGTGCAGGTCACCACCGTCACTGGCAGCCCGGCGGCGGCGGCTTGCGCGATCAGCGCTCCGGTATATAGCACCTCATCATCGGGGTGCGCATGAACGGCGAGGAGGCTTCCGGGCACAGCTATGTCTTCTTTGCCCTGGACAATGCCCTGGCGCGCTCGATGGCGTCCAGGTTCACCTTGCGGATGCGGACTATCTGCGGGGTGACCTCCACGCATTCGTCTTGTTGGGCGAACTCCAGCGATTCTTCCAGCGTCAGCTTGCGCGGTGGCACCAGGTTCTCGAAGCTTTCGGCGGTGGAGGCCCGCATGTTGGTGAGCTTCTTCTCCTTGGTGATGTTCACGTCCATGTCTTCGTTACGGGAGTTCTCACCCACCACCATGCCTTCGTATACCTCCTGGGTGGGATCGACGAAGAAGGAGCCGCGTTCCTGAAGGTTAATCATGGCGTAGGGGGTAACCACCCCTGGGCGGTCGGCAACGAGAGAGCCGGTGTTGCGGCTCTCAATCATCCCGGCCCACGGCTCGTAGCCCTCCGCGATGGAGGCGGCAATGCCCGTGCCCCGAGTCTCGGTGAGGAAGCGCGTGCGGAACCCGATCAGGCCACGGGCGGGCACCAGGAACTCCATGCGCACCCAGCCCGTGCCGTGGTTGGACATGGTTTCCATGCGACCCTTGCGGGCGGCGAGCAGCTGGGTGACGGCGCCGAGATATTCCTCGGGTGCGTCGATGGTCAATCGTTCCATCGGCTCGTAAATCTTGCCCTCAATGGTGCGGGTGACCACCTGCGGCTTGCCAACGGTTAGCTCGAAGCCCTCGCGACGCATTTGCTCTACCAGGATGGCCAGCGCGAGTTCGCCGCGGCCCTGCACCTCCCAGGCGTCGGGACGTTCGGTGGGTAGCACGCGCAGGGAGACGTTGCCGACGAGTTCTTGATCGAGGCGGTCCTTAACCTGGCGGGCCGTGACCTTGTGACCCTTGCCGCCCTTACCTGCCAGCGGCGAGGTGTTGATGCCGATGGTCATGGAGATGGCCGGATCGTCTACGTGGATTAGCGGCAGCGGCCGGGGGGTTTCTAGGTCGGTGAGCGTCTCGCCGATCATGATGTCTTGGATGCCCGCGACGGCCACGATCGCCCCTGGCCCAGCGCTTGTTGCCGGCACGCGGTCGAGGCCAACCGTTTCTAGCAGCTCGGTGATTTTCACCTGACTTAACGTGCCATCATGCCTAGCCCATGCGACCTGTTGCCCCTTGCGGAGAGTGCCGTTATAGACCCGCAGCAGAGCGAGGCGGCCCAGGAAGGGCGAGGCGTCAAGGTTGGTGACATGTGCCTGTAGCGGCGCGCCCTCTTCATAGGTGGGGGCCGGAATCGTCTCCAGGATGGTGGCGAAGAGTGGTTCAAGGTCGGCGTTATCGGGCAGCGCCCCATCCTGGGGCTGGTTCAGGCTCGCGTAACCGGCCTTGCCGGAGGCGTAGATGACGGGCACGTCCAGGATGGAGTCGAGGTCGAGATCGGGCGCCTCATCGGCCAGGTCGGAGGCCAGGCCAAGCAGCAGGTCGGTGGTCTCGTTTACCACCTCGGTAATGCGGGCATCCTGCCGGTCGGTCTTGTTCACGACGACGATGACGGGCAGCTTGGCGGCCAGAGCCTTGCGAAGCACGAAGCGGGTCTGCGGCAGCGGCCCCTCGGAGGCATCCACGAGTAGCACCACGCCATCGACCATAGACAGGCCGCGCTCCACCTCACCGCCAAAATCGGCGTGACCGGGGGTGTCGATCACGTTGATCGTGATGCCATCGGGGTGTTCGCCCGCGTGCTTGCCTTTGTAGAGGATCGCCGTGTTCTTGGCGAGGATGGTGATGCCTTTTTCCCGTTCCAGATCGCCCGAGTCCATGACACGTTCGGTGGCGTTGCGGTCGCCCAGCGCCCCGCCTTGCCGGAGCATGGCGTCTACCAGGGTGGTCTTGCCGTGATCGACATGGGCGACAATCGCGACATTGCGCAGATCAGAGCGCACAGCCATCTAAGGACTCGTTTCATTCGGTTGGGAACCCGCAACCCCAACCGCTGCGACCCCCCGCAGCACTACGGACAAGCCAATTCTACTCCCCACCCACCGCTGCACCGGAAGTTACGGTCATTCTTAGAGTCTAGGCAGTAGTTTGGGTTAGGCGGCGGGTTTCGATGATCGCGTGAGAACGCCACCAGTTGCGGGCGACGGCCCACTCCTCTAGGTAAGCGCCCCAACTCCAGGTAATGGGCCAGGCGCCATCGGGCTGTTGTGCGGCGGCGAGCATGTCTACCTGCGCGGCTAGCAGATCACGCAGTTCGGGCAGGAAGGTGCTGGCCGGGTGCCAGACGAAGTTGCTCGGGTAGGCAACGTAGCCCGCCCACTCGGCCGGGTCTCGTTCTAACGCCTGGTCAATGTGACGCCAGATTGCGGCCCGGAGTGCGGGCAGGTCGAACTCGGCTACCCGATCAGGTGC
>Ga0131853_10020122_pt1 | contig 12133 bp, 10 predicted proteins | sample TergutLab28metaG_FD_92764 | JGI IMG/M metagenome (GOLD analysis project Ga0131853, IMG submission 92764) | Labiotermes labralis P1 segment gut microbial communities from Petit-Saut dam, French Guiana - Lab288 P1 (version 2) (version 2) | ecosystem: Host-associated > Arthropoda: Insects >...
CCGGTCCGCCTTCGCTGCCGTCGCGGTGCGGTCCGCGTCCGCCGGGCGCTCCGGCTCCGCGGCGTCCTGCGCGATCTCCGACGGCTCGGGCAGCTTCTCGCCCGCCCGCTCCTCGATCTCCCGACGCATCGCGGCGGCCGAGAACCGCAACGTGGCGTCGGGCAGCGGCCGGTCCCGGGGCTCGTCGGAGGGCGAAGCGCCCTGCCCGAACGGCGAGTCCGCGCCAGAATCAGCCGAACTACGATCAGAACCGGCCGAATTGGACACGGAGTCCCAGTCCGCCGCCGCAACCGGCCGGGGAAAGCCCCTGCCGCCGGCCGAGTCGGCGTCCCGCTCCCGCTCCGGCTCCGGCTCCGGCTCCGGCTCCGCGGACGCGGGCTGCGGGATGAGCGGCACCGAGGACACCGACCACGACGCCGCGTCCGGCGCGGGCGCCGGCCGCGACGGCGGCTCGTCAGCCGCGTGCGAGCTCTGCGAGCCGCCGGGTTCGGGCGACTTGGGCTGCGGGACGACCGGCGCGGAGGACGCCGGCCACGACGGCTCGTCCTCGACGCGCGCGGGCTCCGGATCGTCCTCCGGTTCGGGTCGCGGCGCGGGCTGCGGGATCAGGGGGACCGACGACGCCGACCACGAGACAGGGGACACGGAGGCGATGCCCGCGACCGGGCTCGGCGTACCGCCCGCGGCACCGCGATCCTCCTGCGCGGCGGCCTGCGGACCCGTCCGCTGCGGCTCGTCCGCCGGTTCGTCCTCCGCTTCCGACTCGTCCGACGCGTCGCCGGAACTGCCGGCGGAATCCTGCATGTACCAGGCAGGGAGCCGCGGCCCCAGGCTGAACTCGCCGGTGTAGTCGGACTCCGACGTGTCCTCGACAGGGGCGGGCCCGCCCACGCGGTTCTCGTCCCGATCGCTGCTCACAATGCCTCCTGGTCACTTGCGGTAAACCGTCCGGCGGCGCTGATGACCCCGCACCCCATGGCCGATTCCCCCTCCCCGTTCAGGGCAAGACTAATCGCCGGTAGGCACCGGATGTCAGGCCCGACGCCCGGCGCCACCACGCCCCGCACCCTGCCCGTACCCGCGTCCTGCCCACCTCACCGCCCAACTCCCGTCCCCCTGCCGCCGATGACGACATTGATACGGTCGGCCCATGCGCAACGGCCGGATCATCTTCCTCAACGGGACGTCCAGTTCGGGCAAGTCGAGCATCGCCCGCGAACTGCTCGCGATCCTGGACGGCGACCCCTGGTTCCACCTCGCGGTCGACGGCGTCAACGCGATGCGCGCGAACAGGGAGGTCGCCCCCGAGGCGCTCGACGGCATCCTGCGGCGGACCCGCATGGGGTACCACCGCGCCGTCGCGGGCATGGCGGCCGCCGGCAACGACCTGGTGGTCGACCACATCCTGAGCGAGCCGTGGCGGCTGGCCGATCTGCTGGACGTGCTGTCGGGATTCGACGTGTTCCTCGTCGGGGTGCGCTGCCCGCTCCCGGAACTGGAGCGCCGCGAGCGCGAGCGCGGCGACCGGCTGCCCGGGGCGGCCGCGTACCAGTACGCACGGGTGCACGCGCACGGCGTCTACGACGTCGAGGTCGACTCCGGCGCGGACACCCCGCGCGCCTGCGCCGAGCAGATCAGGGCGTACGTGGAGGGTGCCGTGTCGCGCGGCGAGTCCCCCACCGCCTTCGCCCGGCTGCGCGCCATGGCGGCGGGCGAGGGCGAGGGCCGCGGCGAGGGCGAGGACGGGGGCGCGGGGGACCGGGTCGTCCCGGCGGGCACCCGGGCGTCGTGACCGGTGGGTAAGGGCCTCGCCACGGGCTGGTACTCTGGGTGACGGTCATTCGTGACCTTGTGCCTTGCGAGTCACCTGAGTATCCCCCGCGATGAAGACCGGGGGCGCTCGCAGGCCCCGACACCCTGAGGAGTCCGTATGTCGCTCGACGTCGAGACGAAGAAGCAGATCATCGCCGAGTTCGGCACCAAGGAGGGCGACACCGGCTCCCCCGAGGTCCAGGTCGCGCTCCTGTCGCGCCGTATCTCGGACCTGACCGAGCACCTCAAGACCCACAAGCACGACCACCACAGCCGTCGTGGTCTGCTGATCCTGGTCGGCCAGCGCCGCCGTCTGCTGCAGTACCTGGCCAAGAAGGACATCACGCGTTTCCGCGAGCTCCGCGAGCGCCTCGGCATCCGTGCCGGCGCGGCGGGCGTTCGCTAGGACGCTTGAGGGGAGCGGTGCCCGTCTCGACGGGGCCGCTCCCTTTCGCATATGCGCCGGGGGCCCGGCGTGGATGCGATGCAGGACCGGCACCGTACCTGCCCGGCGACGGACTGTGCACAGGACGTGCGAGACCCCGCCGTCGTCTGGTGCAATGGTGCTGTTGACAACGAATGAGGAGGAGCGTCCTCCTATCCGCCGCATACGCCGGTCCTCGGTAGTGGCCCCCGGGTGGCAGACCCCCGGTGGCTTCGATCGAAGACCGGCCCCGGCAGGACGCCCCTCCACCGATGGCCCGCCAGGGACACGCCCTGCGGGCAAGGACGAGGAGAATCCCCATAGTGGAGAACGAGACCCACTACGCCGAAGCCGTGATCGACAACGGCACCTTCGGCACCCGCACCATCCGCTTCGAGACGGGCCGCCTGGCCCGCCAGGCCGCCGGCTCCGCCGTGGCCTACCTGGACGACGACACCATGGTGCTGTCGGCCACCAGCGCCTCGAAGCAGCCCAAGGAGCACTTCGACTTCTTCCCCCTGACGGTGGACGTCGAGGAGCGCATGTACGCGGCCGGCCGGATCCCCGGCTCCTTCTTCCGCCGCGAGGGCCGCCCGTCCGAGGACGCCATCCTCACCTGCCGGCTGATCGACCGCCCGCTGCGCCCGTCCTTCGTCAAGGGCCTGCGCAACGAGATCCAGGTCGTCTGCACGGTCATGGCGCTCAACCCGGACCACCTGTACGACGTGGTCGCCATCAACGCCGCCTCCTGCTCCACGCAGCTGGCCGGCCTGCCCTTCTCCGGCCCGATCGGCGGCGTCCGCGTCGCGCTGATCAAGGGCCAGTGGGTGGCCTTCCCGACGCACACCGAGCTCGAGGACGCGGTCTTCGACATGGTCGTCGCCGGCCGCGTGCTGGAGGACGGCGACGTCGCGATCATGATGGTCGAGGCCGAGGCCACCGACAAGACGATCAAGCTCGTCGAGGGCGGCGCCGAGGCGCCGACCGAGGAGGTCGTCGCCGCCGGTCTGGAGGCGTCCAAGCCGTTCATCAAGGTGCTGTGCAAGGCGCAGTCCGAGCTGGCCGCCAAGGGTGCCAAGCCCACCGCCGAGTTCCCGATCTTCCTCGACTACGAGGAGGACGTGTTCGAGGCCCTGCAGGCCGCGGTCACCGACGAGCTGGCGCAGGCGCTGACCATCGCCGGCAAGCAGGCCCGCGAGGCCGAGCTGGACCGGGTCAAGGGCCTGGCCGCCGAGAAGCTGCTGCCGCAGTTCGAGGGCCGCGAGAAGGAGATCTCCGCGGCCTACCGCGCGCTCACCAAGAAGCTGGTCCGCCAGCGCGTGATCCGCGACCGCGTCCGCATCGACGGCCGCGGCGTCACCGACATCCGCACGCTGGCCGCCGAGGTCGAGGCGATCCCGCGGGTGCACGGCTCGGCGCTGTTCGAGCGCGGTGAGACCCAGATCCTGGGCGTCACCACCCTGAACATGCTGCGCATGGAGCAGCAGCTCGACACGCTGTCGCCCGAGACGCGCAAGCGCTACATGCACAACTACAACTTCCCGCCGTACTCCGTCGGCGAGACCGGCCGCGTGGGCTCGCCCAAGCGCCGCGAGATCGGCCACGGCGCGCTCGCCGAGCGCGCCCTGATCCCGGTCCTGCCGACCCGCGAGGAGTTCCCCTACGCGATCCGCCAGGTCTCCGAGGCGCTCGGCTCCAACGGCTCCACGTCGATGGGCTCGGTCTGCGCCTCCACCATGTCGCTGCTGAACGCCGGTGTGCCGCTCAAGGCCCCGGTCGCCGGTATCGCCATGGGCCTGATCTCGCAGGAGATCGAGGGCGAGACGCACTACGTGGCGCTGACCGACATCCTCGGTGCCGAGGACGCCTTCGGCGACATGGACTTCAAGGTCGCCGGCACGAAGAACTTCGTGACCGCCCTCCAGCTCGACACCAAGCTGGACGGCATCCCGGCGTCGGTGCTCGCCGCGGCCCTCAAGCAGGCCCGCGACGCCCGCCTGCACATCCTCGACGTGATGATGGAGGCCATCGACTCCCCGGACGAGATGTCCCCGAACGCGCCGCGGATCATCAGCATCAAGATCCCGGTGGACAAGATCGGCGAGGTCATCGGCCCCAAGGGCAAGATGATCAACCAGATCCAGGAGGACACCGGCGCCGACATCTCCATCGAGGACGACGGCACGGTGCTGATCGGCGCCACCGAGGGCTCCCAGGCCGAAGCGGCGCGCACGATGATCAACCAGATCGCCAACCCGACGATGCCCGAGGTCGGCGAGCGCTACCTGGGCACGGTCGTGAAGACCACCACCTTCGGCGCCTTCGTGTCGCTGATGCCCGGCAAGGACGGACTGCTGCACATCTCGCAGATCCGCAAGCTCGCCGGCGGCAAGCGCGTGGAGAACGTCGAGGACGTGCTCGGCGTCGGCACCAAGGTGCAGGTCGAGATCGCCGAGATCGACCAGCGCGGCAAGCTCTCGCTGATCCCCGTGATCGAGGGCGAGGACGACGCGCAGGACGGCGACGCGAAGGACGAGTCGGCCAAGTGACGACCCGCTCCACCGCAGTGACGGCCCGCCCCACCACCAAGGGGCGGGCCGTCCGCACGCGGGCCACCCGCACGCGCACCCTCCTGCCGGGGACCGACGGCACCGGCACGGTCCGCCGCAGCGTGCTCCCCGGCGGGCTGCGGGTCGTCACCGAGACCCTGCCGACGGTGCGCTCCGCCACCTTCGGCATCTGGGCCGGCGTCGGCTCGCGCGACGAGACCCCGGTGCTCAACGGCGCCACCCACTACCTGGAGCACCTGCTCTTCAAGGGCACCCAGCGGCGCAGCGCGCTCGACATCTCGGCCGCCATCGACGCGGTCGGCGGCGAGATGAACGCGTTCACGGCCAAGGAGTACACCTGCTACTACGCGCGGGTGCTCGACACGGACCTGCCGCTGGCCATCGACGTGGTCAGCGACATGCTCACCGGGTCGCTGATCCGCCAGGAGGACCTCGACGCCGAGCGCGGGGTGGTCCTGGAGGAGATCGCGATGACCGAGGACGACCCCGGCGACCAGGTCCACGACCTGTTCACCACGGCGCTGCTCGGCGACTCGCCGCTGGGCCGCCCGGTCCTCGGCACCGTCGAGACCATCAACGCCCTCACCCGCGACCAGGTCGCCCGCTTCTACCGCAAGCACTACGACCCCACACGGCTCGTGGTGGCGGCCGCCGGCAACATCGACCACGCGAGCGTCGTCCGGCAGGTCCGGCGGGCGTTCGAGCGGGCCGGCGCGCTGCGCGACGCCGACGCCCGGCCGCAGCCGCCGCGCGGCGGCCTGCGCACCCTGCGCGCCGCCGGGGCCGTGGAGATCCTGGACCGGCGCACCGAGCAGGCCCACGTGGTCCTCGGCATGCCGGGCCTGTCCCGCAACGACGAGCGCCGCTGGGCGCTGAGCGTGCTGAACGCCGCGCTGGGCGGCGGCATGAGCTCGCGGCTGTTCCAGGAGGTGCGCGAGAAGCGCGGCCTGGCGTACAGCGTGTACTCGTACACCTCGTCCTACGCCGACTGCGGCATGTTCGGCGTGTACGCCGGATGCCAGCCGCGCCGGGTGCCGGAGGTGCTCAAGATCTGCCGCGACGAGCTGCAGCAGGTCGCCGAGCACGGCCTGGACGACGAGGAACTGCGGCGCGCCATCGGCCAGTTGTCCGGCTCCACGGTCCTCGGCCTGGAGGACACCGGCGCCCTGATGAACCGCATCGGCAAGAGCGAGCTGTGCTGGGGCGAGCAGCTGTCCGTCGACGACCTGCTCGCCAGGATCGCCGCGGTGACCCCGGACGAGATCCGCGCGGTGGCCCGCGATGTACTGGGACAGCGTCCCTCGCTGGCCGTCATAGGGCCGGTGAAGGACAAGCAGGCGGCCCGCCTGCACGAGGCCCTCGCCTGACCCCGGCGGCGGCCCGGGCGGCCGCCGCCCGGGCCGCCGCGCCCACCCCGACGCGTGAAGCCAGACGAACCTAAGGACCACGAAACGATGAGCACCCTCCGTGTGGCCGTGATCGGCGCCAAGGGCCGGATCGGCTCCGAGGCGGTCCGCGCGATCGAGGCGGCCGACGACCTGGAACTGGTCGCCGCCGTCGACCGCGACGACCGCCTCGACGCGCTGACCGGCGCCGGCGTCCAGGTCGCCGTCGACCTGACCCATCCCGACGCCGTCATGTCCAACCTGGAGTTCGTCGTCGGCCACGGCATCCACGCGGTGGTCGGCACGACGGGCTGGACGCCCGAGCGCCTCGCCGCCCTGGAGGGCTGGCTGAAGGCCTCCCCGGGCACCGGCGCCCTGGTGGCCCCGAACTTCTCCATCGGCGCCGTGCTGACCATGCAGTTCGCCCAGCAGGCCGCCCGCTGGTTCGAGTCCGTCGAGGTCATCGAGCTGCACCACGACAACAAGGCGGACGCGCCCAGCGGCACCGCCACCCGCACCGCGCAGCTCATCGCCGCCGCCCGCCACCAGGCCGGGCGCGCGCCCCAGCAGGACCCGACGACGCACGGGCTCCAGGGGGCCCGCGGCGCCGACGTCGACGGCGTGCCGGTGCACTCGGTGCGGCTGCGCGGGCTGCTCGCCCACCAGGAGGTGCTGTTCGGCGGCACCGGTGAGACCCTCACCATCCGGCACGACTCGCTGCACCACAGCAGCTTCATGCCGGGCATCCTGCTCGCGGTGCGCACGGTCCCGACCGTCCCCGGCCTCACCTACGGCCTGGAGCACTTCCTGGCCGACGGCCCCGAAGGAGCCTGACGCCATGGGCGCCCGCATCAGCTACGCCGTGTCCGCTCTCGTCCTGGTGTTCTACTTCGTCCTGGTCGGCGACCGCGGTGTGCTGCTGATCGCCGACGGACGCCCGGTCACCGTGGCGTTCGGCGTCGCGGTGCTGGTGCTCCCGCTGATCGGCGCCTGGTTCCTGTGGCACACCACCCAGTTCGCCCGGCACGCGGGCCGGCTGGGCCGGGAGCTGGAAGCCGAGGGCGGGCTGCCGGTCGACGAGCTGGTGCGCACGCCCAGCGGCCGGATCGACCGGGACTCGGCCGACGCGGTGTTCGCCAAGCGGCAGGCCGAGACCGAGGCCGCCCCCGACGACTGGCGGAACTGGTTCCGGCTGGCCGTCGCGTACTTCGACGCCCGCGACACGCCGCGGGCCCGCAAGGCCATGCAGCGGGCGATCGCGCTGCACGACGGCAAGGCGGTCGGCGACTAGGCGGGCCGCCCGACGGGGCGGGGCCGGGCCCGTACAGCCCCGGCCCGTCGCCCGTCAGCGCAGCTCGGTGGCCCAGCCCTCGAGGGCGTCGGCGGCGATGTCGAACGCCTCGACCCGCCCGAAGAAGTCCGCGTTGTGGTCGGTCATCAGCGGCCGCAGCATCTGGCCCCCGCGCCGCGAGATCAGCAGTGCCTGGCCCATCACGGTCCTCGGCAGGCCCAGCACCTTCACCGGCTGCTGTGCCGTGTGCACCCGTCCGACCTGCCGCCACGGCAGGGTCACCGTGACGAAGAAGCCCACCTGCCGCAGCCCCTTGCCGCTGATCCACACCCCCATCCGCAGCAGCCGCAGGGTGCACGCGATCACCAGGACCGCGAAGCCCAGGCAGGCCCCGGCGCCCTGCACGCTGCCCGCGGCGACCATGATCAGCGCGGCGAACATCAGGTACGCCGCCAGCATCAGTGCCAGGGCAGCGGCGGCGACCCGCCAGGGACCGGGACGGTACGGCCGCATCCAGCCGTCGCGCGCGGCGTGCGGCAGCGGCCGGCCACCGGTGTGCTCGGCGCTCTCGGGCGCAAGGGCGGTGAGGGACTGGTAGGGCTGGGACACGCGGAGAATCCTCTTCCGGTCCGGCGGGGCGGGCTCTAGCGGGTGAGGCTAGCCGCCGCGGGCACGTCGGCCAACCTCCGGGTCGGGACCGTCGCCGGCAAAACCCCCTCGGACCAGCCTCTAGGCTGGGCGCATGCAACAGGAAGGACCTCCGGTGTCGACCGATCCGCCCGCCGGGACCACCGTCCCCGTCCGCTTCCGCGACGACGTCACCGTCGAACTCGTCAAGCACAGCGCCTCGGACACCGACGTGCTCTGGGCGGCCCGGGTCTCGACCGCGGGGGAGCAGTCGCTCGAGGAGCTGACCAAGGACCCCGAGCGGTCCAAGGGCCTGATCAACTACCTGATCCGGGACCGGCACGGCAGCCCCTTCGAGCACAACTCGATGACCTTCTTCATCAGCGCGCCGATCTTCGTGTTCCGCGAGTTCATGCGGCACCGCGTCGGCTGGTCCTACAACGAGGAGTCCGGCCGCTACCGCGAGCTGCAGCCGGTCTTCTACGTGCCCTCGCAGGACCGCAAGCTGGTCCAGCAGGGCCGCCCGGGCAAGTACGAGTTCGTGCACGGCACGCCGGAGCAGCACAAGGCCGCGGTCGCCGCCATGGAGGAGTCCTACGCCCAGTCCTACGCCGCCTACCAGGACATGCTGGCGGCCGGGGTGGCGCGCGAGGTGGCCCGGGCGACCCTCCCCGTGGGCCTGTACTCGTCGATGTACGCCACCTGCAACGCCCGCTCGCTGATGCACTTCCTGGGGCTGCGCACCCAGCACGAGCTGGCGAAGGTGGCCTCCTTCCCGCAGCGGGAGATCGAGATGGTCGGCGAGCGGATGGAGGCGCTCTGGACGGAGCTCATGCCGCTGACGCACGCCGCGTTCAACGCGAACGGCCGAGTCGCCCCCTGAGAAAATGTCCGAAGTGTTCGGATTGCAGGCATTCGTGAAGTTCATCTAGGCTGCAGAAACGGACTCCGGCGTTGCTTGAACCCCCGAGCAGGCAGCGCCGGAGTCCTTCCTTCGCAGGTCCCGCGGCTGCACCCGCGCACACCCACCCAGTACCGTGGGACCCATGGCTCCGACCTCCACCCCCAAGGCCCCCTTCGGGCGGGTCCTGACCGCAATGGTCACGCCGTTCACCGCGGACGGCGCGCTCGACCTCGACGGCGCCCGGCGGCTCGCCGCCCACCTGGTGGACGCCGGCAACGACGGCCTGGTCGTCAACGGCACCACCGGGGAGTCGCCCACCACCAGCGACCGGGAGAAGGACCAGCTGGTCCGAGCCGTCGTCGAAGCGGTCGGCGACCGCGCCCACGTCGTCGCCGGCGTCGGCACCAACGACACCGCCCACAGCATCGAGCTGGCCCGCCAGGCCGAGGCCGCCGGCGCCCACGGCCTGCTCACGGTCACGCCGTACTACAGCAAGCCCCCGCAGGAGGGCCTGTACCGGCACTTCACCGCCATCGCGGACGCCACCGGCCTGCCGGTCATGCTCTACGACATCCCCGGCCGCAGCGGCGTGCCCATCGACACCGAGACGATCGTCCGGCTCGGCGAGCACCCGCGCATCGTCGCCAACAAGGACGCCAAGGGCGACCTCGGCGCCGCGTCCTGGGCACTCGCCCGCAGCGGCCTGGCCTGGTACTCCGGCGACGACATGCTCAACCTGCCCCTGCTGTCCATCGGCGCCGGCGGCTTCGTCTCGGTGGTCGGCCACCTCGTCACGCCCGAGCTGCGCGCCCTGCTGGAGGCGTACACCGGTGGCGACGTGCACAAGGCCGCCGAGATCCACCAGCGGCTCCTCCCGGTGTTCACCGGCATGTTCCGCGCCCAGGGCGTCGTCACCACGAAGACCGCCCTCGCGCTGCGCGGACTGCCCGCGGGACCCCTGAGGCTGCCCCTGGTCGGGCTCACCGACGCGGAAACCGAGCAGCTCAGGAAGGATCTCGCCGCCGGCGGGGTACACCTCTGAACACAGACTTCACAACTGAATACCGCTGCATACCGAAGAAGACCGAAGCAGAACGCACACCTGGTCGGCGCAGGCGTGGCGTGACGCGCGAGGACACCCGTCCGCCCGCACGCCCGCCTGCCGCACGACGAACGACGAGCCGCGCATCCCGGGCCCCCGAAGGGCCACCCGGCGTGCGCGGCAGAGGAGAACCTTTTGAGCCATCCGCACCCTGAACTCGGCGCCCCGCCGGCACTGGCCGAGGGCGGCCTGCGCATCACCCCGCTCGGCGGCCTCGGCGAGATCGGCCGCAACATGACCGTCTTCGAATTCGGCGGGAAGCTGCTGATCGTCGACTGCGGCGTCCTCTTCCCGGAGGAGGAGCAGCCCGGTGTCGACCTGATCCTGCCGGACTTCAGTTCCATCAGGGACCGCCTCGACGACATCGTGGGCATCATCCTGACCCACGGCCACGAGGACCACATCGGCGCCGTCCCCTTCCTGCTCCGCGAGAAGGACGACATCCCGCTCATCGGCTCCAAGCTGACCCTCGCCCTCATCGAGGCCAAGCTCCAGGAGCACCGCATCCGGCCCTACGCCCTGGAGGTCAGGGAGGGGGACCGGGAGCGCATCGGACCCTTCGACTGCGAGTTCGTCGCGGTCAACCACTCCATCCCGGACGCCCTGGCCGTCGCGATCCGCACCCAGGCCGGCATGGTCGTCGTCACCGGCGACTTCAAGATGGACCAGCTGCCGCTCGACGGCCGGCTCACCGACCTGCCCACCTTCGCCCGGCTCGGCGAGGAGGGCATCGACCTGCTGCTCTCCGACTCCACCAACGCCGAGGTCCCCGGCTTCGTGGCGCCCGAGCGCGACATCTCCCAGGTGCTCCGGCAGACCTTCGACCGCGCCGAGAAGCGGATCATCGTGGCCAGCTTCGCCAGCCACGTGCACCGCATCCAGCAGGTCCTCGACGCCGCCCACGAGCACCGCCGCAAGGTGGCCTTCGTCGGCCGCTCCATGGTCAGGAACATGGGCATCGCCCGCGACCTGGGCTATCTCAAGGTCCCGGCCAACCTGATCGTCGACGTCAAGGTCCTCGACGACCTCCCCGACGAGCAGGTCGTCCTGGTCTGCACCGGCTCCCAGGGCGAGCCCATGGCCGCCCTCTCCCGGATGGCCAACCGCGACCACCAGATCCGCATCGTCGAGGGCGACACCGTCATCCTCGCCTCGTCGCTGATCCCCGGCAACGAGAACGCGGTCTACCGCGTCATCAACGGCCTCACCCGCTGGGGGGCCAACGTCGTCCACAAGGGCAACGCCAAGGTGCACGTCTCCGGGCACGCCTCGGCCGGCGAACTCCTGTACTTCTACAACATCTGCAAGCCGCGCAACCTGATGCCGATCCACGGCGAATGGCGACACCTGCGCGCCAACGCCGAACTCGGCCAGCTGACCGGCATTCCCAAGGAACGCTGCGTCATCGCCGAGGACGGCGTCGCCGTCGACCTCGTCGGCGGCGTGGCCAAGATTGCGGGCAAGGTCCAGGCGGGATACGTGTACGTCGACGGCCTGTCCGTCGGCGACATCACCGAGTCCTCCCTGAAGGACCGTCGCATTCTCGGCGAGGAGGGCATCGTCTCCGTCTTCGTCGTGGTCGACAGCACCACGGGCAAGCTCGTCGGCGGTCCCAACATCCACGCGCGCGGCTCCGGCATCGAGGACGAGGCGTTCGCCGCGGTCATCCCCAAGATCGAGGAGGGGCTGTCCCGTTCGGCGTCCGACGGCGTCCTGGAGAACCGCCAGATCCAGCAGCTCATCCGCCGGTCGGTGGGCAAGTGGGTCTCCGACAACTACCGCAGGCGCCCGATGATCCTGCCGGTCGTGGTCGAGGTCTGACGCACCGTCAACACCCCGACAGGCAGCGGGCCGCCGGATTTGCATCCGGCGGCCCGCTCCAGTACGTTGGCACAACCGCCTCGACGAGACCGCGGAAACGCGTGTCTCGGAGCCAATATCGGCAAAGGGGTTGGTAATTCCGACCGGAAAGCATCTGCTAAGGTTGGAACACAACGAAGGGAAAGCCCGGAGGGGCC
>Ga0131853_10020123_pt1 | contig 12133 bp, 5 predicted proteins | sample TergutLab28metaG_FD_92764 | JGI IMG/M metagenome (GOLD analysis project Ga0131853, IMG submission 92764) | Labiotermes labralis P1 segment gut microbial communities from Petit-Saut dam, French Guiana - Lab288 P1 (version 2) (version 2) | ecosystem: Host-associated > Arthropoda: Insects >...
CGCTAACCTATGAAGTTGCATTTTATATATTTATTCAACAAATATAGGTACTGAATATTTTAAACATGGTATATACTCTCCGCTTTTTTCTCTTCAAAATGCAGTTTGTTTCATAATTCTAACGTATATGGTTCCTGTATTATTCACATTTTATATACAGGGTGTGCTAAAATTAAAAAAATAATTCCGGCGCCAAAAGGTTAAATACAGCAGACAATGGCTTCAAAATGTAAACACGACACTACTGTAACTGAATCAAACAAAACGGTGTTCTTATAAACTCGAGCTGCAACTTCGCTCTCTCGCTGCCGATAACCGGAACTGTAAGTATGCGGGATCGGAAATTCTGAAGTACGACTGATTTATTGGCATTTACATGCACTAGTCTGGTTGGAGACTGCGAGGCGTATAACGTGGAATTATTGAGCAGCTGCTGATGTATGAAAAGTTACAGAGTAAACACATAAATCTGAGAGGCACGCCTAGAGCTTTAACAACACGTCTGCATCCAGTGGATACATTTCACCGAATAATCTCGCAGAAATAAACTTCGCAGCGCAACTAGACTACAAATTTCGGCATGTTCTATTCAACTAATTAACTCCAAAGAGCAGTGTCGCTCTTGAGAAGCCAATAATATAGTTCCTTGCGTAGTCACGAAAATCCCTACATTTTAAGGAACCCTAGTGTTCATCACCGTGATCACAACAGCCAGTCATTGGGCTAGCCGAATCCAGTGTACGCTCTCTCATCCTATTTCTTCAGGAGCCATTTTAACATTGTAGTGCCAGTATATATATATATATTTTTTTTTTTAACTTTTAATATGCCGTTGCAGTTATTTGTTCGTGTACCGGAAATTAGTTTGTCCTTAGAGGACTATTTCTCCACTCCAGGCAGTCATGAACTGCTGAGATCCCTCAGTTGGACAAAAAGGAAGGCCTTATCACCTAACCTTCACCTAGCAACAGTAAATTGTGGAAATTGCTGCAAACTGTTGCTAAGAGACAAGGAAATTGCTGACTTCAGATATGAACGCGAGTGGGATTTTGAAAGGGGTAGTTAGAGGGACATTCTCTTCAAAACTGCAGGGAGAATTGTATGTGTGGTGGAGTAAGAATGAACACTGAGGCGTGACAAGATGGAGTACAGCTTCTGTTTCTGATAATTCAAGGTAAGCACTGTTAGTTCCATTTAGTACCAATTAAGACAGAACATTTTTGTGTGTTTTATATTTATTCACCCCCCCCCCAAAAAAAAAGACTATTCCAAAATTCATAGCCGCAAAAAATTAGGAATATTCGCGGAAATGGGTGGTGATGAAGCTTCCTTCCCCAAATAAATTGCTGACCGATATTGTATAGATACATTCTTCAGCTGTTCTGCATAAATTTATTTTGTTTTAATTCATTTTATTTTACAGTTCAATGTCCATTTTGTATGTTCACGGATAGCGAATGTAATAAATTTACATAACAATATACCTAAAATGAGTCTACATTGTATTGTCTTTTGGTGGCAACGAACCCCATTAAGGTACTGACCACGGTGGCAGTGCAGCCACTGCGCTCCACAGCAATACTATCCTGCCTTCTACGCCCAGATATTTCAAGAGCCTCTATTTTTCAGGTTTCCTCGCCAAAATTCTGCACGCAATTTCCTTCTCCCCCACAGGTCTCACACGTCCTGTCCATCTTAATTTGTTACAGCGGGCCTCGGATTTGGACGGACGTTCTGTAGCGCCTTCGGTCAAGATGTTCCATAACGCTTCTTGCACCGCTTGACCCTAAAGACGAAGGCAGTACGATCCTTCGAAACGGTGGGAACCATTTACCCGATGACACAGTGTCACATCTCCGAAAAGCTTGCATTCTCAGCAACACCGCTGTGACAACCTAAAATCTCGCACTGGCGGTTGGTTTTGTGTGTGTGTGTGTGTGTGTGTGCGTGCGCGTGCTCGTAGGGAATGTCAGCAGGGAGTCCATCCGCACAGGGTGCGGAGCGATATGGTTCACTTTGTCGTAGGACAGAGGGACCTTCCTAGCATTTTACCCCTTTGGAAGCATAGAACCTCTCACGAGAGTATCTTGGCTCCCACAGAGGTTAGAATGATCCACTCTGGACCACTGGACACTTCAGAAATTTCCGATTCCACGTATTTACACTTACAATTACACTAGTAAACAAGATTTTGTCCCACGTAAACTTTTTAGTGTCTTTTGGAATATTTTTTCAAGCTGAATTCAATGACATAATTAGAGTCTTTCTGCCGCCCTTAGTTTTGTGTGAAAAGTATGGAGTTTTACACAGCGTATGATGTACATTTTTAAAGACAACCTCTCATTTTTACGACTGACATGTTAGGTTTGGAGAGAGGAAGTTAAATTTGGTGTTAGCAGGTCGTTTATAAGCGTTCACTTTCACCTTCGATACAGATTGCCAGGCAAAGAAGGTTGACACATGCACCGCCATGCTCAGACATGCATCCAGACCCCGTCTCAGGAGCACTATTCTGTCACTTGTGTGCTGCAAGTACCACAAGTGTTACTTCTCTGAAGTGTTTTACATCGTATCGCACTACTGTGGCAGCTTTCATTATACCAACAAATTGTTAAAATCAATGGGACAGTTTCTGCTGCTGCTGTGTGTTGAAGTAACCTTCAAATTTCAGAGAAAAAAACTTTCATTCCACTGAGCTTCACTTTGGGTGCAATTCAGGTGACGAAGAAAAGTTCTGGACCATTCATATTTGCTGTGCAACATGTGTACGGATTCTAAATGGTTGGAAAAATGGTTCGCGACACATTCCCGTCGCCGTGCCTCTGGTTTCGGGACAGCCAACAAACCTTTCGTCAGACTGTTATTTCTGTTTAACAGACATATCAGGTATTAGTTCTAAGTCCAAATATATGGTGACATATCCCAATTTACAATCAGCAATGAGACCGGTTCCACAGAGCGAACAGCTGCTTGTACTGAAACCACCAAATAATGTGACCATGGACAAGGAAAACTCCGCTGCTGAAGAAGTTCATCCAGACCAGGTGGGAGAAGGAACTGACAGTGATTCAACACCGGTCCATCCTCAAAAACTATTTCATAACTCAAGCACATATTAATGACTTAGTTCTGGATTTAAATCTGTCTAAAAGTCAGGTTGAAATTTTAACTTCTAGATTGAAAGGATGTAATCTTCTCCAGCAGGAAATTTAAGTGTTATTGCCACAACTGAAACATTAGTTCACCAAAGAAAAGAGTCTAGTATTTTGTAACGATGTTGGCTCTCTTATGGAGGCCCTTGGACATCAACACAATATGACATGGCGCGTGTTCGTCGAATGCTCAAGCATAGCTTGAAGGCTGCACTCCTCCACAATTGAAGTGAATACCCATAAGTGACATTAGCTTATGCCGTCTACAGGAAGGACTCATACAACAACATGACTTCTCCTAACAAGTTTTAGCTACGAAAAATATACCCGGCATATTGGAGGGGGCCGGAAAGTGGCAGCTCTTTTACTTTGCTTACAACTTGGATATAATAAGCACAGATGTTTTTGTGTGAATGGGACAGCAGATAGGAAAAACCATTACATAAAAACAGTAGCCGAAGAGAGACTCACTGATACCAGGGAAGAAACGCCACTGGCTAATCCTGAACAAATTTACTCATCTCTTTGCACATCAAACTAGGGCTGATAGAAAATTTCGTCAAGGCAGTGGATCAAAATGGTACGGGATTTCTGTACCTAAGATTATCTTTTCGAGGGTAAGTGACACTAAAATCGAAAACGGGATTTTTGTAGGTCCTCCAATAAGGGAGTTGATACACGAAGAGAAATTTGATGATCAGATGAATTAAGTGGGAGAAGTCGCGTGGCAATGATTCACAACTGTTACCAAAACCTTTTGGGGAAATCAAAAGGCAAAAAACTACGGTGAAGTAGTCAGTGACCTTTAGAAGATTTATAAAAGTATGGGATGTAATATTCCCTACAAATAAAATCTATCAGACTCACACTTGGGACTTCTTGATTGAAAACTTTGGTGCCGTCAGTGACAAGCAAAAGGAACGGTTTCACCACGATATTCCAACATGGAAAAGCGGTACCAGGGCACGTGGAGCCCAAGTATGAGAGGGTGCTGATAAGTCCTTAGCCCGACCAGGTAGGAAACAAGCTACAGAGACCAAACTCGGGATATATTCAACATACTCCCCCACGAAGCTCAATACACTTCTTAGCCAGTTGCTCTAAGTTTTGCAAGCCACTCAAAAAAAAATCGGAAGGTTGTCCGTCCATCCAGGTCTCCGCGGCAGCAATGACCTCCGCGTCGGACGAAAAATGGCGACCTTCCAATTGTTATTTCCAGTCCAGGGAACAGGTGGTAGTCCGACGGGGCCAGATCCGGAGAATGGGGTGGGTGATGAAGACAGTGGAAGCCCAGGCAGGCCAATTTCTTCTGGGTTACCAGTTTCCGGTGAGCCTGGGCATTGTCGTGCAAGAACAAGACCCCTTTGGCGAACTTCTCGAAGGGTTTTTCCTTCAAAAGGTCCTTCAACTGCACCAGCAGAGATGAGTAATACTCAGCGTTGATAGTCTGGCCCTTTGGAAGATAATCAATGAGAAGGATGCCGTCTTGATCCCAAAAAAATCGAGGCGACAACTTTTCCAGCGGATTTTTGCACTCGGATTTTTTGGGGAGCAGAGTGAGCCGCTATACAGCCACTCCACTGAGTTTTCCTTTGTGTCCGAGTCATAGTGATATAATCAGGTTTCGTCCATGGTCACCAATCGCGACAGAATATCATTTGGATCGCGCCGAAAAAATTCCAAACGTTGCTCAGACGACTGGCACCGTTGACGTTTTTGATCCGAGTTCAGGCATTTTAGGACCCACTTCGCGGTGAGCTTCCGCCTGTCCAAATCTTCATGAATGATAGACCCGACCCGCTCACGTGAGTTGTCCAGTTGCTCAGCTATGATTTAGCCGAAATCTGGCGGTCCTCCAAGATTAGCTCGTGAATTTGTTCAATAATCTCCGGGGTGGTCACTATTTTGGGTCGTCCAGGACGAGGCGCATCACAGGTTGAAAAATCATCACGTTTAAACTGGGCCACCCAGTTTTTGACGGTGGCATCCGATGGTGCATGTTCCCCTAATGTTTCTGTCAGAATGGCGTGAATTTCCTTCAGCGCCTTGCCTTCCAGAAAAAAAAACTTTATGACAGCTCACGTCTCCATGTTGTTGAAATCGCGCGCGTCGCCTGACATGCTTCCTTTCAGCCTCTGTAACAAGAAAAGACTTGCAATTCGGCACATGAACAGCCCAATCTTTCTAATGACACTATCGATTCCGTCCTACAACATCGGGAATTAGGTCGGACCAAGGACTTATAAGCACCCCCTCGTATGCTGAAGGACCTGCTGGACCCTCAAGAGATATGCTCCACAGGCAAACTACAGGAGAAAATCAATCAAAGTAACCTTCTGGGTAAGAACGTAGATCATGTCGTATGAAATAACATTTTTCTTAAAATATAACTGTATGTCACTTGAAAATATTGCGAAATTACAGAATACGTTTGAATTAAGTGTTAAAATTCTGTTGTTTACCTATTCCAATACTTGGGACAGAAAACAACATTCATTTTGCTGGTCAGTTTTATCGGGTCAGGGCAGAGACAGATGGCGGACACTTGTAAACGTGGTAATGAACCCTCGGGTTCCACAAAATACGGGGAAGTTCTTGACTAGCTGAGAACATGTTAGCTTCTCAAGGACTCTGCTTCATGGAGTGAGTGAGTGAGTGGGAATAAGTAAGTAATTATGTAACTAAGTAAGTGTTATCGGCAACTGAGCCCATACGAATATTAGTGAAGCTCTGAAGAATAAATTCCAACTAGATGCCACTTAATACTTTATTGTGCTTATGTTATGCTCAACATGTTTCGGGCACCATTATGCCCATCATCAGGAGCTCACGACGATAGCGTTGGTTACCACTTAGGCAGTCTGGTTTTCGAGTTGCTGCTGGTTGGAAGTTAAGTGCAGGCAGGATGGATGAGTGTCCGGTCCTGACACTCATCCATCCTGCCTGCACTTAACTTCCAACCAGCAGCAACTCGAAAACCAGACTGCCTAAGTGATAACCAACACTATCGTCGTGAGCTCCTGATGATGGGCATAATGGTGCCCGAAACATGTTGAGCATAACATAAGCACAATAAAGTATTAAGTGGTATCTAGTTGGATTTTATTCTTCAGTTATCAAGATGATACACGGTCCAATACACATCAAATCAGTGAAGCTCCTTAACAGTTTTGCATGTGACCGGTTATGTCCACACGTGAAGAGATTCTGTGCTGCACTGACCTTCAAACACCAACAGATACAATTACTACATCAATCGTTCAGCATGCCGTAAGTAAAGAGTCTCCCTGTTAACGTTCAGTCGGTCAACGAAATAAGAAGGCGAAGGCCGAAAAACACAACTAAATTTAAAATATTATTATACAACGTTCAATGCACCATGTTTCGGTTTAAGCAAACAGCGCCATCATCAAGCGAAATTAAGGGTACAAAATAAAAGTTATTACGTAAATTACACTAAACCATCGATTATGAAAAGGTAAGTTGTCGCAAACCACACAACTCGTCAAAATGGGATCGGGATCCCCGCATTACTTGACAGCTGGGTTACAAACACACCGTCTATCAAAATTTTGCGTACACAAAACAACTGTTTGTCCTTATATTTTCGTAAACAACACAACATGGTTACGTGTCGCTCTGCTGAGGATCGGTGAAGTTTGTTTTCTTTCTTCTGTGAAACTGTGTGCCGGTGGGCTACGACAAATTGCTGTCGCATGAGCGATATACACTGTTATGTACAGGTGCGATCTCAACTTCACATTAATTCATTAAACATTTTAGTACAGACACAGGTTCCACATAAAGTAATAAGACCGTGGGATTAAAACTGACTACTTCAAAGTTAAAATCAATGTACAGTACTTACGGGAGTTGTTTCGGCCTCGAGGGGAATCCAAAACTACAGGAAGTTTTGTGATAATCTGAATTATGTTCTCAGTTACAGGTTTGTCTGGATATTAAGCCATTTTAAAATTACTTTTATTCATTTTTTGTTCTTCATACTGCTGCGGAAGGTAAATGTAAACAAGAGTTTTTAAACCCCCTGTTGTCCTGTAGGGCTCCTTTCAGTTCCGTTCTAAGGGAAGTGCTCGCCCGATAGTGGCTCCTTGTATTGAAGCCGAAACATGCTGCATTAAAGTTATGTAATAATATAATATAAAACCCAGTTGTCATTGTCGGCCTCTACCCCCTTACTTCGTGTACGTTGGTCACAACGAGATGTTTGTCCTACAGAGTTTAGCTGATCCTCCCATCAGTTGACGAGTCATTCGACGATATCAGACTGACGGTTCATGAAAGTTTGCAACTCAGGTTTGCAGCAAATGACGACCGCCCACTCCTAGGACCATCTTCAAGGTCTTCAGGTCCACCTATAAACCTTGTAAAACATTCCAGGTCACCCTACGAGATACAGCTTAATTTTGGTGAAGTTTCAAGCATTTCGTTCGTTTCTTTAGCCGTTTCCACGAACCTGAGAGAAAACTTGACGTTCCATCGCCCTTGACCCATGACAACAATGAAAATATCTTAGGCGTAGAGCTGCTATGGATGACCTAATTCAGCTATAACTTTGTTTTCAGGAATACCTGGTGGTCATAACATAACGAGAAACTGCCTACAACTGTTTAATATGCCAAATCGTATTTCCGCAACCATTAAACGTACTGTTTCACCACGTACGAATCAATACCGCCATTACTGCAAGTTACACAATCCCGCAACGCTATTTAGGACAGCAGGGTCTCGCTACTGCACGTTATGGACACCTGCAGGGTTCACAGCCCAGACAGAATATCAACTTGCCTTCGCGATTCAGGGGTTAATACACAGCAGAGCCCGAATAATATGAGAAGATACAGACCGACGTATTCAAAACAGCGCCCAAAATTAATTTTATTTTATATCTCAGATTCTAAGAGAAACATGAAAGATAGACATGTGCTTATTTGAAACAATTCAGGGCAGTTCTAGAGTTTCTAACAGACACGCTTCTACGGACACAGACATATTGTAATACAAAGTTTGCTATTTGGCTCAGTGGTGAATCCTGATACGTAGGTCAGGTCTTCAAGAAGGATAAATGGAAGGCACGGTGTTCCCTTCTGCTAGACCTGACGAATCTCCGCTGTTTAAAGTATAAGTTTCTCTACATAACACATCACAACCATGAACAGACAGCCTAAACATATTGCATGTACTTCAAAAATTAAACATGCCTTTCAATGAAGCAAGGGTGAGAACAGACGTCACTAGAAGCTAATTAACATTAAGTCTGCACAGGCTTAAATCACATCCGACAGTCTTAAAATATCCTTCTCCCTGACGAGCCTTTCAAACATGTATTCAGTTCGTTACGGGCAGGTGTACCTCCACAAGCAGCTGTGACCAAAACGATAAGGTCGAAAAATTTAATTAGCCAATTACTCGCTTCATTCACATTACGAGGGATTCCTGAAGCTAATGCCCACTACGTCCAGCAAGAAATTCACTTGCTGTTTGCTGAAGGCTTTAGCGGCGTTTTTAAGAACACGATGATCACACGTATAAATGCGTCACCCGCGACATGTATCGGATATGAAGACAATGCTTTCAACACTGAAGACTGAAAATACTTTATGGTGATGGTGGTGGTGATGACCAAAATGAAACAGGGGACAGCGGTATGGGGTAGTGACAGAAGGTAAAATTATTCATAAATTTCGGGTCTTATTGTTCCCAGTCAATGCCCCTATTCACTTGGTTAAAGGCTGTAAGAAAAATAACATAGAGATAGTTACTGTGGAGTTTGCAGTTGACCTTGGCAGTGGTTTACGCTGGAGAAAGCCGAACAACCTTCCCTTGACTCTGACCAGTAACCGACGTATACCATTTCAAAATACACTGGGCTGAACTGTTGTCGCGTTATGTGCTTGTGAGATAATACATTCATTTTCTGTAGTGCTCTGTAGTTAGAGCAGTGCACAAATTTGACTTTATGCTTGTTACGAACGAAACACCTACCAAAGTGCGACAAGTGGAAAAAAGCCATTTAGTGATAGAGACTCATGACTTTGACAGCATCTATATGTTTCTCGCGACCGTCGTCGTGAATGTTAAGGGACTCGACCCACGCTGTGCAGGTCAACTGCATTCTCTTGAGTAAGGGACGGTAGTTTGGAGGTGGTACTGTAGTTACGAAGCAGAGGAAGTGGAGCAGGATCCTTAACATTTTGGCGCCGGAATTTTTTTTTTTAATTTTAGCACACTCTGTATATAAAATGTGGATAATACAGGAACCAAATACATTAGAATTATGAAACAAACTGCATTTTGAAGAGAAAAAAACGGACAGTATACACCATGTTTAAACTATTCAGTACCTATATTTGTTGACTAAATATATAAAATGCAACTTTAGAGGTTAGCAGTGCGGTACGACCACTATAGTTGACATTAGGGGTCAAAAGGTTAATGTATTACGGCGGAATGTTCGTTTTAACAATGGTAACACTGAATTCCGGCAGTTTTATCTACGTAACATTCAAAATGTCAGCTGATTTCTCACACAGTACGTCTGCGTCACAAAGAAAAACAGGCTAATTCCGTTCACAGAAAGGAAGCTATGTATGGGCAACGTGCGGGCCAGGACAGTGTAGTCGGTATAGCGACTCGCTATGGACTGGACGGTCCGGAGATCGAAACCTGGTGGGGGGGGCGAGACTTTCTGCACCCGTCCAAACCGGCCCTAGAGCCCATCCAGCCTCCTATACAATGCGTACCGGGTTATTTCCGGGGATAAAGCGGCCGGGGCATGGCGTTGACCACCCACAACCATCTAGCGCCCAGGTTAAAGAGAGCAGAGCTATATCTCTATCGCCCTCTGAGCCTTCATGACCTATTCTAGGGTAAACTTCATGTATGAGAAACGTACGGGAATCACACAAATCACTCTACAGGCAAGATGTAGCGTTTATGAAAGTCATATGTATGTTCGTATAAATGTTTAATTACGCTGAAAGATAAAGGCGTTGCAAAACGTGTCTACCTCAGAATGCAGCAGCACGAGACGTGCAAGCAGTGTTGTGTGACTGGAGGCAGACCTGACGCCAATTTATTCCCCCAATGATAGATAGTGTTTCCCATATACAAGTGCCAAAAGCAGATGATAGATTGCAGATAGGACTACACGGAAGAGGAAAATAACGCCCGAGAAGAACTGGTTGAGGTCGCGTTTAAGTTCCACGTATTCATTCTTTCTGAAGGCACCGGCACAAAGCGGTAGCTAAATTGGATCCAGCAATCTCGTTTCTGAGACACGAATGACAAATCTGATTTAAACTCAACTAATTTATTTGCAGTTCCATTAAATTTACATTCTGCGCGTTTATTAAAAAGCGCACACTTATCCAGATGCCTCTTTCAAAATCTACGGTTTCATTTGCCGGAAAAAGGAAATTTTAAACCAACACGAACATCAAGATTTGCGTCTCCATGTCCGCTCCTTCCCCTACAAATACGTCAATATCTCCCCTTTCTTTAGGCACACAACTCATTACTTGTCTACGTGCATGGTGCGTAAAATTACCCGAACTGTTCTCGAGTGATCGGACGACACGGCACTGATATTTTTATTTGATTATCCCGAATACCGTCAAACTTAGGGAACCGCGGCAGCACAGTGGTTAAGGTGCTGTGTTACAAATCGGAAGGTCGCTGGTTCGATTCCAGATGGTATCTTTGACATAATCCTTCCGATTGCACTATGGCCCTGGGGTCGACTCAGCCTGTAACAGAAATGAGTACCAGAGGTATTTCCTGGGGGTAAAAAGCGGCCGGTGCGGAAGGCTGACAACCTTACTACCATCCTTGGCCATTGTCACGTAATCTGGGAACCTTAACTTCCTGGAACCCTCTGGGCACCTCGGTCCTGTAGTGGGACTGAATTACCTTTACCGTCAAACTTAAGACAATGCACTCAGTTTTATTTCGCCAACCAAATGCATCATATCAACTAGACATGAATATTAGAGGCGTATCTCTGACATGTTTCGGTACAAGTATACCATCTTCAGGGAGAACAAAGTGCCAGTTTTAAAACCAACTGCCAATTTACGAACTAAATATTCTTTTCATATATGTTACTCGTACACGGCCCGATCCACATTGGACTGAGATATGCACTTCAGACCCTACCATACGATGCCACATGACTACACGCATCCAGTACCAAACGCCATAACAATACTTCACTTGTTATACATCCTATTTATCCATGTAAGAAATGTTTTAATCATATTTTAACCACACGTTTTTAAAGATATGTACCGATTGGGCTTTTTATATTTAACGACATCAACAGTGGAGCTACTACATGGAAGGATCTTGTATACAAACGCTAATCACTGTCAATTTTTTTTTTTCAAAATTGGCATTTCGTTCTCCCAGAAACATGCAGGGGATACGCCTCTAATATTCACATACAGTTCATATTGTGCATTTGGTTGGCGAAATAAAACTGAGCACATTGTTCTAAAAATACGGACTGGACAACTTTAAAATTATGGCAACAGTTCATAAACCATAAAATTTGCATTTTGCTGTACGTCACAACCTTCGTTCCAAATACGTGTTATCCCCCCCCCCTTCCCAATTAACGTTAGGCTCTATAAACATGCACAAATGCACGTAGGCCTTCATGCACAGCGCCCTTTCTTTGCTCTGCAGCAAACTGATATTATAATTTGTCGACAAATTTTTATAAAACCCGCCCAATATAACATTCCATAAAGAAACACGAAAACATTCGGGGTTTCAGGCTTCAGCCGCGGTGTCAATGAGATCTTCATTTCCAATTGTTTGGTTGTTTTGGCGCCACAGCCCGCCCCCCCCCCCCCCCCCGCGGCCTGGCCCCCCCCCCCCCCACATCCTTTTATCAAAAAAAAAAAACCCCCCCACCGCGGAGGGCCCGCCGCGCGGGAGGACACCCCGTTTGGAGACAC
>Ga0131853_10020125_pt1 | contig 12132 bp, 11 predicted proteins | sample TergutLab28metaG_FD_92764 | JGI IMG/M metagenome (GOLD analysis project Ga0131853, IMG submission 92764) | Labiotermes labralis P1 segment gut microbial communities from Petit-Saut dam, French Guiana - Lab288 P1 (version 2) (version 2) | ecosystem: Host-associated > Arthropoda: Insects >...
GACACTAGTGTTACCCCGCTAACCCGCTCAGTTGATTTGTAAGTGCAACAGACACTAGCGTTACCCCTCTAACCCGCTCAGTTGAAATGCAACTGCCACAGACACTAGTGTTACCCCGCTAACTTGTTCAGTCGATTTAGATACATATACTTGCGTTACCTCGCTAACCCGCTCAGTTGATATGCAACTGCCACAGACACTAGCGTTACCTTGATAACCCGGTCAGTTGATTTGCAACTGCAACAGTCCCTAGCGTTACCCCGCTGGCATGATCCCCTTTTTCTGAATTCCAAATGTTCGCTATCGCGCTCACAAAAGACTGCTACTAAACCAATCTTGCCACATACACCCTGTTACCAACTGCTATACAAGTCTCCACCCCGCCACAAGCCGTCGTGCTGGGGCTTAAAGCACAGGGCCACTGCCTTGTATCTCCCATCTACACTTCATCGTCTTAGTCGATTTCTACATTCGGGATCTCCGAAAAACCTCTGTCGTCGTATCTCTCATCCATGCGTGCTACATGCCCCGCCCACACGCCTGATACAAAAATAAAACCGGTTTATAGAGAATATAAATTCCAGAATGGCGTCATGTCAACAAACACAGCCGCGATTGCACAAAGTTACACGGACAGTGACGTCAGACACGAAGACTCACTTTCGGAAGATAAATAGCGGATCACATGTCACGTGGGCTGCCTACTTTTGTATGTAAGCTGAACCCTTGTTTTATGTGGGTGTAAAACTTGGCCTCTCGCCGTAAGTGAACAACACAAAATGTCCGACGACAGGTCACAGAGAAGAAGGCCTGAAACTACAGTGGGGAATTACCCGGAGAGTGGAGAAACTGCGCAGTGAAGTGCTTCATGTTTTGTACTACTCATCCAGTAATCAAGTAGGGGCCGCACGTAGCACGCGCGATAGCAAAGTACTGATAAAGCCTTGATTGTAACTATAAGAAACCGGGTCTCTTTCTCTGGGGTAATGGGGCCGGGGCGTGGCGTTGACTACGCACCATGTAGCGCCGAGGTTAAAGGATGAGGAGCTATACCTCTACTCCCCCTCTGGGTCTTCGTGGACTATTCTAGGGTGAACTTGACCTTTACCTTGGTTTTGACAAAGCACCGATTCGAGGGCAATTCCAGGGTTTTGCAAGTTCTATGAAACACGATGTTCGTTACACTGCTCACAAAAGCACTCGACTGCCATCGTGAGATCAAACGATTCATAAACGTAACATTTTACGAGGTTTCCACCACAGTGAAGATACTGACTGGGGTCTTCTAGGTGAAGGTACAAAGGCACCCTGAAGATGGAAGTAGTTACGATATCGAAAGCGTCCTTCCCTAGTTACCGGACAACCCGGCGTCATAAACTCTGCTCTTACAGACACGACAGCTCGCCGCTGATCAGAACCTAACGCTAAACGCCAGCCTGCACACGCAACGGGAGGCAACGTCTCGGACCCACAGTGTTCCCCGAAGAACTGCACATATTACAAACACGTGCTGTTACTTCTTCGACTTATCCCGCCATTTTGCTACACACAGCATACACAGAAACAACACGTGTCCATCAAACCCATCACCATCAGCCTGAAGATGGCTTATTCAAATCCTAAACACGTACGGTGGCTGTTTTTACGGTTTCAACATCAAATGTACGTTATGTCTGACGCACACTTATTGGTTCCACGTGCTGCCGCATTTCTGACATCACCTGTCACTGCTGTATACACGAACTCACGTTACAAAGATGAAGGCTGAAAACTTCTAAGAAACGACGTCGTGTACGTACAGTGGCAAAGTTACTTCTTAAACTTCCTAACGCCTCAGGAAGACAAGCTCCAATACGTCGGTAACTACAATACCAATTCACAATGCCCGAATCTTCATCAAACAGCGCGGCGAGAAACTCAGACATTCCATAGTTGAATAAAGTGAAACCAACTTGATGACACTTGCTTTATTATTTCATTATTTAATGCTCAACATGTTTCGGATGTTAATACATCCATCCTCAGGAGCTTGCGACTTATTGGTTGAGTTATTTTATGGGTTGTATTACTCTGGTTCGATGTGTGTTGGTGTTACGTTGTGGTTTGGCTGGGGTGGTGTGGTATACCAGCCAAACCACAACGTAACACCAACACACATCGTACCAGAGCAATACAACCCATGAAATAACTCAACCAATAAGTCGCAAGCCCCTGAGGATGTATTAACATCCGAAACATGTTGAGCAGTACATAATGAAATAAAAAAGCAAGTGACATCAAGTTGGTATCTCTTTATTCAACTATCAAGATGATGCACGGTCCAATAAACATAAGATTCAGACATTCCATGTTACAGCTACCAACACACAACCGCAGATACACTCGGTACTCTTCCTCTGTATCCCACTCAATATTCACATAGAATTTAACGTTGTGTGCCAATTCGTTCCGCGATAAGCACCCGGGAACATTATACATGCAAGATCTATGGCAGTGGCGTTGCTAATCAGGCCTTCTGTGATGACACGCTGTGTCAATGGTTATCCTTCGGAACTTCGTGAACGACACCAAATATAGCATGAACACCCCACAACAAGATAACTTTCAGAACCAGTAAACGTTTGGTTTGATTTCGGTACGAACCGAAATAAGCCTGCTTGGTGATTTATAGTCAGATGCCAAGATTTCACACAGACGAAACAAGCTACGTGCAATGACGTAAGAGAGATCGGTGACGTCACGATCGCGATGTCTTCGTGGCAATATGCCTGCCTGCTGGGCGAGACGGCCCTCGTTTGTGAGAGGTGTCTCAAGCTCGGGGTCCCAATCAGACATCACGTGATTCATGTGCATGTTTCTCGCGATGACAGTACGTCTTGACTGTGTCGTGTCTCCGCACTAGGACACACCAGCTGAGCTCCATTTCTGCCCCATTATACACGCCTCGTTTGCTTGCGCTAGAAATGTGTGGAATGAATATACTGATTGGAAACGGGAGCCGGCGGACGTCCTGCAAAGAGCGGGGGGTTGATTCGACAGTAGGAAAAACGTTTACTGACTCCCGCAGGGCACAACTGTAACTACACGCACACCTGCTCTACTAAGAGAACACCGCATTATGTCCATACACTGTATTTACGCATTCCACTCTCACAATAAACAGATTACTGCCCACACAGCATCGGCCTTTTGGGCTTTGACGACGCAGGGCTTTCTGGGAAGCCCAAACTGATTTTTTATGCTATTCAGATGGAATTCTGACTTCAAAGGTTCAAATACGGATGTGTTGTTAGAGAGTGGCGTGCGTTTTGTTAAGCTGTTAAGGCACAACACAGACTACACTGTGAAACAAGGATGTCCAATCTGCTCAATACTGGCCAGCATGATCACAAATTCATAGCGTGATGGTCACACGGGTTGCTTGTTTGCATTAATGGCGAAGTATATGGTTGATAGCTGTTTTAAAATATGGACGTTACAGCAGATGGAATACTAATCTGCGTGTATTCGGCAATCAGGTAATAGGCTCTGTAATATTCTTAACCCCTCATCCGAAAGGAACGCCCCCCTTTTCTACTGTCCACGACTGCTTATTCAAAATATTCGCAGCCAACCTCCACATCTGGAGGCCACCTCCTCCATCCGCTAAATAAGGCGCGCCATACTTCGGTTACGATGGAAATGGAAGCCTGAAGGCAACAGAATACTTGGAAGACCTAGACGAAGACGAGAGGATATTACAGGGGTGCTGATAAGTCCTTAGCCCGACCAGGAAGGAAACAAGCTAATGTTTCTGTCAGAATGGCGTGAATTTCCTTCGGCGCCTTGCCTTGCAGAGGAAAAAAAAACTTGATGACAGCTTGGGTCTCGATGTTGTTGAAATCGCGCGCGACCCTGACATGCTTCCGGACTTGTTTCCTTCCTTGTCGGTCTGAGGACTCATCAGCACCCCGATAATAAATAAATAAATAGCACGGGAACGTTCGGAATGGATTAACGTGACTCAGTATAGGGGCAAATGGGGGGGGGGGGTAATGAATCTTTGGGTTCTACAAAATGCGACACATTTTGACTAGCTCAACTGTTGGATTCTCAATAAGGATTCTGCTACATGGAGTTACCTACTTACTGGTTTTATTAGACAAAAATTATCTTTCTAAAAACTCCAACCCGGGTTTGGGGGGGTCGCATGTCCTACGCACCCGCTATAACGGAAGCACATTTCTTCCTCTCTCTATCTCTCTTTCACGCGCGCGCACACAATTTTGCGTTCGCTGTTTCCTACCACGGACCCCCACATCGGTCACCAAAGCTATGGAATGCCAGTATGTACGGTGGCCGCGGGTGACAAGGCAGCGCGCCAGTTTCTGGCTGCGACTATTCAAATCCTCGTTTACAATCTGCTTTTAAATCCACACAGTAAATTTTTACTTCCTATTTGCAGTGCTATTGCTTCTCTATAAATCTCATCGACCACCGCACGAGGAACATCGCTCAGGGACAGTTCACACGACGATATGTAGTTCAGAATAACACAAAACATTCAGCTCTCGAGTCACGAAAAACAGTGCGTGTCCATTGTAAAGACGAGTCGAAGATACATTCCGTTTTATTCCCATGGCGCAACAGTCCCTAGTGGGCTTATTACTTATCAACTTCACGATCCCACTCAGACACACCACACTCGGTAAGACTCCTCCTCTGGACGAGTGGTCAGCCCGACGCAGAGACCTCTACCTGGAAAAACACAACACTAACAACAGATATTCATGCTTCCGGCGGGATTCGAAGCCGCAATCACAGCAAGCGAACGGCCGCAAACCTACGCCTTGGGCCGCGCGGCCACCGGAATCGGCATTTACTGACACAGAGAACAGTAACTGCCATTTACCGCGAAACATACGTAGGTAGTGTCGAACGTGATGCTATGTTACACACGTCCGCTACAACCACCTGTCCTGCAAACTCTCTCAACGCTGACGTCTACCACGAATACCCCCGCCTTTGTGCGGTGCGTTTGAAGGTTCCGAAAGGTAACAGTACGTCACAACACAGATGCGTCGTTAACAACGCACCATGCAAGCTACGAACTACGCACTGCTTGCGGCCTCCGGGTGATTTAATTGGTCCAGGTCTATTGTAACGTGATGGCGTTGAAGAATGTATGTCTGAGGCAGGGCTGGCAAACTTCAATTCACAGAAGGTCCACCCAATTAGTTAAGGACTCTCCTGAGTGCCGCACGTGTGCGTTAAGACATGAAAAAGAGTCGCCTGAATTAAGCGGAATGCAGCTAATTTACAGACAAAATTTTACGCTAAAAGTACGGTTGAATGACAAGGCATGAGGCCTTACTAAAACTCGGTAATACACAATGAATGAATGGTTTACCGCGCGCTGCCTTAAAAGTGGTGAGTTACAATATGCAATCATTTTCTCTGCTGATGAAGTTGTCATATTGTGTTCAGTAGACATAGACATACTGTGTGTATCAAACTGTATTACCGAAACTAATCTATGACCGACGGCCGTTACGTACATCCCTCGATGGCCGCATTTTGGCCAGCCCTGGTCTAAGGGACTCGGTCATTCATAATTAACCCCTCTTTCAAACTTCCGTAGGTGTGAACGCCTCAAATTCCCTTAAAAATTGCCTATGCAAGACCCAATTTCATCTACCCCAACAATTCAGTCACTCTGATGATACAGGCAGTATTGTCCCTACTCCGAAACGTCGAGAATTTAAATCACGCAGGCTGTCCTGTAACGTCGGTAACCAGCTGCATACATAAGCCGCGTAACATCCCTGAAGAGCGAAGGCTTCCGCACCATGTTTAGCGCCCTATACACTCTCAGTTAAACTGAGCGATTTTACTGTGTGACGTAATACCTGACGGAAAAACTGAGTAAACTGCACAGTTTCGACAGGCAATACCTCGGACCTCAGAACTGTCCTTTCCAGTCGTCTTTCACACACACAACTGCGCAGTTCACTCAGGGAATCACACAGTATCCTCAGTTTACCTGCCCACACCACGATGGCATCATCTCAAGACACACATCCGTTTCTAGCAATCCATTCAGCATATGAGCATCACATGATATATTCCTTTTCAAATACCATTTCTTTACTGCACATTTTACGCTTTCTTTTCTTCTTTTCGAATGACATTATGGCCGATGTGGCTAGCAAACAGCAAACAACAGCCTTGTGTTTATCCACCACCAGTCACACGCACAAGAAGACACACAGAACTGACAAAAAAAACCCGACAAACCTGATGGGAAACGTGTGCTGCGCCAGAGAACATTCAGATCAGTTTTTCGCGCAGTTTTTTAACAGTTAAACTGCACAGTTAACTTAGGTGTATGGGCGCCCTTAAGAGTGCCCGCCATATGACCGATTCCCAGGCAGTGCTGCGTATTGCTCGACAGGCCTTAGTGCCACAACACGCTAAATGGAACGCCAAAATGCTAACACGTCCCCAGAGTTTGGTACTGCGCCCACTCGGGAGACCGCCAGCGACGTTAAGTTCATATCGAGTTTCACGAATATCGGAATACTACGATGTATTCTGCTAACGTCAGCGCCCACACACGCACGCACGCACGCACACACAGATCGTTAGCAGGTATTCAGAGAGGGAAATCTGAACCTTCGAACCCAATAAAACGAAACAGCACTACGAAAGAACAGAGACGCGGGAAGCCACCTGCCTACAGAATGGATGTTCAGCGCCAGCGTAAGATTAGTTCTGGGCCAGGATCAATGAATAATGAATGTTGTACCCGTAGCAATTATCCAGTTCTTTCAATTTGTCCATCAAGAAGTGAATCACGTAAAACCGGTGGCAAACCCACACATGGGTCCCGTCCAACCGCACGTACGTAACTTGAGACAGAACTTTATGCCTACAGAACGACTATTCAGTCGTGGTCTCAGAGTGCGCATTACATGCGTGGCTATCAGTTCACAGACACGTGACACAATGCAAGCTCACACCTGCTTCACTACTAAACAGACCCTAGCTGTTGGCGGATATGGCCAAATCGAATGCTTATACAAACGAGGCCCGCAACTTCTCAAGTACTGTACTACACACTGAAGAATGTGACATCAGGACAAAGATTCGACGAATGAAAGAATGCGGGCGCGTAACATGTCTCTTAGAGCTGATACGAAACATTGCAACATGTCTCCACTACCGAACGGCTGGACTTTATCGTGATCTTCCTCAGTCCTGGAAGAGCACCTTACACACGTCATGACAATATCCTTTGTAGTCACTCCCTGTTCATAGAAATCTCCGCAACCGCCACGACATCCTTTGGCAGCATTACATATCTGAACTGAACCTTGGGCCTTCCAAGTGCGTACACGGACGGTCCTGTGTCAAAACGTATGCGGCAACTGCACCATAATCTTAAAATAACCACACAACGCTCAAGTCAGATACGCCTGAAGTCATGTTTCATACAGAGGTACACGCCAGTGAAATTTCATAACAATTCGAAGTTTCGCTGGAGGGGGGGGGGGGAAGTTCCAGTACGTCCAGCATTTACCCGACATAACCATCCATATGCCAAGCCCAGTGGCCACTAGCTTGCTGGAACTGCCGGTTCCAACGTCGCCGGAGGCACGGATGTCAGTCTCCAATGAGTGGTGTGTGTTCTCAGGTAGTCTCTCGGCGACGGGCCGATCCCTCGTCCAGAGGAGTCCTACCGTGTGCGTGCGTGTGTGTGTACTGAGGTGTAATAACACCTCCCTACACCTACAATGAGTAGTTAAAAAAGAGGTCAGAATAAGAAACAAAGAGCTAACTACGTCACATGAAGTTCTGAGAGACAATCCATTTTCTCAAACCCGGTTCCTTGTAAAAAAAAAAAAAAAGTCACATTCCAGAGAACACAGATCCCATACATATATGTGTCAAATTCCTGATAAGGTGCACGTGACAACATCCAGGGTTTTACGCCGCGGTGTGATTAGAACGCAAACAGTACGTGTGGCTGCCATATGAACAAAGATGCCAATGCCGATATTGGACAACGTGCTATCACACGTGGTGTGCGGCCACGGTAAGCTCTCTCTGTAATCCTTCACACATATCGACTGGACTACTGAAAGGGCACCAACACAGTACTGCAACGTCTATTTGTGGGTCCCGTATGATCCTCAAATGCCATGCCGGCAGCTGCCACAGACGCCGGACGGATATACGCTGTCTCTCCAGGTCGGGAATTGGGCGTTGAGTTATTGCTCACAAAAATTCAACTGTCACGAAACCCCGGCAACGGGGAGGCCTTGGCCCGAAAACGGACCAAAACACCAACGAAGAATACGAATAATCCTCACAGTAAACAATACTTCCCTGAACATCGCTCTCCGGTTCCTCTTTGTAACAGACGAACTGTGCTTTGTGTGAAGCAGGAGCAGGAACTAAAACGTGGGTGCCGTCCACACAAAACAGGACATTGGACGAAGAAACTGCGATGGCGTCTCCGTATCGACATTTCAAATTACGAACCACGTGACCGATTTTTACGAAACGCTGTAAGGACGTAATGCCATCAGAGCCCACACCACGACATACTCCGCATTTCCTACGGTCAGCAGGAACAGAAGGCTGAAGAACTTGCTCAGCAAGCAGGCAACGATGCAAACTCTGTACCTTCTGCTCGGAGAAAACCCCAACTCGAGTCGTTGCTAGGCTACGAGGAAAACAAACTAAGCGCTTAAGTTTCTGCACGGGATATCATTTTAAATTCCAACAGGTCGGCCAAAAAATCAGTAATTACTTCAAAAATTTATAATGGAAAAAGGGGAGCACAAAAGATTAAAACTTAAATAACTGATGAGTCGAGGACTCGTATTTACAGAGGTCTGGAACAGTTGGAGTTACGAGCTGGGAGCCACGCCTGGGGAACTCCTTATCTATATGAACTCTGCGGTTAAAAGGGGGCAAAGGTTAATGGCATACGGAACAAAAAGTATCAACAATGTTCATGGTTATGTCAGCAAAGACAAGTTAAGTAACTTTAGCTTTTCCAACCTGTCAACAGTCAGTTCTCTACTGTCCCCCAGACAGCTGAAATGCCCCGTCACTCTCCCCAAACATGATTCATGACTAATTCCGAACACGTACAAGTCCGACAGCAACTGGCTACCCTACGGAAGTGCGAAAGGTTGTATTCCTTCAGACAATTCGGAGTTCAGGACCTCCTAAACACGAAAGAGGATTGTAAAGCTTCCTCCTCATCACCTACCGTGACCTCGGACCCTTCTCTGCTCTGTGGACACAAAGACGGACGATTCGTCAACCAGACAGCCAAGTTCACATTGACGCGACGTTTCGGGCCCCAATGCAAACGACAATCTTCTCACCTAGCCCTTCCTTCCACACAAGATGTGCGCCACGCAAGCTAAGTTATGGCAAGTGGAGTGTGAGGGACGTTGCGATGCGCGACTTGGCTCAAAAATGGCGCCATGGGTTCTTTCGCCAAGTCTTGTCGGGATGGGCTCCGGCGAACAGTGAGGGTTCTATAGAAAGGACGACACTTACTGAAGCCACGGGGAATTATTACTGAATCGCTGAGCTACTGTTAAGGGCCCCATACACTCTAAGTTAAACTGTGTACAATCACTGCACGAAAAACTGAACTGAATGTTCTCTGGCACAGCACAGGTTTCCCACCAGGTTTGTCGGGTTTTTTGTCAGTTCTGTGTGTCTTCTTGTGCGTGTGACTGTGGTGGATAAAAAAAAGGCTGTCGTTTGCTGTTTGCTAGCCACATCGGCCATAATGTTATCCGAAAAGAAGAAAAGAAAGCGTAAAATGTGCAGTAAGAAGTGGCATTTAAAAAGGAATATATCGTGTGATACTCATCTGCTGAATGGATTGCTAGAAACGGATGTCTTGACATGATTCCATCATGGTGTGGGCAGGTAAACTGAGGAAACTATAGGATTCCCTGAGTGAACTGCGCAGTTCTGTGTGTGAAAGACGACTGGAAAGGACAGTTCTGAGGTCTGCGCTATTGCCTGTCAAAACTGCGCATTTTACTCAGTTTTTCCGTCAAGTAAGGCGTTACACAGTAAAATCGCTCAGTTTAAATGAGACTGTATAGGACGCTGAAGACACAATTAACAGTTCTTCACAGCGCTGTCGCAACCGTGTGGCAAGTGTCTGTACCTCTGCCCTCCGTAACTGAGGACACGTAACCTCTCTTAGATGCACAGTGACTTACTATAAATACGTGACGTCTCCCGCCATATCTTTACTTCATGTAGCGGAAGTGTTATTTCTAACAGCCGTACCTTACACTTCTGTGACTGGACAGGCAACGCAAGGGGTCCTTCGCCGTTCAATGACCGAACCTCCCTGCAGGACAATGCAAAAATCACCACTTGTTAGAATTAAAACTGCCCATGGAAAAAACGGGGGTACGCGGTGGTGCAGTTGGTTGAGGCACTGCGCTACAAGTCGGAAGGTCGCGGGTTCGATTCCCGATGGTGCCATTGGAATTTTTTACATAATCCTTCCGGCCACACTATGGTCCTGGGGTTGACTCAGCCTCTAAACAGAAATGAGTACCAAGATTATTTCCTGGGGGTAAGGGCGGCCGGTGCGTAGGGCTGACCTTACCACCTTCATGTGCCGATTATCTTGAAATCTGGGAGCCTCAATCTCCTGGAACCCTCAGGGCCTGTCCAGGCCTGCAATGGGATTGCTTTACCTTTACCATGGGAAAAACGTTCTTGGCGAAGAATGCTGTAGAAGCAACAAACGGCCTCGGATCAAAAGTTAGTCGCCCAACATCAAATAAATTCACGGTCCAGTAATGACTGCCCAAAGAGAATTTTTGGGACGGTCGAAGCGTTACGTCCAAACGGCGCAGTTTCGCAGAACAAATTACGTAATTGTCATAAAGACGTGAAGCCCGACAGGTTATGAGGCTTTTTTTGTTATTTTAGAGAATTCTGGGTGAAGACACAACAGCACATGCGCCTCCGATTTTGTAGAACCCGTGCTTTCCGCTCTCTCCATGTTCAAATACTCAAAGGGGCAACGGGGGGGCAGACGGCAATGTATGTATAACGTAATGTGGCGCTTGAAAGAAGGCACACAAGGTGCGGGAATGAATTATAATACAATTAATTATATAAAGTCAGCACTATTTATCTATTCATAAAGCTACATGTTTTGACCCATCAGTCGGTCATCTTCAGGCCTACATAGCAGACTAAGTCACTGGTGCTGTATGCACATTGGGATCCCAATATGTTTACATTAATAAAATACATAAAATCTGGTAAGTTCTTTGCTGAGGATGGATGAAACATGTAATACGTACTTATCTGGTTAAAATAAAGTACGTATTACATATTTCATCCGTTCTCAGCAGTGAAACTTACCAGATTTTATGTATTTTATTAATGTAAACATATTGGGATCCCAATGTGCACAAAGCACCAGTGACTTAGTCTGCTATGTAGGCCTGAAGATGACCGACTGATGGGTCAAAACATGTTGCCTTATGTATAGATAGTGCTGACTTATATAATTTTATTATGTAATGAGGCGCGTTCGCGTAACCACTGTTGCCGTGGAAGATAAGTAGTGAAGAGTATGTGTCCGTATTCCTGACTCACTAATCCAGCAGGCAAATCGCATCTTTTCTGCGCCGAATTATATCGCCATCTGCGGCCTGTCCAGTTCTACCATAGTTTTCCACATTATAACACAAACGGCAGAATTTCGGGGGAAAAAATTATTGATCATAAAAACTGGTTTATCGGGTTTGTCTAAAACATCTCTCACACCAAAGAAAATTCAGCGATATATTATCACAAATGTACACACGTCTTCGCGTGAAGAACCCCCTACTCCTAACTCATTTTAATCAACCTGAATTTTCTCCACAGATTTTCGAAAAATCCTCAAATGTAAAATTTCATGCAAATCCGTAAAGGTGAGAGCCGAGCTGTTCCATGCGGACGGACGGACGGACGGACGGACGGATAGGTATGACAAGGCAAAAAGTCTCTTTTCGCAATTGTACATACGCGCCAAAAAAAAAAAAAAAGGAAAAAAAAAAAAAATGAAAATTACGAAATTGCCTCCTCAAGCCAGAA
>Ga0131853_10020126_pt1 | contig 12132 bp, 4 predicted proteins | sample TergutLab28metaG_FD_92764 | JGI IMG/M metagenome (GOLD analysis project Ga0131853, IMG submission 92764) | Labiotermes labralis P1 segment gut microbial communities from Petit-Saut dam, French Guiana - Lab288 P1 (version 2) (version 2) | ecosystem: Host-associated > Arthropoda: Insects >...
CCACTATGGCGCTGTTTCTTTTCTCCTGGTCTTCGGGGCCTTTAGGAGACTGGTGGCATATACGTGTCTGGTTGTGGGGGGGAGGGGACGAATTACCTTCGTTCATTTCCCGTCACAGACATGAATTTCCCTTTTCACCTTCACGGTCCTGACCGACAGCAGGACCCACCGAACCTAAAGAAAACTGTTTACTGAGAGTCATTTTCTTGCGGCTAAAAATCTGGAATAGTAAAGCATCTGTATGTCTAGTGCCAAGGTCAAGAATATGTGGGGCTTTTCCTCCATTCGCAATATTGTTTCATGCTGATCGTTACTAGACACAATCCGTACAGAATATAAAAATGTTGTCAAAACAGTAGAAGTGCAAACTTTTGTGCAACACAGGCCTATTGAAAAGGAAACAAAAACGTATTAGCTATTTGGCATGTAGCGTAAACAGCCTACGATCCACGAGCGTAATAAAATAGATGGGCGGTGGAACGGGGTGTTTAGAGAGAGGGAGGTCGAAATATGAGCAGGACAGTCCAAATTACATTTCATAATGTTGGGCATATATAGAAATGAAACTTTTTTTTATAAAGAAGTGATTTCCATGAACTTGGAGAGATGCTACAGAAAAATATGAGAGTTCAAGACGCAGTGAGAAGTGATTTGCGGTTTAAAAAATTAATATAAGGGTAAGCCTAGAAGGGAGGCGTAATAAATAACAGATTTCTTATGTCCAGAACTAAAGAGAGGCGGACACAGGTCTTCACGGGTCTGTCACAGGCAGATCGGTACAACATGATATCATTTCTTACTTCCTACAGTTTCCACCGGTCACCAATAATTGTGATCAGACAGGTAGTTTCTGAAGTTTGCGATAGATCGAACATATGTCAGATATGTTGTATCCGAATTAAGATATTAAGAACATTCTGCAAAATAGCTACACAAGCCTCACATGGGAAGAAAGACGCCGAATAAGAAAATATAAAGTCCCTAACTGGGTACATCTCGGATAAGAGATTGAATCGTTGAAGTTGTTTATAGCACAGTGGTAATTATAGAACTGTCGCCTACTTTACCTTCTGTAGTCGAACACCACTAAATATAAAAATGAGTACGAGTGATCTACTGCACTCGGGAGCTACATGTAAAAATTTTACTGGGAAAGTGGATGAATCTATTTCGAAGTATCCTCTGTTCAGAGTACCTCGCCAGAGACAGAAGCTGTCAGATATCTGCATCGTGTAAGTATGTATGTATGTATGTATGTATGTATGTATGTACGTATGTATGTATGTCTGCACGCCGACATACACTGAATTAACCCGGATACCTGATTGCTGCACTCAAGCCAAATTAATCTGACACTGCAGTGTGCTCCATCACAATTCGATATGCCTGGTTGCACTTATACTTTAGGGAATAAGAAGAGTACCTGAAGCAGATAACCAAAAACATTTCATTGAAGTCAAAGCTTTATTTCTGCGTATCTGTTTTTTTTTTAATTTGCCTCGTACGTTGTCCAACCCTGCTCCATGGGCTGTAAATTTAAAATCAGACTATGCCACTCATTATGAGGACGGAACAAACCATGGTTTTGTGGGGGAAAAAAAGTGGCACTCCTGTTCAATTAGGATACTGAATTCAGTCCCAAGACAACGTTAGCAGCCTTCAAAGACAATGGTCTTCCACACTTCTACACCTCAACACACCAGTGTTTCAACCACAAAACTAGTGTCTGTCATGCTGTGATCGTAAAAAAATCCTGCCATTATATTTGTGCGCTTCAATGACTTTGGCATAATGACTTTTCAACATACGTGCTTGTCTGAACTCCTGAATAGAACGTCCGACAGTTGGCAGGTAACCAAGTAAATTTTATGATCAAATACAGTATTAAAATGAGTCCAAATTAAAGCTTTTATCAATAAATAAGGAATCACAAAATGTCTTCCCATATTGTAAACAACAGCTTTTAGATAACTGCTATTTCAATAAAGTATTTGATCAAAATCTGGAAGGTACTAAATATGTTATGATCAAGAGACAGTGACAGTATTTCATGTGGCTGAGCTTGGAGTAGTCGTGCCCAGATTTATAGGAATACTTGAAGTGGCCTGAACAGCTGCTGTCAAATTACCATACACATAATTAGAATGAGGATCACTGAAGGCCACAATGCTTCCAAACTGTTCAGTGTGTTCCTCAACATTTGAGACCCGTGATTCATTATCTACTGACGCAGTACTGTCACCACCTGTTGAATTTGACGGAGTTTCTGTAAAGAGTGTAGACTGGTTGTAAGTGTTCGGTCTGAAATATAAAGCTATTTTATTATCCTTCAAAGGAAAAGGTAGTGAACGAGGGGAATCTCGCCTTTCCGGGTCTTGCGTAGAATTTACTATCGAGTTCAACTCTAATTCGGTGTCCGAAGGGGGAGTGACCGATACTTCTTTGGTCGCAGATCCTTCTCCTTCCAGTTCTGGTGGGGAATGGTACTGAACAAGAGACCCTGATGACGCATGATGAAGGTCATTGGATGAACCGTACTGTGACGTCTGTTGAGAAGACTGTTGTTCTATGGCGGCCAAAATATCCTGAAGAAGTCCATTTGAGAGTACTTCCTCGTGTGGAATGTCTCCAGCCGAACCTGTACCTCCAACACCACTCGCTGGCTGTATCTGAAGCGTGTATCTACCTTGAGAACCTTGGACTGAAATATCACGAACTCCATTTTGAGTTCTCAGCTCTTCGTGGCCTATAGCAGAGGCCTGTGAAGATACAGCGTTTTGTTGTGACTGAAATATTGTATCCAGATCTAAAGGCAAACCATTACTGGTCAGAGCTTCCGCAACAGCATTTCCGACTGTTGCTTTAGACCCCGTGCTTATCCCGCCATTGTTATCAGACGATGTCTCGTCATTAGTTGAAGTCTGCAGAGCCGTCTGGTCAGGGGAACCGTATACAATTGGGGGCGCTGGCGGAACACCGTACAAGTTAGAAGGTGCTGATGGCTGGTAAATGCCATTTGGTGCACTGTAAGACTGGGAAGGCGCTGAAGGATTATTAGAGATTTCTCCACTGATGCTCGAGCGAAACGAGGAGCTGTACGCTGAAGGTGAAGGTGACTGAGAACCAAAACCACTTGATGGAACAAAACTTGTCGCTCCACAATTGTGGCCGTGTGATGAATGAGAATTCGGAGCTCCATATGTGTCAAGAGGCACCCTTCCAAACAAAGCTACTGTCTGCGAACCACCAGACGAATAACTTGAGAAACCGCCTGGGGCAGGAGGTGGGGCTAGACCGAGATGAGAAGAGGAACTGGGCCCGAAGGAAATGGGTGCGGCAGCTTGTGGGGACCCATATATAATGGGAGGTGAGCCTGAATCACCGTGAGCGTTTGCTGGATCCGGAACAGGAGGAGGCAAATATGTTGGGCCTTTTGGACGACTGACACCAAAAGCGTTGTGATTGGCTACAGTTTCCCCGATCGATGAGATCAGTCCCACCGGCACAGGATCTCGGAACTTCACAGGCTCTTTGGGCATAATTTGAGTGTGGGTGGCAGAAATTCCTGGAACGTTGAGTTCGAAACTTTGGCTTTTGGTTATTACTACTCCCGCGCCAGAAGGTGGAGGAGCACCGTATTCGTTGCTTGGTGATGGGGCAGAAGGGGCAATTGGTGGGGCTCCGTATTGTCCACTCGGTTGACCTGGAAGTATATGCTCGCCACTCTGTGTGGGAAGTGGTGCTCCATATTGGTTACTTGGCTGGTGAGCTGATCCACCGCTAGGTGCCACGTAACTGCTGTCTGGAGGAGGTGGAGGACCAAGACCTCCCACCGGAGGTGCTCCATAATCTCCAGATGGTATCGGTGGATGTCCCACAGATCCCCCGCCTTGTGGAACACCATACGAAGTACTTGGAGGAAGTGACGGTCCTCCGGCGTTTGGTGGTCCATAAGAATCACTAGGTGCACCATAAGAGATGCTCGGTGGCCGTGGTTGCCTTCCAAGTGGTGGCGGTGGTCCATACTCGTCACTAGGTGGTCTTCCAGCAGGAGCAGAATATGAGTTACTTGGTTGTGGTGGGGGTCCGTATTCGTCGCTTGGTGGGGGGCCGTAGGAATCACTTGGAGGAAGGGGCGGAGGACCGTATTCCTCACGTGGGGGACCGGATGCAGCGCTTCCACTAGGTGGTGGACCGTAAGAGTCACTTGGATGCTTGGATACCAGACCAGGTATTGGTTGCCATCCGTCGTACTTGATTTCTGGCGGCGTTGGTGGTGCCCCGACTCCTGGCGGCGGCCCATATGAACCACTGGGAGTATGTGGTGCACCATACGAAGACGAGGGTGGTAGAGGTGGTGGGCCATAAGACGTAGAAGGTGACTTAGGAGGTCCATAAACAGGTTTCGGTTTGGGTGGTGGAGCATAGACAGGTTTGGGTGGCGGCCCGTAGACAGGTTTAGGTGGCGGGCCATACACAGATTTGGGTGGAGAGCCGTAGACAGGTTTGGGTGGTGGACCGTAGACAGGTTTCGGTGGGGGGCCGTAGACAGGTTTCGGTGGGGGGCCGTAAACAGGTTTCGGTGGGGGGCCGTAAACAGGTTTCGGTGGGGGGCCGTAAACAGGTTTCGGTGGTGGTCCGTAGACAGGTTTGGGTGGCGGACCGTACAATTGTTTTGGAGGTGGACCGTACAAGGGTTTCGGCGGTCCATATATTGGTTTCGGTCCTTTTGGCGAATGAAAAGAATGTGACCCATGTGAAAATAAAGAGGACGGGAACTTACTTGGTGGGCCATAAATTGTTTTTGGTGGTCTGGGCGGTCCGTACGAGCTGGAAGGCGGAGAGCCATATAAAGCTTTTGGAGGACCATAAGATGTCAAAATTCCGCCACCACTAGGAGGCCCATATGACAATAAAGGCGGTGGCTGGGGAGAATCCGGTAGAGGTGGAGGGTGGACCACTACAGCATGATCTTTTCCTACCCCACTGCCAAATTCCGGCGGTCCATAGGAGCTACTAGGAGGCCCATAGATTGGTTCCGGTTTTGGAGGTCCATAACTTTGAGAGGGAGGACCAAACGACTGGGGCGGGGGAGGCGGGTGTGATTGAGAAGAGGGAGCTCCATACGTTTGGGATGGGGGACCATGGAAATTGGACGGCGGAGGTCCATGTGACTGAGAAGGTGGAGGTCCATATGTTGGGGATGGGGCACCATGGAAATTAGATGAGGGAGGTCCGTATGACTGTGAAGGGGGAGGTCCATGTGACTGAGAGGGAGGACCATATCCGTCCGAGGGAGCTGAGAACCCACAAGGGTCCGTGTGTGCACCTCCACTAATTCCACCATCACCACCACTCCCGTGCAAGTGTGGAGGCGGTACAAGATCCCCGGAGTCTCCACCGCTTCCACTTCCATGGTAACTGCCGTCTCGCCGAGTTCCTTCGTTTTCAGATGTAGAAGACTCCTCGGTCGCGGCCACGTGATGCGAGGTGAGTAGCAGACTGCATAGTGCTACCACTATCCCAGCTGCCACCTGCAAGCAAGAGAGCAAGATTCAAGGACAAGCCTACAGAAGCCTATTTAGTACGTACATAACATCTCTTGTTAACTGGCGTTTCTTTTCATGCGTCTCTGAAACCCGTCAATACAGCCATTAAACGTACGGCACTTCAGTGTACGTAGAATTGTTTTTCTGGGAGATGGAATATCTACCATTATCTCACCTGAATATGGGCTGGACGACCCCAATTCCCGGCAAGAACTACTTTCCGGATCCGGTGCCCGCCCAGCATTCTACCCAATCGGTAATGGGAGTGTTTTATATTTGCGTAAAGTGGGAAAAATGTGAAGCTGACCGCTTACGTCCATATGACACCGAGGTTAGGAATAAGAGTAGCTGTAACTCCACTCCCTCATACGCCTTCGTGGCACGATTCTAATTAAATTAATCGGTATATACAATAAACTAGTAGGGGAACATCATTTTGGTCCTCTCTAGCCCGGCATTACTCGCACATTATATGAAGTTATTTCAGTTTATGTACTTGGTGAAAGAGGAGGCTTGGGTTTAAGCTGCGGCGTTTATTCGGGAAGACCTCGGTTTCAGTTTCGGCTGGGACACAGATTCCCCTGAGTTATTTTGTGGCTCTTCTCAGTCTCCCCAGTCTTTCCAATTTACAATTTATGTAAAAGGTAAAGGTAAAGCAATCCCATTACAGGCCTGGAGTGGCCCAGAGGGTTCCCAGATTTCATGACAACGGCAGGGGATGGTGGTAAGATTGTCAGCCTTAGGCACCGACCGCCTTTACCCCCAGGAAATACTCCTGGTATTCATTTCTGTTAGAGGCTGAGTCGACCCCAGGGCCACAGTGCAATCGGAAGGATTTTATGTCAATGAAAAATTGGCACCACCTGGGATCGAACCAGAGACCTTCCGATTTGTTGCACAGCACCTTAACCATTATGCCACCGCGCTATAAAATTTAGTACCCCTTAGTGTTTTTTGTCAACAATAACAACAATTAGTGTACTCTCTGTCAGAAGTGATTTGTGCCTACTGTAAATGAACTGCATGTAAACGGTGGAAGCGAAATTGCAAGCATTGCGTTTGGAAACTCCACTTCAGTTTCGTGCCCTGTTTGTTAACGCCTTGCAATGTGCAGCGTTGCGCGAAGAATTAGTACTGCAATGGTTAATATTTCGAAACTGCAAACAACAGTGACGTTAGTAGTCGCTGTAGTCACTGACTGCTTTACTAATTTCCTTAGCTCTTTGTCTTGCATCTTAATTTTCTCTCTTCCTATGTGTCATACTCGTACATTTGTTCCAGTCTCCCTCCGTCCCTCTCTGTAACTTGCGTATTCACACTTCGCTCTCGGCAAGTCCATGGCGCAAGGGGCTAATCGTCGCGGTCTCTGCAGACCCACGCGCTCGACCCAATCTCAGCCGACGTGGGATTTGTGGTAGATAAAGTGGCATTGTGACAGGCTTCTCTCCGATCACTCCAGCTTTCCCCAGTCAGTATTAGACACTGCTTTATATTCATATTTCGTCCATCTACCACCGACGCCACAAAACATTATCGACTGACGTCCTTAAACAGAACATCTCTCTAAGTCTCTGTCGCTCTCACACACACACACATATTAACTCTCATTTGTACTTGTTACTCTTTTATTATCGAAATGCCTTGACAGTTCTTTTTTTATTCTCTCGCTTGTCTTGCTTTCTCCGTGGTTTACTTGCAATCAGTATTCCTTCCCTTTCCTTTCATCTTCTCTTCATTCCTTTGTGAGAGCCCTGAACAAGTCCCAGCCATCTACCATTCTCAAAAACCAAGCTAATGTATTTATTTATGGGAAGATTCTGAGTGATACGAGTGAAAAACAAAGGATATGGAAAGAAACACTGGTGGACAGTATTAATTCTACATAACCACGCTTGGCAAATAAATAACCCCATGCAGCAAGTCCTTCTGGAAAAGCGAAGACGCCCTCAGCAATTAAAAAATTCCTTGTATTTTACAGAACCCGAAGTTTCATTACTCATTCACAAGAACCCGCAGCTGACCTCATCCTAAGCTAGATGAATCAAGTCCATGCCCCTTTCCCACGTCCCGAAGATCCATTTTTCTTATAATCCTCCCATCTATGCCTAGGTCTTCGAAGTGTTTTTTCCCTTAGGTTTCCACACCGAGACACCGTACGTACCTCTCCTCTCCCTAATGCGTGCTACATTTAACGCCCATCTCATTTATCTTGATTTGATCACCTTAATGCCATTTGATGAAGAGTACACATCATAAAGCCCTCGATACCTAGTCTTCCCCACTTCCTTGCACCTCGTCCCGCTTAGGCGGAAATATCTCTCTCAGCACCCTATTTTCGAACACCCTTAGCCTACGTTCCTTCTTGAATGGGAGAGAGCATAACCACGCTATAATTTATATTTCGGTGCTGTACAGTATTTCTGTCTAATGCACCATCGTAAAATAATCAACCTTTCCCGCTATATGCCATTCATACTTCACACACTTGTCAGCAGCTTAATGTGGCGTGCTGTGAAAGAAAGCGCTAATACTGGGTAATGCTCAGTCAAGGTCACTGGCAGCCATTAACCAATACAGTGTCAGTAGTTACACGGATTTAGGGTAAGTACGAATAAAATAACTGCCAAACGGGAACGCTATGGCTTGCAGCGCCGAGGTTTGTCTGTCAGCTTCACTTGATTCTATATGAACTGTCATAACACTTGCAATTTACACTTGGCAGGTTCGGTACACAAGATTGGGTTCATCGGCTACCAGCGACACACGTGGACACAAACGTGGCTTGAAGTCCTTGTATATAACCAACTTGATGCACAATTTTTTTTATGTACGTTTATTTCTATTCTCTACATGTTTTGGGCAGTCATGTGCGCATCATCAGGAGAATTATTGTATCAATGCGACACCTGGTTTATGACACTCCTGTTACTGTGTACACGCCAGACCAGCACAGCAACAACAGTAACAAGGGAGTGACATAAACCAGGTGTCGCACTGATACAATAATTCTCCTGATGATGGGCACAAGGCTGCCCGAAATATGTTGAGAATAGAAATAAACATACATGAAAAATTATGCGTCAAGTTGGTTATTCACAAGGATCATACCAGGATGCACGGTCAGCAAAACATAGATGGTGGGTTGAAGTATTACATTAAACTCTACTCATCGAACTAATCACCAATCGTCCACGCCTAAAATTTATCCAGAAAAATTTTATGGTCTATTATCAAGCAGAAGGATAGCAGACAGACAGAGAAGGATCGCAATGGGAATATTTTGAATATCAGCTAGTCAATTTGCAATAACGACTAACGCCAGCTGGTAACTACATTTGAAGCCAATGCACATATGTTACCGAAGTATAACACGAATAGCACTAAACGTGGCCACCAACAACGACTCGGTAAGTAGCGGCATGTGTATTTGTAGTGTGATTAGCGACGAAGTCAGTCAACAAGGCCATACAGCGGACAAGGATCGGACAATAGTGAATAATGAATTGGAAGAGGGCGGCAGGAAGCAGTCGTGTTTACATTTAAAGTATCAACCCGGCATCATTACGGAATGACGGAGTAATATGACAAAAACCTCAGGAGAGGCGGTGACGTGGTACAGATTTGAACTAGGCGCCTTCTGAATAAAATTCAGAAGCGTTACGCATGCTGTGTGACCTACTGTAAAGTGTCACCCTGACATTCGTCTAGGCAGGCTCAGAATACCAGGCAGCCTCACAGAAATTCGAATCTAGGTCATCCTACATTTCAGGTCCTGGAGTGCCTCCACCAGACTGCTTGTGGTCTACAGTATAAAGCGCAAAGTTGTCCCTGAGGCCGGCCGTCGCTCTTCTGCGATATTACGTGACGGAGGTTAGTAGTTGGCGACCGACCGACGTTTCGGGACAGCCTATAGGTCCTATCCTCAATGGTCAAGCAATTTCTGTTTGTCTGTATGACCCTTCAAAAATGGGACCGATAGGATGTCCCGAAACGCCGGTAACCAACAACAAACCTACGTTTAGCAACATTCAAGAAGAGAGAAGGCCTCAAGGAATCTGATGTCTCGCAAAGCTGTCCCTGTCCAAAATAAGACGTGGGTCGACGACTGATGGCACCTGTGTGTACGTTAACGAGAGTGCACAATTCTTACGCATAACTTCATTTCCAGGTTATATTAACAGCGGCCGCACAACAACAAACCGCCCTTGTAGTCTGAGTGACGTCTCATATTCTGGACTACAAACGGTGTGCGGTTCCACTTCCAGGCGTCAACAACAAAATTCGTGAAGTTCAAATCACATCACATCATCCTATTCAAAGCTACTACAAATATGTTTTCCTTAACAGTAATTTGGTAAATTTAACATCCATAGGTCCGTACATCGCTAATATATTCTCAGAGTACAACCAACAAGATGCGACTTTTCTCAATTTATTTATTTCCGTAAGATGCTGTACATATTTCAGACGGTTTTTCCGTCCATCATCAGGAGCTCAAAACTGCACATGCAACGTCACGTATTTGTCAGACCGTTACTGCTACCTGCTGCTAGCCTGACTGGGCCAGGCTAGCAGCAGGTAGCAGTATGTGCTGCTGTATGTACAGTTTTGAGCTCCTGGTGATAGACGGACAAACCGTCTGAAACATGTAGAGCGTCTTACAGAAATAAATAAATCGAGAAATGTCTCATCTTGTTGGTTGTACTCTGAGAAGTAATTTGGTACGAAGAAACAAGTTGCACATTACAGACCTTATTCCACCAAGCTGCCTTTCCAGACCTTTTTAAGTTCACGGCGAGCGTAATCAGTGAGATCGTGACATCACAGTGTCCCCCATGCGTAAAAAGTTTTTAGAAGTGGATCATTGAAAGAATTATCAGTGGGAACCGTTTCTACACTTAGGAATTTTTAAACTTTAAAGCTTACTTTTCAGAGTGTGTTCCATTAGCACTTTATAACATGGAACATTTCATTATTTTCCTCTGTTTGAACTTATGAGGTGGAAGCAGCAATTAGGCCACTTTTCGTAGGGCCCTCGTACTTGGAAACTATTGTCAAAAATACGTGGACCTCTCAAGACAGGTAATTTTCTGGAGAATAAAAAGCAATAACGTGGCGACAGAACAGAATTTATGACCCTCGTTTCACGGTGGAATTAAAGACGGGGAATTTAGCAAAGTAACAGATACAAAAGACTCGTGGAATTTTGTATGGAACTGTCACATGGGTGATGATCGCATAAGAATTTGTTACCACAGGTAAATAAGAGAGTCGGAAACAGCAGCTATAGTGTCAATCATGTGTAGTAAACAGAGGAGGATTTTTCCGTAACGTTAATGAAGCTGAAGCTTCAGGGCCCCACACTGGCACGGCCCTGGGAGGGGCCCTAGTCTTGTGTTCACATGGTCATAGTTTTTTTTTTATAAAATCTGCAAAAGTAAAATATTTTAACCTCAATCTGTCACGTATTACAGAGGTGTGTCAGGCAGTTAACTTATGAAAATATTACGTTATTTTTCTGATTTTGAATTCTTTTTCTTATGGACGACCCCAAAATTTGTATAAGCTTCAGGTCCAACAAAGCCTGAATCAGCACCTGATAGCAACATATAAGTATTTACCATGTTATATATAATAGTACATAACTAAGCTTTCTTCATTACTCATTATGAATAATTTGAATGAATTATTACTGCTAGCTTCATCATTCTGAATGGCAGATTTTGGTGAAAATTAGCGTCAAGAGTTTTTCACAAAATTTTTATTTGATAAGCCTATGGTAAATACTTGAGGAAGTACATGCAAAAATTACGAATGTCTGTTGCCTGGTATCTGTAGTGCATTAGCTCTGTCGTAACACACAGTCTGCAATACACGGTCATCAGCCCCAATGAGATACACAAAATGGCAGAAACAAAACAACGCGTTAGGAAAATGTGAGTACACCAAACTGGCGTGCACGTTGCTACTCTCTGTTGCAACTGTTCAGCCTTTAGATGATTAATTTCGCGAGATTAAAACTGTGAACCCGTTTTCATGCGAACGTGTAACAAGACCCAGTAAGAACAGAACCATGCCAGTAGCAAGTTGGTCTTGACCTTGTTGCAAACTGAACGTCGCTTTCATAGCTGCAAGAAAGAACATGCACATCATCTCTGGTTCTCACTCGCACTGTGCATTTTGTGAGGGCGAAGTCAATGCTTCTCATGATGCCTACCTTCTAAACATACAATTCATCTTCATGCTCTCTTCATGGGCACCGTATCTAAATGACACAATATTTCGGATTCCCACAGTCTTCCTCAAGGTCAAAGTTGTAGTTATTCTCATTTAATTAGCACACCAACTAATGCACATACATAAAATTTTTACATTAAAACATTTAAAATCGCTCCAACATGTTTCGATCCTAAGATCATCTTCAGGGAGCTACACTGTTCCTTACTAAAGTCACATTAAAAAAAATGTGACTTTAGCAAGGAACAGTGTAGCTCCCTGAAGATGATCTTAGGATCGAAACATGTTGGAGCGATTTTAAATGTTTTAATGTAAAAATTTTATGTATGTGCATTAGTTGGTGTGC
>Ga0131853_10020127_pt1 | contig 12131 bp, 11 predicted proteins | sample TergutLab28metaG_FD_92764 | JGI IMG/M metagenome (GOLD analysis project Ga0131853, IMG submission 92764) | Labiotermes labralis P1 segment gut microbial communities from Petit-Saut dam, French Guiana - Lab288 P1 (version 2) (version 2) | ecosystem: Host-associated > Arthropoda: Insects >...
CAGGCCCTCGCCGTCACCCGCACCTGGGGCCTCGAACCCGACGACCCGCGCCTGAACCCCAACGGCTCGGGCATCTCCCTCGGCCACCCCGTCGGCGCGACCGGCGCCCGCATCCTCGCCACCCTGCTCCGCGAAATGGACCGACGCGACGCCCGCTACGGCCTCGAGACCATGTGCATCGGCGGCGGCCAGGGCCTGGCCGCGGTGTTCGAGCGCATCGCGTGATCGAGCCTTCTCATCCGAGACGACTGAGCAACGCCATCGCGTCGAACGGCGCGTAGCCCTTGATGTCGTTGTCGAAGTAGACGAACGCGTCGCGTCCGTCGTCGGACCAACCGCGCACCTTCGCGGCCCACCGGTCCAGGGCCTCGTCGGTGTACCCACTCGCGTACAACTCGGCGTCGCCGTGCAGGCGGGCATACGCGAAGTCGGCGGTGTTCTCGTCGATCCGCGGATACTTGCCGGCGGTGTCGGCCAGCACCAGCGCGACACCATGCTCGCGAGCGATCGAGACCATCTCCGGTACAGCGAAACTCGCGTGCCGCGCTTCGAGGGCATGCCGGATCGGACGATCGGCGTCGGTGGTGTCGAGCACGCGGTCGTCGGAGAGTTTGTCGTCGCGGTGGACAGTGAGGGCGCATGCCGCAGTGGTCGTCCGAGGCAACAGGCTCAGGAACTCCCCCACCACCGCGGCATCGAAGTGCATGTTCGGGGGTAGCTGCCACAGGATCGGACCGAGCTTGTCGCGCAGCGCCAACACGCCGGAAGCGAAGAAGTTCGCCAGCGGGACCTCGACGTCCCGGAGCCTGCGCACGTGCGTGACGTACCGGCCGCCCTTGACCGCGAAGACGAATCCGTCGGGCGTCTCGTCGCGCCATTTCGCGAAGCTCGACGGCTTCTGCAGCGCATAGAAGGATCCGTTGATCTCGATCGATGTCAGGTGCTCGGCGGCGTACCGCAACTCCTCGCGGTGCACCAGTCCCTCCGGGTAGAACCCACCGCGCCAGCCGGGATACACCCAGCCCGAGATGCCCACGCGGACGTCCGCCATGCCGCCGCAGTGTAGTCCCGCCCGGTTCGCGATTCCGGCAACTCGGGAACGCCTGTCCGAACGTCGCGGTACGGTCGGAGCGCTCGATCCAAGACTGTAGGGGGGATTTTCTCCATGTGGAGTTCAGATTCGCGACGCGTCACGCGACGCGTCACGCGACGCCGGCTGCAGCGGGGGCTGCTCGGCGCGTCGCTCGCAGCACTGGTGGCGCTGCCGTTGGCCGGTGAGGCGATGGCCGCACCCGGCAGCACCGGGGCCGGCAGCCTCGGCAGCACCGGTGCCGGCAGCCTCGGCAGCGCCGCTGCCGGATCGAGCGGCAGCGCGGCCGCCAGCTCCGACAACGGCAGCGTGACCGCCGGGTCGGTGATCCCGGGCCCGCTGCAGAACGACCATCCGCCGCTGCCGCCGCTGCGCGACGACATCACGACCGCGGCCATCACCGGCGAGCAGCGCAAGTCGGACCAGTTCATCCGGTTCACCGTCGCCTCACCGGCGCTGCACCGTGAGGTCGGGGTGGAAGTGCTCCTGCCGAAGGACAACTCGGTGCCGCGCCCGTCGATCTATGCGCTCGAGGGCGTCGACGCCGGCGAGGACACCAGCGGCTGGGCCACGATCGGCGGGGCACCGGCCTTCTTCGCGGACAAGAACGTCAACGTCGTGATGATCAACGGCGGCGTGTCCGGGCTGTACACCGACTGGGACCGGCCGGATCCGGGCGTCGGACTGCACAAGTGGGAAACCTTCATCACCGAGGAACTGCCGCCGCTGCTCGACACCCGGCTGCGCACCAACGGTGTCAAGTCGCTGCTCGGCATCTCCATGGGCTCGCAGGGCGCGATGATGCTCGCGCACCGGCACCCGGGGATGTACAGCGGCATCGCGGTGTTCAGCGGCTGCTACTCGACCACCGACGACCTCGGCCGGCTCACCGTGCAGTCGACGGTGTCGTCGCGCGGCGGCGACATCGCGAACCTGTGGGGCGAGGTCGGCGGACCCGAGTGGGCCGCCCACGACACGTTGCGCAACGCCGAGGCACTGCGCGGCATGGACATCTACGTCTCGGTGGGGTCGGGCGTGCCCGGACCGTACGAGGATCCCGCGAAGTCCGACTGGTTCGACCGGGTGTTCATCGGTGGCCCCATGGAGGTCGCGGCCAACGCCTGCACCCACGAACTCGATGCCCGACTCTCCCAGCTGAAGATTCCGGCCACCGTCGACTACGAACCGGTCGGCATCCACGGGTGGACGTACTGGCGGGACCGCCTGCCCAAGGCGTGGCCGACGCTCGCGCACTCGCTGGGTCTGCCCGTCTGACACGGAAGACAACGGCACACGAAAGAGGGCCCCGCACGGACGAATCCGTGCGGGGCCCTCTTCGCGAGCGGTACTACCCGACGATCATGCCTTGGGGATGAACGCCTTCAGCGGCTCCGAGGCCGACCAGTCGTGGCCCCAGTAGCTGTCCGCCGTGATTTCCTCGGCGGTGTAGTAGGTCTCGTCGACCAGCATGCCCTCGGTGCCGAACTCGAGGTCCCAGCCTCCGGGTGCGCGCACGTAGAACGAGACCATCTTGTCGTTCGTGTGGCGACCCAGGGTCGAGGAGATCGTGAAACCGTTGTTCGCGACGCGGTCCAGTGCCTGGCCGACGGCGTCGAGGGTGTCGACCTCCGTCATCAGGTGAACCAGGCCGGGCTCGTCGGTCGGCGGCGCCGGGCACAGCGCGAGGCTGTGGTGACGCTCGTTGACGCCGAGGAAGCGGACGCGCGACTTGCCGTCCGCGAGCCGGATGGCGCCGCGCGGCTTGAAGCCGAGCACCTCGGTGTAGAAGGCATACGACTCCGCGAACTTCGCGGTCGGCAGCACGACGTGGCCGAGGCCCTGCGTGCCGGTGACCCAGCGTCCGCCGTGCGGCGTCACGACCGGGCTGTGGTCGAGAACCGGTCCGAAGAACACCTCGACGCGGGTGCCGGCCGGGTCGTCGAACGCGATGACCTTCTCCGCGTCGCGGTAGGTCGACTCCTCGTGCGAGAGAACCTCGACCTCGATGCCCGACTTCTCGACAGCTTCCTGGACGCGCTGCAGAGCGAACTCGTCACGCACCTCCCAGCCCACGGCGAGAGCCTTGTCGGACTCGCCCGGCAGCACGGCCAGGCGCGCACGGCGCTCGTCGACCCGCAGGTAGAGGCCGTCGGCCTCGGGCCCGGTGCCGATTGCCATGCCGAGGCCGTCGACCAGCAGCTCGCGCCAGCGGGCGATGTCCTGGGTCTGAATTCTGAGGTAACCGAGACCCCGAATGTCCGTCATATCAATCCGTCCCTGAGTGAGGAATTCAGATGGGTTCGAACTAGATCATCGAACGGTGGACGCCCTGCGGCTCACCACCGAGCTGGGTCAGCGCCGACGCGTGGTTGATCGAGCCGGGCACGTGGATGGCGTGCGTCAGGCCGACGTGCGCGTCACGCCAGAAGCGCTGCAGCGGCAGCGTGACCTTCATGGCACCGCCACCGGCGCGGGCGAAGATCTCGTCCAGCGCGCTGACGGCACGCCACGCGGCGTTGGTCTGGGTGCGGCGACCGATGGCGCGCTCCTCGAAGGTGACCTCCTGGCCCTTCTCCGTCTTGTCCCAGAAGCGGTCGACGGTCTCGAGGATCGCGACCTTCGAAGCGTTGATCTCGTCGGCGGCCTGGCCGATGGCGTAGAGGACGTACGGGTCCTCCTTGATCGGGACGCCGGTGACCGCGACGCGCTCCTTCTGCGCGGCGATGTACAGGGCGAGACCGCCCTCGCACATGCCGATCAGCGACGAGGAGATGCCGAGCGGGAAGATGCACGAGAACGGGAACTTGTACAGCGTCTCGTCGCGGCCCGCGTGACGCCAGCCGTTGCCGCTGAGGACGATCTCGGAGTCGATCGTGCGGTACTCGGGGATGAAGGCGTCCTTGACGGTGAAGTCCTTCGAACCCGTGCCGCGCAGGCCGACGACGTTCCAGCTGTCGTGGTCGACGGTGTAGTCCGCCTTCGGAACCAGCACGTGCAGGATCTGGTCCGTCGGGACACCCTTCTGGTCACCGACGAGGGCACCGATCATGACCCACTTGCAGTGGTCGTTGCCGGTGGAGAACGACCAGCGGCCGTTCAGGATGTAGCCGCCGTCGACCGGCACCGCGACACCCATCGGGGCGTACGGCGACGCGATCCAGGTGTCGACGTCCTCGCCCCAGACCTCCTGCTGCGCCTTGGGATCGAAGAAGGCCATCTCCCACGGGTGCACACCGACGATGCCGGAGACCCAGCCGGTGGAGCCGTCGACGGCGCCGAGGGCCATGGCCGTCTCGGCGAACTCGCGCGGGTGGGACTCGAGGCCGCCGAACTCCTTCGGCTGCAGCATGCGGATGACGCCGGCGTCGCGAACGCGCTTGGCGTTCCCGTCCGAGAGGCGCATGAGCTTCTCGCCCTCGATGCCGCCCTCGCGGATCTCGTCCGCGAACTGCATGATGTTGTCCAAAACCTGACCCATAGCTATCAGCTCTCTTTCTGCGATCCCACGGCGACGCGGGTCAATTCTTAACGGCAGACCGATTGCGGTCTAGAGCAATTGGTCTACCTGTCCTCCGGCAAGCTCGGGCGACCGGCCTCGATGAGTATCTCGGTTCGGATGCCGTGAAGCTTGGCATGCACAGCGGCATGCTCGAGGAAGCTTGGGTGGACACCGGGGACGAGCGCGTCGACCGGGGTGCCCTTCGTGGCCGCACCGGAGCATCGGGTGGTGCCTGCGAACATGGCGCCCTCCTGTGCGGTCGGGAGTCAGCGCCTGTCGAGTGCGCTGATCGTGTGTTTCGAACGCTCCCAGGTACGAAGCCCGAGAACAAAACATCTCCCGCTCAGCGGGACTGGAATTCGGCCACGTCAGAGCCGGTTTCCCAGTCCCGCTGAATGGTCACGCGGGAACCTTTCCGAACTACTTCTCGGTCGGTGCCGACAGGCGGTCCACGGCGGCGTCGGCGGCGTCGTTCGCAGCCACGTAGCCGAAGACCATCGACGGTCCGATCGTCGCGCCGGCGCCGGCGTACTCGTTGCCCATGACGGACGCGGAGGTGTTGCCGGTCGCGTACAGGCCGTCGATGACGGAACCGTCCTCGCGCAGCACGCGAGCCTCGGGATCGGTCACCAGACCGCCCTTGGTGCCGAGGTCGCCGGCCTCGATGCGGACGGCGTAGAACGGGCCCTTGACGATCTCGTCCATGGCCGCGTTCTTCATCGTCGGGTCACCGTAGTACTGGTCGTACACGCTGTCGCCGCGGCCGAACTCGTCGTCCTTGCCGGTGCGGGCGTAGCCGTTGAACCGGTCGACGGTCTCGAGCAGGTTCTGCGGCGGGACACCGATCTTCTCGGCCAGTTCGCTCAGCGAGTCGGCCTTGTGCACGATGCCCTGGTCGTAGAACCCCTGCGGGAACGGCGCACCGGGCAGGACCTGCGCGAACGGGTAGCGCGCGCGGGCCTTGCTGTCCATGACGAAGTAGGCCGGAACGTGGCCGCCCTCGATCTGGTCGTGCACGAAGTTCACGTACGGTGCGGACTCGTTCGTGAAGCGCTTGCCGTCCTGGTTGACGATGACCGACGGCGGGATGGACCGCTCGGACACCAGCGGGATGACCGCGCCCATCGGATGCTTGACCGACGGCATCCACCACGCGTCGTCCATGAGATCCACGGCCGCGCCGAGCTTCTGGCCCGCGATGATGCCGTCGCCGACGTTCTCCCGGGCACCGGCGCTGATGTTCTCGACACCGTGCTCGGGCAGGTACTTCGCGCGCATCTCGTTGTTGTGGTCGAAGCCGCCCGTCGCGAGCAGGACACCGTTACGGGCGCCGACCCGCAGCAGCTTGCCGTCCTTCTCGACGGTGGCACCGATGACGGCACCCTTGTCGTCGACGATGAGGTCCTTCATCGACGTCTTCAGCCACAGCGGGACGCCGGCGTCCTTGAGCGCCATGCGCATACGAGCGACGAGCGCGCGACCACCGGTCGACATATGACGACGACGGATCATGTTCGACGACACGCGCCACGCCGCGACCACGGAGGCCCTGCGGCCGGCCCAGGTGCGCTTGACCATGGCCAGGTCGTGGTAGTCCTTCGACGTCACCCACAGTCCCAGCGGACCCTTCAGGCTGTTCGGCCGCTGGTACTTCTCGTCCTCACCGAGCTTGCGGGTGTCGAACGGCGTGCACTCGACGGTGCGGCCGAGGGGGCGTCCGCCCTCCTCCTCGGGGTGGTAGTCGGCGTAGCCCTTGACCCAGTAGAACTTGATGTGCGGGCTGCGCTCGAGCAACTCCATCAGCTTCGGGCCGTTGTCGACGTACGCATCGAGGCGGTCGGCCGGAACCTTGCCGTCGGTGATGACGTCGAGGTACCGCCGGATCGACTCCCGCGAGTCCCGCGGTGCGCCGCTGCGCAGCAGCACCGGGGCGTTGGGGATCCAGATGCCGCCGCCGGAGATCGCGGTCGAGCCGCCGAACGTCTTGCCCTTGTCGATGATCAGGGCCGACATCCCGCGGTCCGCAGCGGTGATGCCGGCGGCCATGCCACCGCCGCCGCTGCCGACGATCAGGAAGTCGACGACGGTGTCGAAGTTGTCGTGCTCAGCCATGCCCGCTCAGCTCACTTACGGTCGCGCAGCAGGAAGGAGAGCACCGACGCGACCCAGGCGTCGCGGGCCTCGATCATGGTCCAGTGACCGCAGTTCGGGAACACGTGGAACTCGGCGTTGGGGATGTCGCGCATCGGCAGCAGGCCGAGGTCGACGGGGCTGACGCGGTCGTCGCGACCCCAGGTGAGCAGCGTGGGGGCCTTGATCTTGCCGAACTGGGCCCAGTACGGCGTGCCGTCGGCCTGTGCGTTGGCCGCGGCCATCGCGGCGAAGGCCTTGGTGCTGTACATGCGGCGGGCGATCTCGAGCGTCTTCGGCTCGGTCGCCAGCGCCCAACGCTCCTCGATGAGCTGCTCGGTCACCACGGCAGGGTTGTAGACCATCGACTGCAGCCAGCGGATCAGGCTCTCGCGGGTCGGGTTGTCCGTGAACTCCATGAGCAGCTTGATGCCCTCGCCCGGATTGGACGACAGGATGTTCTTGCCCATGCCACCGATCGAGACGAACTTGTTGACGAGCTCGGGGCGCGCGATCGCGATGCGGGCGCCGACGACACCACCCATCGAGTTGCCGATGATGTCGACCGGGCCCAGGCCCAGGCCCTCGAGGAAGACCGGGACCGCATTGACGGCCTCGACCATCGGGTGGCCGTCGCACGGATCGGAGACGCCGAAGCCGGGGAACTCGAGCACGTAGCAGGTGAAGTGCTCCGCGAAGTCGGCGAGCACGCCACGGTAGTTACGCCATCCCGTGACGCCCGGGCCCGAACCGTGCAGCAGCAGCAGCGGCGGACCGTCGCCGGCCTGGTGGTACCGGAGCACGCCCTGATCGGTGTGCAGTTCCCGCAGCGTGTCCTCGTAGCTCAGCTCAGTAGTCATCGTCAGCCTCTGTCCGTCGCGAAATGTCATCCGGGTCACAGCCCATACGGGCAGCAGGGTGCCAGCCGACGCGCCGCGTATCCATATCGCATCCCGATCAGCGAGACCATCGGGTGGCGCAGACCACTCCGACGAGGGCGGTTCCGCTCATCGAGACAGCAGTTCAGGGCGGCAGACCTGCGGTCATACGCTCGCAAACATCGACTTCGGCAGCGTCGGCACCACGTGCCGACCATTCACAGCCCGACAGTGCCGATCTTTCGTTCCACGAACAGGAGGTGGCCGCATGACCGCTGAGACGATTGCACCCCACAGCACGGCGAGCGCCGATGCTCCGACCCCGGACGAGATGCGCCGCGTCATGAGCCAGTTCGCGACCGGCGTGACGGTCGTGACCGGGCTGGACGACGAGGGCCCGGTCGGGTTCGCCTGCCAGTCGTTCGCTTCGGTGTCGCTCGAGCCGCCGCTGATCCTGATCTGCGCCGACCACCGCGGCCGCGCGTGGCCGCGTATCCGCGAGACGGGCCGGTTCTGCGTCAACGTCCTGCACGAGGAGCAGTCCGACCTGTGCTCGCGCTTCGGCTCCAGCAAGGGCCGCAAGTACGAGGAGCTCGACTGGGAGCTGTCCCGCTGGAACACCCCGTCGCTGCCGGGCGTCCTGATGCGTGTTCACGCGGAGGTCCACGACGTCCACGTCGCCGGCGACCACGACATCATCATCGGCCGGGTACTCGAGCTCGACACCGTGTGCGAAGAGCGCCCGATGGTCTTCTTCCGCGGCAAGTTCGGCATCGAGACCCCGGTGCTGTCGCCGGCCGGCGCGACCGCCTGACTCGAGACGCCCGAACGGGAACCGAGGGCTCGAATCCGATTCCGGAGCGAGCCTTCGGTTCCCGTTCGTCGTGTCGAGGTCCGGATCGGATCCGGACGTGACCCGAATCTGATCCCGGTCAGATCCCGGTCAGATCCCGGTCAGATCCACTGCCCGCTCTGGATCGACAGCAGTCGATCCATCGCGTCCGCGGACCAGGTGTCCACGGGGGCGGCCTGCGCCCGGCGACCGCGGCGCGGTGCGCCGAGTTCCGGGTAGAGGGTGCGCGAGACCTCACGGGCGGCGTCGACGACGAGCGGCGCGACGCGCTCGAGCTGCGCGGTGCGGGCGTCGCCGCACAGCGAGATGCCGGCAACCGGGCCCTCGTGGCCGCGGACCGCGACGCCGACGCATGCGACGCCGCGCACGGACTCACCCCGTTCGAAGGCGAGGCCCCGACGCTGGCGGATGCGGTTGAGCTCCTGGTGCAGCGTCGGGATGTCGGTGATTGTGCGATCGGTGCAGCGACTGAGCCGCTCCTCGTAGAGGCTGTCGACGCGTTCGGGATCCAGCCACGCGAGCATCGACTTGCCACCGGCCGTCGAGTACGCGGGACCGCGGCCGCCGACCCTCGACGGCAGCGTCGACGCGAACCGCCCGCCGACCTTGTCGAGGTAGATGCTCTCGCTTCCGTCCAGGACCGCGAGGTGCACGACCATGCCGGTCTGCATGTGCAATTCGTGCAGCAACGGCGCTGCCGCAGCACGGATCTCGCTGTGCCCGCCGTCGCCGCCACCGAGCCCGAGAGCGCGACGGCCGAGGCAGTACCCGAAGGACGCGTGTTCCACCCAGTTCAGGCGGACCAGCTGGTCGAGGATGCGGTGCACCGTCGAACGCGGCAGCTGCGTGCGGCAGGCCACCTCTTCGAGCGTCAGCCGCGAAGCGCGGCCGTCGAATGCATCGAGAATCAGGGTCATCCGTTCGACCATTGACGGCGGCAGGTCACGGCGCGGAGCTTCGGGCGCGACCGCCTCACCGGAATCGACGACTGTCATCGACACCTCCAAACAACATCCGCGCCCCTGGTCAGAGGGGCGAACGGGCGCAAAACTGAAATTAATTCTGACAGGCTAGCAGGTGTCCCGCTGGACGGGACTGTTTCCCGGTCGATTGTTTGCCAGAATCGGACATCGACATCATGGCGTGACGCATGCCACTTTGCACATCGACGCGGACGGCACGAGGCAAACTCCCGGTGACCGGAAAGGCCGCAGCGGTCACCACCGCGGCGGAGTAGAACGAAGCGATACCGGCAGACCCAGCAACGGAGCCCCAGGCATGCACATCGGAATCGTCTCCCCCGTGGTCGTGCTGCACCCCGACGTCCACTCGGAGTGGGAACGCGACGCCGGGATCACCGAACTGGCCCAGATCGCCGAGGCCGCCGACCGGCTCGGATTCCACCACCTGACCTGCAGCGAACACGTCGCCGTGCCGGTCGAGGTGGCCCGCGCCCGGGGCGGCACGTACTGGGATCCGCTGTCGACGTTCGGCTACCTCGCCGCCCGCACCACCCGGATCCGCCTGGCCACCCAGGTCCTCGTCCTCGGCTACCACCACCCGCTCGAGATCGCCAAGCGCTACGGCACCCTCGACCTCGTCAGCGGCGGACGGCTGGTCCTGGGCCTCGGCGTCGGGACGCTGCGGGAGGAGTTCGAGCTACTGGACGCCGCCTTCGAGGACCGCGGCGCACGCGCCGACGACGCCCTCGCCGCGCTCCGTGCCGCACTGTCCCGGAGCCTGCCCGAGTACGACGGGACCTATTACGAATTCCACGACCTCCTCGTCGAGCCGCACGCCGTCCAGGACCGCGTCCCCCTGTGGATCGGCGGCCGCACGATGAAGTCGCTGCGCCGCGCCGTCGAGCACGGCGACGGGTGGGTGCCGTTCGGGCTGGGCGTCGACGAGTTGGCGTCGATGCTGGGCAAGGTCGAGGTCCCCGCGGGCTTCGAGGTCGTGCTCGGCGCCGGCGCTCCGCTCGATCCGCTCGGCAACCGCGACCGCACCGCACGCGCCCTCGAACGTCGACGGGACGCCGGGGCCACCATCGCCAGCGCGGCAATCGCCGCGACCGGAGCGGAGCACTACTGCGATCAGCTCGCAGCCCTGCACCGACTGGGCGTCGAGCTCGGCCTCGAGTTCGAGCCCGCACAGAACTGACTGCCACACCCCCATAAGCACATCCACAGCGGGACAACACCGAAGGAGACCCATGACCGACATCTCGACCGATACCGCCGCGCTCGTCCAGTCCCTCGTCGAGCGGGTTCAGCTGCTCGAGGACAAGCTCGCGATCCAGGAGCTCATCACCGCCTACGGCCCCGCCGTGGACGCCGGCAACGCCGACAAGGTCGGCGCCCTGTGGGCCGAGGACGCGGTGTACGACATCGACATCCGCAACATGAACGGCCGCGCCGAGATCATGGAGATGGTGCGCACCAGCCCGCACCAGGACTACATCAAGAACGGTTGCGGCCACCTGCTCGACCCGATCAACATCGTGGTCGACGGCGACACCGCGATCGCCACGTGCCACTCGCAGTTGCTGCTGCGCAACCGCGACGAGGATTCCTTCAAGGTCTGGCGTGTGACGGCCAACCGCTTCGATCTGAAGAAGATCGACGGCGTGTGGCAGATCCAGCGTCGCACCTCGCGGGTGCTCGACGGTCGCCCCGAGGCACCCGAACTGCTCGGTCGCGCCGGCAGCTGATCGACCGGTACGACGCCGAACGGCCTGCCCCTCGTGTGAGGGGCAGGCCGTTCGCGTAACGGGTCGGTCAGTCGGCGGCTTCGAGAGTCGCCTTGGCCCAACGGTAGTCGGCCTTGCCCGCGGGCGACCGGACGACCTCGGGGACCACGACGACGGTGCGCGGCACCTTGTAGCCGGCGATCTGGGTGCGGCAGTGCGCGATCACGTCGTTCTCGTCGAGATCGTCGACGCCGTCGCGGGCCGAGATGACGGCCGAGACCCTCTGCCCGTACGTGGGATCCGGGATGCCGGCAACGAGCGCGTCGAGCACGTCAGGATGGCTCTTGAGTGCCTCCTCGACCTCCTCGGCGTACACCTTCTCGCCACCGGTGTTGATGCACGACGACCCGCGCCCGAGCACGACGATGGTGCCGTCCGCCTCGACGCGCGCGAGGTCGCCGAGCACGGACAGTCGCACGCCGTCGACGACCGGGAACGTCGCCGCGGTCTTCTCGGGGTCGCCGAAGTAGCCGAGCGGCACGTGGCCGGCGCGGGCGAGGTAGCCCACGTTGTCCGAGCCGGGTTCGATCGTCGAGAAGTCGGTGTCGACCACGCGCGCCTTGGGCGACGGCGGCATCCGAAGCAGGCCGTCTTCGTCCTTCTTGAGTTCGCCGTCGTTGCCGGACTCCGACGAGCCGAACGCGTCCCGCAAGTAGACGTTGGGCAGCAGCTTGTTGAGCTTGCCGCGGACGCTGGCGGACCACAGCGCGCCACCGGAACCGATGATCCACAGCGAGCTCAGGTCGAACCGTTCACCGTGCGCCTCGATCGCGTCGGCGAGCGGGCGGGCGATCGCGTCGCCGACCACCATCACGGTGTTGATCTTGTGCTCGTCGACCAGCTCGAGCGCCTCGACCGGGTCGTACTTGGACATGAGGACCTGCTTGGAACCCATGAACATGCAGGTGAACAGCGAGTACGACGCCGCACCG
>Ga0131853_10020128_pt1 | contig 12130 bp, 1 predicted proteins | sample TergutLab28metaG_FD_92764 | JGI IMG/M metagenome (GOLD analysis project Ga0131853, IMG submission 92764) | Labiotermes labralis P1 segment gut microbial communities from Petit-Saut dam, French Guiana - Lab288 P1 (version 2) (version 2) | ecosystem: Host-associated > Arthropoda: Insects >...
AATAATAATAATAATAATAATAATAAATTCGGAAAGTATTGATGTAAAAGTACAAAAAGCCTAACATCAGATATTCTCCAAGAATTGTAACTACAGAATAAGCTGAACATTATATACGCTAGAAACATGTTACTTTGTAGATATCCAATTGTAACTACCCTATATAAAAGTGAAAACATGTAATAAATAATGATAACAATTACTCTGACTACAAAATTTCCCTTTCTGAACAAATCATTAATAACCTTACATTTACTGAACTGAGTCTCAAATTGGACACTACTGTTCTGAATAACGCTGGTCCTTTCCGAAGCACAGAACTTTCGAGTGATTATGGATACAAAACTAAATAACTGAATCAGGTTAACAAGAAAGTTAGAGCCCTTTTGTTGTCTACGAAGCCAATCCTATTGAGCTTTATTCAAGAAACAGGTATGGCTCTACTCTTTGACATAATAAAACTACAAAAATATCTGGGGAGCCAATAAAACGAATCTATATTAACTAGCATAGGAAGTGTTCTGTGGTACACTGATATTCACACACAGATTAAGAAGGAAATAAAAATAAACTAAAAAGATCAATCGACCGACAAAGGTAAGGATGGAGCCAAAGAACGAACCAGCCGATAATAAAGACAACCTCCGATATGAGGTGCCAAATTAAAGCACGGTTTAGAAGACATAAAGGAACCCAGTTCCATAGACAGTAGGACATTTAATTCTGCAAAGAATTTTGTGACGACAGTAAATAAATCGGCTACACTCCACTTCCTGCGAATAGCAAGTGCGTGCTTGTGATTGGCTAGAAGATTATCTTAGAGTTTTATTGTTGTCCTTTGTCATTTAACACCAAGTTGCTTCTTTAGATGGGGGAGAGTAGGAGGCCCGCAGGGCGACTGAGGGAAATGTCACGGAAAGGGGTAAGAGTTGTGGCAATGCAGTGGAATAAGGCTGTGGATATGAAATGAGATGGCACGCCGTCTGAAACGTAGCTATGCTCTTAAAATTTCTCGTCTTAAAAAGCTGTACAAGTCTAGCCCAGTCTCGTCTAGTAAGGCATTGTATTCACATCAGTTTCACGACTGTTATAATGTCTAGGAACTGACATAGCACATTCATGTGACACCCTGGTCTTTATCGCTAGAACTACGCAATGCCACGCAACCGAAGTCCAAAATCTGAAAAAATCTCCATAAACCCCAAACTTCACGACTGTTATCATCGTGCAAAATTTAAAGACCTCTGAAGATCAAGAAACAAATACGTATATGTCAACGTTCTAGAGCAGGACCCCATTTTCGCTACTGGACACGAACCTACGTCACTTCCAAGTAGCTCTAATTCTCACAAACAGTCACATTAATATCCTTCTGGTATCTATGAGTCTAAATAACAGATATTATGTAAGAAATTTTGACACAGAATCTTCTTTGTTAAAGTACGTAATTTTTTTGTGTGTGTTCGTGCTAAGGAACTTGAATATGCATAACAAAACAAAGAGAAAACATACAATAGAAAAGCCTAGACTTATGATGTTTTTACCCAAGACATCGAATAGAAAAAGATAAAATCATATTTTAAGCGCACAGGGTAATATCAATGTATTACTTAATTTTGTTTATAATACTGCATATCTATAAATCTAATTTCATACACTAACTGTATAATATTTAACAAGAAACGATAGACAATGAAACATTCTATATCAATAACAATAAGGAATGAAGAAATCGCAACGCAGCAAGTAACGAATGTAAGGCATAAAAGTCGATAAATTGTACATTCCATGACTGCTTCATGCAGTATTCACTTGTGATATCAAATAAACGTGTCTAGCCTTATGACGACCTCGTAAGTCACACATGGTCAACTGAATGAAAGTTGTATTACGTACAGTACCGAAGAGTACGTTGTTGGGGATGCGTCTGGCCACGGTGTGTGTCGTGTGTTACGTAGTGAGAGACTCTTACACAACACGATATGCTGCCACAACACCCTGTTAATATAATGGAATTATTTTGTGAATGTTTTTAAAATAACTTTAGAAAGGGACAACGTAGCTCCCTGAAGATGATCTTAGGATCGAAACATATCGGAGCGATTTTAAGTGTTTTAATGTGAAGTTTTATGTAAGTGTATTTGTTGGTTGATAATTAAAGTGATTCTACGAAATGCACGGTGCAACAATAAGGATAATGAAGATATTCATGTTATGATCAACAGTTTGTGTATTTTTCCTTTCCTCAGTTTTCGCTATCAGCATCATTTCATCAATGTTCCACACTCAATCACGTATCAGTGATCCTAAATAATCTTACCACCTGCCAGCGTAGTGAAATAACTTATAAGTTACAAATGTAAATTATTACAATAACAATAATAATTACAGTAATAAAATGGTTTCATTGCGTACAGTATTCCTATATTTTGTAACTACAAGATTGAAATTTAGACCAGGAAAGAGTACAATTAATAAAATCACTAAACTCTAAGATAAATTTTAATTAAATAAAAAGTAAACACAGCCCTTGTGGATAAATTTGTAAGTAGCTAAAACATCGTACAGTCTTATATAAAAATAATAATGTTATCTGAGTGGAGCAGAGTTCTTCTTGGAGAAATGCAGGAAACTCAATTTTTACTATGGAACGTGACAGTCCACCGAAGTATTTGTAAGAAACCGTCACCACAGCCCCACTTAAAGCAGCTTATTACAATCCATACATAAGCAAACCAAACCCATAAGACACATAACATAACCCCCTCACCCTCTCACCGTCAATGAAAGTTTTGGTCTCTAAGTCGGTTCTACCCTCCCGGTTTCAGAACTAAAATTCCACGTGCATTTCTCATATCCACGTGGACGTTAAATATCGCGCCAATTATATCCTATTTGATTTCTATAGAATTGGCCTAATATTTACTTACTTACTCCATGGAGCAGAGTCCTTCTTGAAAAGCCAACAGATTTATCAGCTACTCAAGAAATTCCCCGAAGATTCATCACCGCAATCACAAGTGCCAGTCACCTGTCCCTATCCTGAACCAGCTCGATCCAGTCCACACCCGATATCCTACTTCCTGAAGATCCATCTTAATATTTACTGAATAACATAAATTATGAAATTCTGTTTTAGGGGAGTTAATTACTGTCCATTGTCCCTTTACCACCCCCTCCGAACCGCTCTCTCTCGCTCTCTCTCTCTCTCTCTCTCTCTCTCTGGTCTTAACATTCTTCCAAGGCTTGGATTTTCAGACATAACCAACCTAAGGGTTTCGTTTTTCCTTAAGCGAGAAGCCAATTAATAACAATAAAATTATAAGTCTGTGACATTTATAAAGCTCTAGAGAAACAAGGGGCGCCATTAACACTTACAAGAGGACGACCGGCGTTGAAATCCATACAAAAGCGCAAGAGCTTCTTTGAATTCTTACCTACAATGTACGAGAGGTAACAGAATTGGTGTTGATTTCCAAAACCCTTAATCTACGTCCCTGGACTCAGCCTTCCGACGCCCCACGCTTCACAATGTGGCTGACGTACGGACTACTTGTACAATAGGAAAAAAGACGCAAAGTATAGGAAATGAGAAACGACGAAAGGACGGGTGACATGGCAGAGGAAATGAACAACACACGTCTGGAAACAGTTAATTGCTATCAAGTGGAGCGGAAGAAGAAAGAGAAAAACATTGCGAATTGCGTGTCACATGCAGACAAGCCGTCTTGAATACGAAATGTGCCTCAGAAGGTCCCTGTAGAGGTGACTCCATTGCAGCTACCATTCACTTCATCCCCTCTCACTGATGTAAATGTAGGTTTAACACAAGATTTCGTATCTAGATGAGGAAAATGGAAAGAAAAGGACATAAGGTACGGAGAGAGATGGAAGCTTTAAATTAATTATATGAATTCAAGTCAGATATTTTGTACAAGAGATAATATTCTTTATGCATACCTTAGTTTGTGTAAAGGAATGTATGAAAGGATAAATAAAAGTCAAATATATCCTGAAGTATGCCTACTCCTATATAACATCATTTTCATGCAATAAATTTCACATACACTTCAGAAGTTTGTACAGTTGATTTAATTAATGTACAATATATTATGCACCGTCAATACACAACATACATCAAACAAGATGCAATAATTACAATTAGGTGATATCTGGCTACATGTTTAGGCCGTGACCGGCCACCTTCAGACCAACTAAGAACAATAATTAAGGTACAGTAAAAATGCTACTCGATGAGATCCCATTTCGTTCACATTAAACCTTGATAAAATAAGAAAATTCTTACTTAAGATTAAAACAGTGGAATAGTACAGTAAAAAGGTAAAACTAGACCTTCATGTACTGTATTCAGACCTCACAATGGTTCATACACTAATAGTATTGTGTATATGTCAACAATAAAGTGGAATTCGTGCTACGTTACCAGAGTAGATATTAATTTTTGCCTATTGCGTCTCGTATGTATATGTGGGATCACACAGTTGTGTAGTCCATCCAAGAGTTGTTTTTTGTATACACCAAGTCACGATCTTCCAGTTGTTTTTCTACTCTTGTAGTTATTGTTGATAAACTCATTATTAGGCTTGGGAATGTCACAGATTCTCGTGGAAGGTAAGTATCACGGGAAGCACACGTACGTAACTTAAATACGTGTAGTAGTACTGAGACTCACATTTTGTTGTGGTATGATGTCACTAGTTATAATGCCGTGGATGTTCGATGTACTACATAACGAATAAACTCCTTACGTAGTACATCGAGCATCGAACATCGAACATAAGGAGTTTAATGCGAACGAAATGGGATCCCATCGGGTAACATTTTTACTATACTTTATTTGTTGTTTTTAGTTGGCCTGAAGATGACCAGTCACGGCCGAAACATGTAGCCAAATATCACCTAATTGTAATTATTGCATCTTGTTTGATGTATGTTGTGTGTTGATGGTGCATAATATATTACACAGTTTTCCTAATACACAACGGGATGGCCTCTCCCAAAAATGATTTAATTACATCAAGCCCAGCCGTAAGCGTATGTGCTGTTCCCCGTAACATTAAGACGATTCATATCTTGCCACACACCACATTAGTACGTTTCCTGATATTCTCAGTATGAATGTATCACTTCCCTGAACAGCCTTATCCGATTAGCTCTCCTCACTTACACGGATTCTGATCTCTGTGAGGGACGACCTAAATTGTTATACAAGGTGTGGCTTCGGCTTTTTATTGTGGAAGCCCGGGTTCCTTATAGGGACAGTGTATGTACGATGTGTGGTAAACGAAGTGATGGGCTTTCCACAGTGTACTTTGATTTTCCCGTCAGTAACATCCGAGCAATGCTCCATACTAATCTGTATCCAATTACAACTCTTATCAGAAAAAACAGGAGCCAAACACTAGGAACCTGAAAACAAAGCAGTGCTCTTCCAGAAGTTGGGTTGTTTTCAACAGAAAATTAACTGAACTTTGTCATTCTTCAAAGGGTTAATCTCTCACATACATTATATCACACCAAATTTCAATAAAGTTGTTACAAGTACACAGTAAACAACAACACAAGATTGGGACATACAACAACATATAACAACGTATAATGACTCAGGAAACGAAAGTAGTTTCTAATCAACTACAAAAACTGTGGCTACCGTTCACACATTTTCTTAATTTTCTACAATCTAACGTCGGCAAATAATGTATTGTTTGTGATGGCAACATTACTATCTATTTAATTTATTCGCAGTTTGATTAATGATAATACCATGTCGCTTAAAATCATTACCTTCAATTAATAATGAATTCCAGTAACGTTGAGGTCGTGGTATATTAAAGTACTAAGTCGACAGTAACGTGAGGCATTAAGAAAACATTAGGCAGAAACATTCGTTAACTTAAAGGAAATTCGAACCTGTCACCTCACGAATACAAGCGAAAAGCCGTCTCTTAGAGCAACCTTCGTCACTTCACCATATCAGTGTCACTTGACGATGCACACGAATGGAGATTTGCGCAATCATTTATTAAAAATAATTTACGTTAAGTTATGGCTCAAGCATTAACAATAAGAATATTTTGATAAGATGTTCGGTGCAGACAGTGCCACTGTGTTCAGGAGTTCTATTTAAATTTATGACCGCATCTATACTCGCTGAAAAATGTTGTACAAGATTTAAGTGCGAGCTGCAAAGAATTCTATAAGCGGCTCAGGAGATTTGTCTTATTTCTACAAAGGCTTAAAGAGATAATAAGTTTCGTTAGCGTCGGTAAATTTCAAAAACTCAAACTCGGGACTCACAGACAAATATAAAAACAGATGCAGAGTACTCTAAAAAGTCTTTTTCCTTCTCAGCAAGGAAAGAAAGCTAATAGCTGAAAGACTAATATAATACAGCCTTGGGCCATAACATTCTGTCTAATGTCGACTGCGTGAGAAAACAAATTAAAAATGTTGAAATGTTAATGCAAAAATAAATTCAATATTGCCTTGCGTGCAATGAGATGGGCTGGGCATGTGGCGCGTATGGGTTAGGAGAGGGGGGTGTATAGCGTCTTGGTGGGGAAACCGGAGGGAAAGAGACCACTGGGGAGACCAAGGCGTAGATGGGTGGATAATATTAGGATGAATCTCCAGGAAGTGGGATGTGGGTATATGGACTGGATTTGACTGGCCCAGGATAGAGACACGTGGCGGAAGCTTGTGGGTGTGGTAATGAACCTTCAGGTTCCGTGAAATACGGGGAATTTCTTGACTAGCTGCAAACCAGTTAGCTTCTCAAGAAGGACTCTGCAACATGGAGTAAGTAAGTATTGCCTTGCGTGCGAAACAAGGACAAAATATTTTGTTTTAGCTGCATAATGTAAGGTACTCGAGTATTAGGCACGTAATTTAATGATGTTCTGTGGTTTTAAATATTTTGAATTGCAGCTTACCGGAACGCAGGTAGTTCTCGTTCAACTTTAAACCCAGTAGAGCTGTTTCACTGTCATCTTACAAGTTTTAGGGACAGAACATATGAAACACGTTACACGGACGCGTTTGAACATCGTTTTCTCGGATAATCTAAAGGTAAACTTGTCCTTCTACACGCCACGAAAGCTCAAAACATTCTTGCCCTCAGAGCTAGATTTCGGCACATAAACCGTTCTAAGTTGCATCACTCAACATTGCGCCTTTCATTAACGTAACACAAAGATTAAAAGATAAGTTGTATAAGTGAAAGACATCAGCTGTTTTCCCCACACGCACAGGCCACCTCTCAATAATTAATTTATTTCCTCTTCCCCCCCCCCCCAAAAGTAATTCGATTTTTCTATACCCTATAGAGTAAGTTAACCGTCGTACAAGGAAATGCCGGATTTTCCCCGTACAAATTTGAGATCAAGCTTAAAAATAAAGGAATGCATTTCGTAGTTAAATAATAACATTTGGTACCTTTATTTTCGTCATACACAGAGACGTCCAGAAACAGTCTTTATTTACCTACATCACATACTATCCACTGTTACGTAATCATGTTCTTGTCACATTTTGCAAAATCTTAGCTCGCGTCGTAAGCGAGGCAACTGTTTTGTTTTAAGAAACATCAGCTTCTACCGTACGCATCCTAGATGTCAATATACAAAGCACAATGTGTAGGAAAATGTAAACAAAGTTTTACTGTTAATTTTGTGCAACCTGTATTAAAGGCATTTAACTCTACGTGAGGTCCTACAACTGTCTGCAAAAAAAAAAAAAAAAAAGTACATGGGTCACTAAATTTATGACGACTTACTTAAGGCTTTATTTCCAGGAGTTTAAAGAAACCGCTAACAGCAATTGACAAAGACCTCATACCAGAGTCTAAACAAACAAAGCTTTTTTTTTATCCCTAGTAGTAGGGTTTAGGAAAGGCGTTTGGAAACTACGGTTGTTCTGTATCATTTAACTTGACGAATGGTTGGATGGTTGGATGGATGGATGTGGACGAATCGGGGAATCTGCCAATGACGAAGAGGAGAAGTTAGAGTAGACAGAAGAAGAAACCATCACCACTGTGTTCTACCTCAGATTATCTTGGTGTGGTGGATCCCTAACAACATGTTTCAATATAGACCATGGACACTGATAAATACTGGCGCTGTGGGAGGTTCATCGCTTTATTGTTACCATACTGAAGAGCCTTGTAACAAAAAATAAAAAAAAGCGTTTCGTCCAGCCCTTAAAATTACTGCAATGATTTCACGTCAGGAAATGTCGAAGGAAGATGGCCGTTACATTTTTCTTGCAGGACGCAAAATGTCTCTCTGGGATGGCCACAATTTTTATTAAAGATACCGCAAAGAATGTTTGTGCTTTGTGCTTTCTCTGAGACAGTTGGTGCTGCCTGTTGGTGCAGTAATGCAGAAAATTAGTTACTTTTGCACATGGAAATACAGTCCGGAAGCGTTTCTCCCCGCATATACATACACAAAATATTTTCTAATAGTAGTATATAATAGATCGAGTAGAACAAATTCCTGGGTTTAGTAACATTACGCGTTATAGTGCAAGCTAATCGACATACCAATTATTATTAGCTCAGTAAAATCAATTGGGAATGAATGGAGAGGAAAGTAACAAAGATTTAAGATATGAATAATTAAAAAAAAAACTATTCGAAATACCTGGTAGTAGAAGAAAATATTATAATGGGTCTTTAGGAGTCAGTAGTGAGTACATTGACTCCATTCATTGGTTCAGGACAGACACAACCCACATGCTGTTGTGAAAACGACCATGAGCCACCAGGTTTTATAGAAGGCTGGGAGTTTCTTAAGTAGTGGAGAGAGACGGAGACCATACGAATGACTGTGGTCAATAAACCTATTTCTTTACACACTATAGGAAGCTGGAGGTCTAGTTTCACGCATTCTTAACCTCGGAGTTAGAGATGAGACGTGAAATTATGACCTTGGCTGCTATTTTCTTCAGGAACACCCACGACAGCTAATCAGTTTGAAGCTGGCTGGGCCCGAAAGACGGTTTTGACGTTTCTGCGGTGAATCGAAGCACAATTCCTCGGTGCAGCCTAATCACTATAACGACTGAGCTATTGCGGCTCCTATTTCAAAAAGGTATGTCAAGTATCCATGCCAATCTGTATCAGTCATTATACCTACCACTTGCGGCGGCTTGATTGCTGGCTTCGTAGGTTCGAATCCCGGGTGCGAGAATGGATATTTCTGTCTTGTGTTTGTTTTGTGTTGTTTGGGTAACGTGTTCTGCGACTAGCCGAACCCTCCTTCGAAGGAGTCGCACTGAGTGTGTGTGTGTGTGTGTGCGCGCGCGTGTGTGTCTAATAGTGCGTGATCTAGAAACTTAAGAACGAGGCTGCCTAGATGCTATTTGAGGTGCTGCGTCACAGAAACAAAGCACCCACCAATGACCGTTCGCTCAGAGAATGATATTGAGTAAAGAAATCTGAAAGGTTTTAAGTAGTCTAGATATTTAAGCAAGGGAAGGTTTAGGTGCTAAGATGATTAAATTACTGTTATGAAAACGTATCAACCTAAGAGGCTCAAAGCCTCTTAGGTTGATACGTATGTAGCGACCTTCCAGAGGAGCCTACTGCCCCCGTAATTACAGTAGTCACCACTACAGACGATGAGAGCAGCAGGTTGTTCTGATACACAGACACATACTTCCCAGACTACATGGCGCCACATCCAAAAAGACGGTGCTGTTCATGGTTAGAGATGTAATAGCGCCGGATCTTTTTGCTTCACATTTCATCATTTTAGTTCAATTCATGAAGCCGGGGCAGTGTCAACAATATTTAATGACAGGGTTTGCGGGCTGGAGGAATGAGAAATCATTAATTCCGGACAGAGGGTAGGGATTTATCTCTTCTAAACGGGTCCAGACCGGTCTTGGGTCCTCCCACTTTCCTATTCATAGCATAAAAGGGGCTGTTTCCATGCAAGTGCGGCAGCCGGAACATGCAGTTTGCCACGCACCGCCATGCATTACCGCGATTATCCATAAGTGGAACTCTAGCTCCGCTCCATTTTGCTAAATGACGTACATAGGGACATGTTCACTTTTTTGACCTTAATTATATTTACGTTTTCAGAATTATGCTACAGTTCTTTGAACTTTCGTCCTGAATACGGTGATGTCCACCAGAATAGAATCACAAACCCTCAAACTTTGTTTCAGTCGCAGTTACCAGCAGATGTGTAACAGAGCTTCAAAATTCGGATTTATAGATTTGAGATTTAATGGTTTTATATTAATTCTATATTACTTGCTAATTAACTCCATGAAACTTAAGAATTTCTGGATACGATTATTTTCCGTTGGTTACGAAATTACATGGAAAATAAAAACCCGAGTTATTATCAACTTCTTCAGTAGAAACGCCAATGAAACTTGCCCTGAAATAATTACCCTAGTCCAAACCCTCAAGTTATGTTTATTTAAAGAACATTTTCTTAGTACCTTCCCATCTACACTTTGTCTCCTAAGTGATGCTATCGGATTGTGCGTTGGTGCAGTTGGTTGAGACACAAGTCTGAAGGTGTGCTTGGAATTTTTTATTGACTTAACCTTTAGAGGACTAGCGTCAACTATAGTTGACGTACCGCACCGCTAACCTCCAAAGTTGCATTTTATATATTTATTCAACAAATATAGGTACCGAATATTTTAAACATGGTGCATACTCTTCCTTTTTTTTCTCTTCAAAATGCTGTTTGTTTCATAATTTTAATGTATTTGGTTCCTGTATTATTCACATTTTATACACAGAGTGTGCTAAAACTTAAAAAAATAATTGCGGCGCCAAAATGTTAATCCTTCCGGCCGCACTATGGCCCTGCGGTTAACTCTGCCTCTAACATAAATGAGTACCAGGAATATTTTCTGGGGGGTAAAGAAGGCCCTGCCTGAGGCTAACAGTTTTACCACTTTCGTGTGCCGACTGTCATGAAATTTGGGAGTTTCAACCTACTGGAACCCTCAGAGTCTCTCCAGGAATGTTCAGAGACTGCCGTACCTTACCGCTTGTGCTACATTCTCAGCCAACTCGTTGTACTTGATAAGATTCATTAGTTACATGCAGTAATAAAAACAGATTTCAAGCCTTGTTTTCACGCAATTTTATCGACCTTCCTGTTTCTTCCTCCTCCTCATCTCTCAACACCTGTGTACAAACCCTCGTATCTAGGCCTGTTTTATCCACAAATAAAATAGAGATACAACGTGTAATTACATTTTAGTTGGTTGTCATACGTAATGGTAATGTTGTATAATGACCAGGGGTGACATAGGCCCTACATATACAATACGTGTGGCAGTATTCAGCGAAAGAAAAAGTCGACGAAATACATGTAATGCTTCATTTGTTGTTGACAATGAAACCTGGCAATACTTCGAAGTCTGTAGAGAAAAATTCATGCTTTTTCTAAGTGAGGAATATATTTTTTGTTTTAATTTTTTACACTTTCGATGGTACATCTTGTACTGTACTTTCGTGTCAACGACTTACATTACAAATCAGGGCTCAAATTATTTGTAATTTCCATCGACTTTCAGGCGTCTTCGCAGAAGTCGTAAAAAGCGCCTATCGGCTTCGTCATGTCTGTCTGTCCGTCCGTATTACAAAACTCGGCTTCCACCGGACAGATGAATGAAATTTCATACTGGAAATTGTAATTAATATCCGCTCAGATATCCAAATGTGGTTAAATTCGGATAAAGATATCGGGCAGATTACGTGACGAGACAAGCACGTATATATTGTTGACAGGAACACGCAGCACAGTAATTCAAGAGAAAACATTGTTGTGTTTATTTGGCAACACCTTCAATATTTATATTGTTGACAGCGAGATGCGTAACTCAACAATGCACCAATGTGCATCGTTACTTTTTATGTCAACGTATTGAAGAGCATTCTTGTCTCGTTTCCATGCAAAATTTCAAGTAATGGGAAAGTGCTGCTTTGTTACATTAAAGGTATTTTCCTGTCATTTTCTTTTACTTAAGTACTGAAACATTAAGTTTTGTTGTGCGAAATAAAAAATTGTTAATAACTTAGTATTAGGATTTTCGGCAAGCTCCTATAACTACTACGTAATATGGAACC
>Ga0131853_10020129_pt1 | contig 12130 bp, 8 predicted proteins | sample TergutLab28metaG_FD_92764 | JGI IMG/M metagenome (GOLD analysis project Ga0131853, IMG submission 92764) | Labiotermes labralis P1 segment gut microbial communities from Petit-Saut dam, French Guiana - Lab288 P1 (version 2) (version 2) | ecosystem: Host-associated > Arthropoda: Insects >...
CTCACGAGGCTGAGTGGACCCCGTTCCAGACCCACTACTACTCAGAAAATCCGGTAGCGCCGGGGATCGAACCCGGGACCTCTGTATCTGTAGCCAGAAACTCTGACCACTAGACCACAGAGGTGGTCATATATATATATTTATTTATTTATTTTACCTTGAATTTATAATAGTTATAATTTTAAAAAAAAAAGTGTTGTTTTTTATTTCCTAACTTGGTATTACAGGATTCAAATAACCGTCTTGAGTTAAGAAGTGTGTGGGATTGGGGTGAGCAGTTCCAAGAGCAAGATATTGCACTCTTCACAAACCCACTGTACAAGGCCTGTAGCCATTCTAAGTCTAAACAACTTGTTCCGCAAGGTAGTCTTTCCTCACTGGGCATTTGGAGACAGTGTTACTTCCGATGGTTACCACTGTTGGAGATCCCCGGGGGTGGCCAGGCACAGGTAGATTTACAGCACCGCCAACTGTCTGCAGAAGTGGCTGCCTTGCAGCGTGGTGAACCTTCACCTGAACACACTGTTACTCAAGTTGGCTCATTTTTCCCATTTGGCCATGGTGTCACTCAACCTGATGTTCTCCTTGGTAGTTCTTTAACACTCAACACAAGTTTTCTGCCTGCAGAGGCCCTCCTTGACTCCCAGTCATTGCTGAATGCTCCAGACTGACAAACTGGAGACGTAGATGTAACACATACATGGAAAAATCGGACAGAACAGGTATTTTTAAAGTGTCCTAAAGTGTTACTTTAGTTACAGTCAGAAAAGAAGTGGCACTTAGACAAAGGATAAAGCCAACAGCAGTGCAGTGCATTGCATTGTGTCTGAAGATTTATATGACATTGTAATTAGGATACCGGTTTTTAAACGTGTTTAAAATTAAGTTTCTAAATAATTTATTACAAGTTTTTCATGTGGTATTGTAAGAAGGTAGGAAGTTAAAGTCATGGTGCTGTTTGTCTTCAAAATGAGGGTATTGTTTTGTTGCAATGAAAAGGAATACTGCATAAAAGCTGTGAGCAGTGAGAAAGTGTACGTGAAGTTCATTGTGCTTCAAGAAACCTTAACTCAGGATACCAGGCTAAAATTAGTGTCTTGGCTTATTAAGTCAGAATTTAGAAGATAATATGTCTGGAATGAGATATATTAATTTATAATGAATTGATGTGGTATACGTGGCGTGTCTTTGGCATGAGAGCTGAGACATCTCTCATTTGGAAGCTTCAAATATGTCAAAATTAGGAATAAAAAAAATTTGTGTGTCATGTTGTAGTTCATATAATTCAATTTCCACTGTATATTTCAGTCACTTCGTAACATCTTTTCTTATTATATACATGTGTAATGCTATGAAGGTATGGCCATACCATCATCAGGCATGTGAGTATAGTTACTGCCTTGTCATTGAGGAATAAGATTATATGTTCATATCAAAATTGTTTAATCCTGCAGTGACTGTGCTGGTGTGCCTGATGATTGTACGGCTATACCAGAATGCACAAAGTTTTGTGTGTGTGTTAATACTGATGCACAGTGTTGTAAAGTGACTAAAACATATAGCAAAAATTGACCTTGAAATATCTGTGTTAGACTTCACCATCTGGGCAGACCTTCAGCTTAAGCATGTCACAGGTTGAAATGTGAGTTGTTTATGTTCTGAGGCTGTACACTGAGTGTGCTTTACTACACACCGCATCCTACGTCTGTGTATTCGTACACTTGTAAGGCAGAGATTCCATTCTTGGTCATTGGCTCAAAGTCTGTGATATCTGACATGCATGACTTCATCAGTCAAAAAAATTACTGCATAAAAGACAGTTTCTCTGGGGAAAAAAGGTGTGTGATTCAGTCAAACATGCAAACAAAATACTGTTCTGTGTGTTTGATCTCAGCCATGCTGTTCATAATTGCCAGTCTTTAAAAAAAAATATTGAATTAAAACATAGTATACAAATTGAAATACAAAATGTGAGTCCTGGCAAAATATTTCAGTTCATTACTAAATATTTTGCAGGTGACATTCATGTACATATGAGACTGAGTTCCTCATAGAAGTGAGTTTCAAAAGTATGGCCTTCTGGGATGTAACACTACATACTTTGTTAGCTGGATGTTGGTTGGTTTGGGAGAACCTGCTACCTCTATCTTCAGGGTAGATGGCATCCATTGTCAAAACATACAGCAACACATGTCAGAAATCTCTAATCAAGGATATTTTGGTGTTTCAGTTTGCATTCTTTTCTCACTGGTAGTGAATTTGTTTACTATAGTTTCTTTATTGTTGGCACCATAATTTCATTCTGTTGATACAACAGACCTAACGGAGGTACGCACTTTATTAGTGTCAGTGATGTGTTCTGTTTCCTGTTAATTGAGACCTAGAATATTAGTATCACTACAGTTTATGGTGTGTCAGCTTTATATGCTCCAGTTCTTTGTACCAAAGTGACATTTTAAAGGTACAAAGTACACAGTAAGTAACATTAAACATTGTTTATCCTCGTGTCTGCGTAACTTGTGCTGTACTCTGTTCTTCGCTGGGGTAGGGGAAACTTTACCATAAAATTTTCTATATCTGTCATGGTCTAGAGCAGTATTTCTCAACTTTAATGGTCCCCAGTCTCCATATAGAGTCATACTAATATTGGACTCCCTGCCCAAAATTATCTGAGCTCACAGACCGCAGAGGCACAAATTGGAAGTAACATTTAAAGTTGGAATATTTAGAAATAAGAACCTGCTAACTGTAACAACCTCTAATAAAGCACTGGCAATAAAACAGAGATCAGAAAAAGCCTAAAGATAGAAAAAACTATGTTCTGCAAAGCAGAATGTACACAACTCACAAATGACTGAACACACAAGTTTGAAGAACCTCATTTGAGAAATACTGGCCTGTAATACTCTGGAGCCATTATAATTGAGATGACAGGAAATATGATGAACAGTATTTCTTAACCCTTTGACGCCGGAATTAAATCCCCACCCCAGGCCACTTTAATGGCCGTTCGGCTATTTAAAAGGCTCACTGCACGACATATATATATATATATATCGTTCGGCGGCTAAGGGTTAAATCTCTCCCATAATTGATTGATTTCCAGAAACTGCAGTATTTCTATGAAATATCTCTGTTGTTCTGTTATGGTTCTTCAGGCTGAGTGAGAGAAAGTCCTTTGGTATGCTGTGACTACTAATCGGCTTATTGTAGCAGCCCTAGATTATATGTTCATCATATGAAGCATTGGTGAAATCAAAATTGACAAGGAGAAACTGAAGTACTCTGAGAGAAATCCGTCCCAGTGCCACTTTGTCCACCTCAAATCCCACACAGACTGCCCTGGGATCAAACCCAGGCTCCCGTGGTGTATGGCTGGCACTGAACTGCCTCAGCTGTGGCTCTGTACATATTGAGACGAAATTTAAGGGAGATATTGATTTTTCCTTTGTTGTGCATATTTTAAAGAGGGGAAATAAATTTAAAATAATTTTAAAATTTATTACAGTGCTAGATTTGTGTATCAAACATTTTGTTAATTGTTGTATACCAGTATATTTAATAAGTGAAATAGTCTCAGACCAAAGAAACAGGTGTTTCTATTTCCAATGGGCCCTGCTAATGATTGCAATAATTATAACGATGGTATTGGAATAGGCTATCACAGCAGTTCCCAACCTTTTTGATTGTGAGGACCCCTTCCTGTGTTTAACAGAGTTCCACGGACCCCCCACATACTAATATTGTCATACTTTTATGCTCTGTTAATTGAGAAAATACATAATGATGAAAACTGTTAAGAAATCAATAACTACTGTAAACAAAAATGTATTTTTTTTTCTTCAAAATAAGAACAAATGCAAGCATTTCGAAAAGAGTGGTATATGAGTGAGACATTGTTTAGTTAATCTGCAGAATGTGTGAAGCCTGATCAAATAGTATCTGGATTGATTCTCTGAAACTGACACTACTAAACTTGTTGTACTCTTTCTTTTGGGTTTATCATCAGCATCAGGATATTATGTACTGACATTTTGGAACACTGTCTATTCCACCTTCGTAAGTAGTCTAAGCTTCTTCCTGCTTACACCACCTACGAAGATGGAACTGACAGAGTGTTCCAAAACTTTGACACATAAAAATTCAGATGCCAGGGATAATCACCCAAAAGAAAAAATACAGCATTCAGAACATGGTGAAAGTTTACAATGAAGAAGTACTAAACTTTCCTTGAAGATGGCCTAATCCCCTTTGAACTAAGCTCTTTCTGCTTGGATTCAATTATTCCATTGGCTCTTCCACTACTGAAAGCACATTTCCTTCTCTGTTTTGAGGACCTCTAAAAGTTGCTGCATCCTGTTAAATTTGTTTGCTTCCATGTCTTCAAGTCATTTAATTTTCAAGGTGATCTAAATTTTGGGGGGGAGGAGAAAGTCACGTGGTGTCATGTCCAGAGAGTACAGGGGTTGATGCCCATGTAGAATGTGGTGTTTGGCTAAAATTTGCTGTACAAGTTGGACGAAATGCACCAGTGCATTGTCATGATGAATTTGCCATGCCATTTTATTGATCTTTATTGCTAACTGCATCATGGAGACATCTACGTATTATTCATTAAAAATTGTGGTTTACTCTTCTGTCTTATGGAACATATTTGTGGTGCACAGTACTTTCCAAACACAGTCTGGATACTTTATGATCAGTTCCCATTGTTTACAGACTCCTTGAAATAACCCTTGCAGCCCACAGGTTTGGAACCACTCGGTTGTCATAATGATTTATTTATACAGAGTTTTACCATGTGATCAATTTACTTACCATGTAAAATAAAATCTTGGTTGTTTCCAGAGATCTACATTGAAGTATTGGTTGCCATGACACACTGTCTTAGGAGTATTGTTTTTGTCACACTATTTTCACCCCTACCCCAGAGAATGATACTGCTGGGATGTGGATTTTCAGAATCAGTGTGTGTTGAAAGTAACATTTTGAAACCCAAAGTTGGCATGCTTGTTGACCACAGCAAGGCAAGATATTTTGAGTGATATTATTGCTGCTTAGCATTGGGCTCACCTTCTGCACATTCAAGCAAATCAGAAGCCACATACAAGGAGTTTTCTTTCCCTCCATCATTTCTTGGTTATTTCACTAAACCAGGCACATGTGTTACTGATATTTGTTTCTACTGTTTAAAAGCATTCAGAATGCTAATCACTCTTGATGAATATTTTCCCTCCATTTCAAATGATGGGTCCACTAAACTCATGTTAAAAGCGAACATTCTTTCCTGACATCACAAGGTCAACATACAAGAAAAAAGTATCATTGTAAATGCTGACAGCAAACAAATAAATGAGGCAAATGAGTTATGAATATGCCAGGACATGTTGTAACATGTCAAAGACATGTACAGCCTTCATGTGTACAGTATGATTCATCTGAGATGTTAAGTCCTTTTGTTAGGTGTCATAGCCCACATCTTAATTTGTGTATATTATGTAATCAAAGAAGGGAGTAAAAGGTCAATTATGAATATTCTGAAGTGCAGTAAACTTTTGTATACTAAGGCCTGAGCTACATACAGTATCACATCTGAATCAGTTATAGTTTCATGTGTTGATTACTGCAGGATGTATAAAAAATGGGGTGTCATTTTTCTGTTCCTTTAAATGTGTGAACTTTGGAAAATGGAAGCTGAGACAGGCCAATGACATAACAATCGAAATTCTTACATACATACATATGGAGATGTGCCTAAATATATACACACACACACATATATATATATATATATTTTTTTTTCCATGGCTCCATATGTGTCATAAGGACAGTATCATGTGGAATGGGTCATACATACACAAGTACATAAATTTACAGTGTATAATGTGTTTTTGGAACACAAGCTGGGTTGGCATTTGGTCTAGGAAGATGATGCTTATTTCTTGTATTAATATTGTATATAGGTGAATTTGTTGCAAAAGTTTCCTGGTTATTGATGGTGTAGCCATGACTAAAAGTTTATACTGGCATGGAACAGGAAGAATCTCTAAATTGTTTAAATATACTTCTACCTCAGGTTCTGGGTTGAGCACCAGCCATAGTTATAATTTTCTTTTGTAAAGTGGAAATCTTCCAGCCGTTGGAAGAGTTGTCCCCCAAAAAAATATTTCATATTTTATATTTTAGAATGAAAGTATGCATAGTAAATTGATTTAAGAGTACTAATATTACTGATATGGGCCATCAACCTAATGGCTTAACATGTGCCACTTACCTTAGGAATCATTTGCTCAGTATTGTTCTTCCAGTTTATGTGGTTATAAATTTGTAAACCAAGAAGTTTTATATTCACTGTTTCTTCTATATACTTTATGTCATAATCAATATGTACTGTAGAATGTGAGGAATTCATTATGAATTTCATTATATTCGTTTTATTTAAATTTAGAACATAATTAGCAGCAAACCATTTAATCATACGAGAACTAAATTTGACAAGGAACAGAAATCTTCAAAATTTCTGCTTGAAATTATGACACTAGTACCATCAGCAAATAATATTGGTTTTGATATAGAATTCATTCGAAGAGGACGGTCATTTATATATATTATGAACAATATTGGCCCTTAAATTGATCCTCAGGGAATTCCATGTTTCAATATACCCTTGTCAGATAATAAAAGTTTGAGTTGTATTAGGTGATTTTACTTTCACTTTCTGTCTTCCATTATTTAAATATGACCTGAACCAATCTTCTGATATTCTTCGAATTCCAGAGAAATGTAATTTAGCTAACAAAATTTCATGATTCACACACGCAATAAAAAGCCTTTGCCAAATCACAAAAAAAAATTCCTCGAACATGCATTTTTTGGTTAATAGATTTGAATCCGCTCTTGAGACTGCAGGCAGTATCTTCAATTATCCCGTTCTTAAAACTGCACTATTTTGTGACCAGTATGTTCTTTGTATGCAGGTGTTGGCTTAATCTACTGCGTATAGCTTTCATATTACATATTGATGGTTTATTTCGTAATATTATTAATATCGCGGTTAAGAATGGTACAAACGATGTGCAAATTCCAGAACACAGAGCATCTTCCAGAGGGTCGGATTAATCTGTGGTGCCTACTTTGATCCATGCCGGCACTGACCTTCGTGTGGTGAGGCTCTCTCCTCAGCCGCTGATCCATGGATTAGAGCATTGTGTCCAAATAACTGCACGCATTGGTCGCGGCATGTTATATATGCGGCTGCCAGTAGAATAGTATATGCAGGCGTGATTTCTTGTGAGTTTAAGAAATCTTGTGGGCTTATTGTGTATTGGCACACACCATAACCTTAAGTGTGGGTACCACATGTTCGTTTTTTGGTGAGATTTAGTTGCAGCAGCCTTGTGTCATATGTCATCGTCTTTAGCAGGAGAGTGGTTTTGTAATTCCCGAAGTATTGACATGAGCTGTACACAGTTATTGTAATATTTAATGAGAAACGAGGATGATGGCCAACTGCCTCTTTGCAGTGCCCAATTTGGAAGCACATTCACCGCCTTTCATTCTATAACTGCAAAAGTTCAAGTTTGTGGGAGGGACACCGGTGGACACTCAGTTTTCTTTTCTTTTTGTAGTGAGCATCCGCATCCTGGGGACCTGTGCCTTCACAAGACGCGCTGCAGATGTGCATTGTCATTATTTTAAATAGCACAACTGCTGGCCATTTTCAGTCAGGTCGCCAATTGACCACCAAACCACCTTACAGGCTTGCTCTCGGACATTGTTGGAGAAGTAAGGTCTATTCAGGAGCGATGCGGATTCCGTTGGAGCATCGTGTGTTTTTGTATAATACGTACGTTAAGTACAGATCATACAAGAAGTGCGCTCGTAAATTTAGACGAAGGTTCCCCCATGCCCCTGTTCCAAACGTCACAACAGTTTACAAATACGTCAAGAGGTTTCGAGCAACAGGTTCCGTTCTAGACACTAAGAGATCACGCAGAAGACATGTGCTGACAGTGGAAAAGTTGGACGAGATTGGTGCTAGGTTGGAGACGTCGCCAAGAAAATCACTGGCTCAACTTGCACAAGAAACGGGTGTGTCTGAGTCATCCGCAAGAAATGCAGTTCAACTGCTGCATGAGCGTCCATATGAGATAACTCTGGTTCACAAACTCAATAACACAGATCGTGAAGCAAGACGGAATTTTGTGAACTGGTATCTTCATGGTGTGCATGCTGGAGAAATAGACCCCACACTCATTCTGTTCAGTGGTGAAGCTTGGTTTCATCTTGGTGGATTAGTGAACTCTCAGAATAACAGGTACTGGTCTGCAGAAAATCCCATGTTAATCCAGGAAGTGCCATTACATGGTGTTAAGGTTGGTGTGTGGTGTGCTATGAGTGCAACTAGGATTATTGGACCCATTTTTTTTTCTGAGACTCTAAATTCACAGCGATATGTAACACAAATTCTGACACCATTTTTTGAACAGCTGTCTGATTATGAGAGAACCTATGCCTTTTTTCAGCAAGACAATGCATCATCTCGCACTGCAAACAATTCTATGCACTGTTTGCAGAGTGTTTTTGGTGACAGAATAATAAGCAGGGGATTGTGGCCACCTTATTCACCAGATCTGAACCCTTGTGATTTTTACTTGTGGCCAATGTTAAGGGATAAAGTGTATGGCAGTAATCCTCACTCTGAAGATGATCTGAAGGAGATGATTCAGAATGTAGTGTTTTCAGTGTCAACAGCAGAACTTCAGCGTGTAATGAACAACTTGTTTGATAGATGCGATGCGTGCTTGTTAGCTGAAGGAGATCATTTCCAACAACTTCTTTAAATTTGGTGAGTACAAAATCTAATAATAACTGAAGTGTGTTGATGTAAAATACATGGAACCTAACTCATTGGGAACTAGAACAGTGGCAGTTGCTGCACTTAAGTGTCAACATCCCATTGTGCTCTATTAAACCAGTTTAATCATATGTTCTGAGTGATACAACTTCAAGGAATAACTTTTTTATTCTACTTTTTCACTATGACATGTTTCAGCCTGTTGTCTGGCTATCATCAGGTAGTTAATTTACAATTGTATAAAAGGAATCGTTAGGTAGAGGCCTCTCCTTCATATCTGATTTATGCAATATCCATTAATAAAATATTCTTAATATTGTAATAATAATGACATGATTAAAACTTCAATTGTTTTAATCACTTCATTATTATTCAACTATTGGGAATAATATTTTAATAATGGATATTGTTTATATTAGATGTGAAGGAGGGGCATGTGCCTGACAGTTTTTTTTCATGCTGTTGTAAATTAAGTACCTTTTGATGCCCAGAAGACAGACTGAAACATGTCATAGTGAGAAAGTAGAATAAAAGCTGTTCCTTGAAGTTGTATTACGCAGAACATATCACTAAACTAATTGCTGCACTGCTGCCATTGAGTGGAATGGTGCAAGTTTCGGTTGAAGCATTGCATTATTTAAGAAACAAAACCCGTGCACATATATTAATCACAAACGTGCAGACTATGACATATTACATTGCACATAATGCTTTTTTTTTTTGTGTAGTTATTAAGATGTTGGCTGGATGTCAGAAGAATTGTGCTTCAATTGCTGTCAGGGGCAAGAGATACATCTGTCTTTCAAGGCCTCGTCTGGCTGTGCGGCCACACAGCCTCTGATTCGGTGGGTACCAGGGAATCTTTCTCTGGGGGTACAGTAGCTGGGGCATGAAACTGACCACTCACCCTGATCTAGTACTGAGGTTAAAATTCAGTGGAACTGTTCCTCTACTCCCCAATATGCCTTAATGTCATGCACAAGGATAGCTGTATTTTTTTTTTATTCTTTGTTGGTATTATTGTTATATTTGAATTTATTAGCTTTCGTTGAGTCTGTTACCATATTTGCCCGAATATGAAACAACCCCTCTTCACTATCATAGGTTTTATTGAGAACACCAGTATTCACATTAGTCGGGTTGTTTTATGAGTGTGTGCATGCTAATATTCTGGAAGTAAATAGTCAACAGAGATAAAATAATACTGTAGTAAAAGTTACAAACATGTCAGTTAACTAGTCACTGCCGGTGCTTTCAGGTGAGATATCCCCGTTGTGTTTTATAGAATTATGAATGTAAACCGTATATAGTTAAATCATTAACTGAGTTGTGTTTGACTATGTATGGTTTATATTTATAATGCCAGTACTTTTGTTAGTAGAAGAAGAGTTTCCTTTATGATCTTCCTCCCACAGGATATTCTCTTTTGTCCATTCACACAGACACATAACATGTTTTTTTAAACCCATCGATGATTGATTCTGGTGAAATGTTATGCCAAGTAGGCCTAATCTACTGTCCAAGCAGTGCTTCATATGGTCATGTGTTTCATGCTCATTATTAACCATTCCTTGTAAAGGCTGTGAATTTGTATTGCCCATCTGGTAATGAGAAGGCCATTTTTCTGTATTGCTAGCACAAAATCCAATGAAATTTACATCCTTTGGCCTCCAAAATGGTGTAGGTATGAATTTGCTCCCTCTGATAGTAGTCCCTTTTATCTTCCATAGTGTTGTACATTTCATTCCACAACACAGAATTTCCATGCCTTAGTGAAGCATTTGGTTTCTTCTGTATGTTTAATTACCATTATTTTAAAATAAGCATAATAGCTGCAGTAGATTGGTCTTAGTATTTTGGATGCTGTAACATCTCTCCTTTCTACATGATCACCCATGTTGTTTTAAGAATACTGCACTGTAATGTCTTGCTTCGGTAATATATCTTTAAATGATCCATCAGAATATCAGTAATGAAATCAATCATAAAATAATGTGTATAATTACTGTACAAATGATGTATTTTCTTTATTCACTAAGCCACCGCAGGTAGAGCATGTTCGAAACGTGATGGCACACGTGCAGAAACCAGATTTGGTCTTTCAGCAAAACGGACAAGTCCATTTAAATCGACGGGGGGGGGGGGTCAGTTCAGTAGACTACTGGCAGTCGAGGAGTGCGGATCAGCGGATAGGCCATGTTCTGACGTACAGTGCAAGGCTGCTGGCTACCCACTCCATTCGCATCTTTCCCCTAAACTTCCCCTCCCGTGCGTCACCGTGTGCCATCGGGTTCCGAACGGCCTATACAACATATGCACTGTTCACCACATAAAGTGTAACTTTCTGTGTTTATTTTAAGATGACCATCCATTTTCACATGAAGAATTGGGAAGAAAATATGTACAGTGTCTTGTATTTGGGTAAACATGGAACTTTCAGTTTCCCAAGTGTCTTTTTTTGTAACTAGCGTGAATGTGCTTCATATAAGATTTACTTGCTGGGCAGATATTCCTAAATCATATGCCATTTTTGTGAAACTGTGTTGTGTATAAAAGCTGTAGGCTAGTGCAGCCATTTGCCAAATACAGAGCTCAAATACCTTGTGTTTTAGTGCAGCCTTATCCTGTGCCCTAATACAAAGTCTCAGGGGTGGATCCAGGTTTTGTGGGGCCTGAAGCAGATACAATTTTTTGGGGCCCTCTTTGAGAAAAAGAATACAAAATTATGAATACAAAATAAGGCACACAAGTGAATATTTCTTGAGAATGAGAAATCACAACAAATTATGTCTTTTAAAAAGCTGACAAATACCAGAAACACCACAAAATCCAGACAAATAACATAATATTTTCAATAATGAACTGCATGACATACCTGTATACTTTTCTTCTACATTTTTCAGCTGCATACTCTTTGATCGCCTCTTCATATGACGATTTTATAACATAATTTCCTATAGAGAGAATAGAAAGATAATTCTGTCTTTCCTCTAGCATGGTAGATCAAAGTTTGTTTTTATTGTTGATTGGACTGGAAGTAAGTGCTGATAAAACTAAGTACATGGTCATGTCTCGAGATCAGAATGCAGGACATAAGCACAGGGTGAGGACTGATAATAGTACCTTTGAGAGGGTGGAAGAGTTTAAATGTTTGGGAACAACTTTAACATTTCAAAATTCTATTCGGGAAGAAATAAAGAGTAGACTGAGGTCAGGAAATGCTTGCTATCATTCCGTGCAGAATCTTTTGTCTTCCAGGTTGCTGTCCAGGAA
>Ga0131853_10020131_pt1 | contig 12130 bp, 4 predicted proteins | sample TergutLab28metaG_FD_92764 | JGI IMG/M metagenome (GOLD analysis project Ga0131853, IMG submission 92764) | Labiotermes labralis P1 segment gut microbial communities from Petit-Saut dam, French Guiana - Lab288 P1 (version 2) (version 2) | ecosystem: Host-associated > Arthropoda: Insects >...
GACGCTTGTGAGTGCGCTAATGAACCTTCGGGTTCCGTGAAATGCGGGGAATTTCTTGACTAGCTGCAAACCAGTTAGCTTCTCAAGAAGGACTCTGCACCATGGAGTAAGTAAGTAAGTAAGTAAGTAGGTAGGTAGGTAGGTAGGTGGGTGGGTAGGTAAGTAAGTAAGTATTATTAAAATGAGCCATAAACAATAGGTTTGGGGCCGGGGGATGGGTTAATTTCGCTCAGGATAGGGACAAATGGCTGTTCCTTGTCAATACCATCATGGACCTGCGGGTGGTGTGAAATGTTGGGAATTTGTTTTCTGAGGGACTGTTGGCTTCTCGAGGACTCGGTCCGATACATTTAGTTTGTTCGGTGGAAACTAAGTGGACAAATCAGGACGCAAAGTTCGTAACGCGCCTTACTGTTACCTTACACGTACACGTACATGTAACGTTTGTTTATATCATGCACATAAATTTCATGTTTCAGGGACTTTGAAATAGAAAATAAACATATTATTTGTATGTAAGAATATCTGCTACACATTGGTTTGCAAGAGGGGATTTGTACGTGTAACAAACAAGTGTTTATCGCCACTAGTGAAACACGGAAACGTCGAGTGCCAGCAACGCATTTACACTCTTAGTTCGGTTCTTTTTCTTTGAAGGCTAGATTTCAGTAGTCGATCAGTATGCGTTCGCGTGTTTCCCCAGCAATTTATTGTGAACTAGATAACTACATATGTGACTAACTACATACTCACGCCACCGCTGTATACGATACTGACGTACATATATAAGAATTCAGTGTATCCGGTTTGTCTGTGGTTGCGTGTTTGTAGGCTTCCGCAGCGGTGCAGTTGGAATCTCCGTTCTACTGGAATGTGGCGCCACGTTACTGGGTGGTTTGTGTTCGACTTTTCGAGACAGGATGGTGGCCTTGTCTCCAACGGCCCAAGCGTTATCCTCCATTGACATTTGGGCTCTTGAAGACAGTACCCTCACGCTCTCTCGAAACGTCTGGCGCCAATCACCCCGTGACTTGACACCACACCGCATAAGAGCGGGGATCTGATTTGTGATTGCTTTAAAGTAGCATTTATTCATTCATTCATTCATTGTCTTCCCTGTGTACGACCGTTCTATAGCCTCTTCCAAAGCAAGTTCTTCACAGAGTGCGATCTATTGCTTGCTATTTAAATTTCCAGTATCCTCGCTTTTCCTTAACGTCATGCAATAACTGCTTACGTCTTCTTCCTCGTCCTCCCGTCACATTCTGCCACATAGTATTCATAAAATTATTTTCTTGATAACGTCAATACTGGACTACGAGGTTTTAATCAATAATATGTCTTGTTAGTCGGTGGATGTGTATGTTAACACTTCACTAAATTTCATTGAGAAGAGACAGCATTTTTTTTAATCTAATGAAGGATGGAGTCGTTAGAGCAAGACACTTGTGAAGATGTAAAAAATAATTGCTTCTCTGAGTGGAAAGCTCGAAGAGATGAGAGAATGTGAGACGACCGGTACAATCAGTTTCTTGTCGCTGACTGAGGAAGTCAATGAAGGATAAAAGTAATGTGACTGGGCAGTGCGATCACAACCTGACTTTCGCAGTTATTACGTTTCGGAAGATCCAGCGCGACTAGAATTTCTCGGAAGTCGGAATTCAGTATGCATTTGGTCAACAATGTAAGGTTTTATTAAAGAGAATTCCATAGAAATCCAAACTTCAACACACTGGAATGTGATAGATGGCAACATGGCCGCCCTATTAGTCTGTATTATCGTTCAGCGGTATATTTCGGCTACCTCCATGTATTCCTTTTTTTGCGCGCAAGGAAGAAGTTGGCGCGCGTTTAAAAAATGTTATTTCATTTTTTTTTACTCTTGGAAGAATTGCGTGTCTGAAATTACGTAACTTCAAATTGCGTATTCACGGGCTGTTCGTGTTGTATTACTGTTTGCAATTCTAAAATGAGCCATCCCAGTTGTGTGTATATAAACAATAGGTGTAGGCATCAGTCAATAACACAATATCTAAAAAGATATTTAATAAGGATGATAGTAACTACATGTTTCGGCCTTTTGTGGCCATCATCAGGTTTTCTTCCGAAAGTATGGTGGTAGTGCTTTATAGGACTGGTATGGGTATGTCACGATGGCGAGATCTCAGCATCTGTGATGTTTGTTATATGCTATTGTTAAGGGGCACGGGGGGATCACTACCACCATACTTTCGGAAGAAAACCTGATGATGGCCACAAAAGGCCGAAACATGTAGTTACTATCATCCTTATTAAACATCTTTTTAGATGTTGTTGTGTTATTGACTGATACCTACACCTATTGTACTGTTTACAGTTTATTGCAGAGATCGTATTCCTTCCATTCACAGCTGGATTAAAGACGACGACCGAGGGAATGGAGTACTTGCTGTTTCAGGCTTCCATCTCATTAATCTGACCTCGTTTCCATTTAATTTTCATCACTTCCATCATCGCTGTGGAGGTACTCAGTTGTCTTGTTAGTCGGATCTGTAGACGATGAACTGTCATCACACGGTGATGGGCTTTTCGCTGTCTTGAATTTAGTCTGGTTTCCACTTTGCAGTTTCTGTTTCTGTGACGTGATAGACATAGTTCTTCAGTTCAGCACACTCACAGTGTTAAGTCCTTCACGAATTAAGCTTGCAGCGTTGGCAGTTTTGACTGTTAACGCTGTTCGTGGCAGTGTGATTCTCTGCTTGAGTTTCCCTCAGTTTGTTACGTGTTGAGTTCACAAATATAACTGAAGAATTGCGTTCGTGCTTTCCCTAGCCGTTTCACGCCAAGCTTCAGTCGGACACTATTTACTGGATTCGTTAAATCTTCTTTCAACATATTTTTTTTTAAGAAGGGAAGGCGGCGTGCTCACAGCTCTCGCGTATATTCTTTCTTCCGTGATTTTGTATGCAAATCTCTCTTCTTTAAGTTGTGGTAGCATTGCCTTACCCCCCACCTTAATCTACCGATTCAGGAGAGAGGTTAGCAAGAAGTTCCTCAACAAAATACTTTTCATAGCAATTGCTATCACTCTAATCGTGCTGTTTACAGAGAAATACGAGCTGCACGTCAGCACGTACCGCTTCTCTTTTGGGGCAAAAGCAAACTGCAAAACTCGGTCCGCGTTCTGTAAGTGATTAGTGATTTTAACCTTTTGGCGCCGGAATTATTTTTTTAATTTTAGTACACTCTGTATATAAAATGTGAATAATACAGGAACCAAATACGTTAAAATCATGAAGAAAACTGCATTTTGAAGAAAAAAGAGGAGAATGTATATCATGTTTAACCTTTTGGCGCCGGAATAATTTTTTTTAATTTTAGCACACCCTGTTTATAAAATGTGAATAATACATGAACCAAATACGTTAGAATTATGAAACAAACTGGATTTTGAAGAAAAAAGAGGAGAATGTATATCATGTTTAACCTTTTGGCGCCGGAATTATTTTTTTAATTTTAGTACACTCTGTATATAAAATGTGAATAATACATGAACCAAATACGTTAGAATTATGAAACAAACTGCATTTTGAAGAGAAGAACGGAGAGTATATACCATGTCTAAAATATTCGGTACCTATATTTGTTGAATAAATATATAAAATGCAACTTTGGAGGTTAGCGGTGCGGTACGTCAACTATAGTTGACGTTAGGCGTCTAACGGTTAAAATATTCATTACCTATATTTGTTGAATAAATATATAAAATGCAACTTTGGAGGTTAGCGGTGCGGTACGACCATTATAGTTGACATTAGGCGTCAAAAGGTTAAACCAGTGGATAGGTCGCCACGAAAGCTTGTCTTAGCGTTTTGACCTTCCTCTGTCCTCTGTTCCCATTTTCTGCCCTGAGAGACGCAATGCCCTCTCCTTCAATCAGAATGGCTTCGCTCCGTTTCACCTTATAAACGAAGCCGAGTTTTTTTTTTAAGGAGAAGGTGGGGTGTGGGTGCCCAAAAACCTGAGAGTTCGAGGTTGTTATTTACCGATGTGAGGACAGAAGTAAGCAGTGAGTGTTGGCTTAGAAAATAGAACTCCTGAAATTTTAGTCCAGTGCACCCGAAACGAAATCATTATATTTTATTTCATTGCTGGTTTTTATAGCTGATTTTCTCTCCCTTATACTTATTTTTCGATGGTACCTTGGAGATAAGAAAATACTCGAGCTGCGAGTATCCTCAGCACGAATTATGGAAACCGAAGACTTCTAAATGTCTGTCGCGTGAAGAGTTTTGTTCACAATCATGCCTATGCTTTTCCGAAGAATTGTACTGGGAATATAATTAAACACGTTCATAACAATTTGTTTGTTTATTTTGGTGCGACAGCCCCCAGTGGGCCAAGGATTCCTTATTCACGAGGTTTCTATATCACACACGACACACCACAGTCGGTAGGACTCCTCTGGATGAGTGATCAGCCCGACGCAGAGACCTCTACCTGACAAGTCACAACAATCACAACAGCCCCCGGTGGGATTCGAACCCAAAATCTCAGCAGGCGAGCGGCCACAGACCTACGCCTTAGACTTCGCGGCCACTGGGACAGGCTCAAAACAGTTTACCATTCCAAAATATAAGTAACTGCTGCCCAAATTTGCCTTTTATAAACCATTTTACGTGAAAATACAAAATATTTAAAATCTCTTGCAGCGCACTGGACTGCTTGTGCGAGAACCCGCTTCGACAGTGTTAGAGACTGTTTCATTTTGCGAACAGAAGTGGTAACTTAGGAAGGAAACGCATGTCATTGAAATAAATATAATATACTTGCAACCCTTTCATGGCTTTTACTTTCATCCTGTAGGGAAAACGCAACTATCTCGTGGAAAACAAGCAACATTTGAACTTCTGGGGGAGGGTGGGCGAGGGGGAGTGGCGCAGTTGGAAGTTACAGTCCCGTATGGTGTTACAGACTTGTGCCTACATTTGCAATCGGACAAACACTAGAATATCTGAAACAACGGAAGTGTTGACAATACTGCATAATGAGGAACTTTGCAATTAGTATAATTTCCCTAATTTTTGGGGGTGATTTGAAGTGTTTTATAAGGACAAAGCATGCGGTACACGGGGAGGAGAAATGAATAAGAAATCCCAATTGCAGATTCTTATGGGAGGAGGTTGTGTATGTATATATAATAGCCTTAGGCTGGCGGATGATATTGTAATGTGAAATGTTTTGTGTTATTTCAGGTTAAGCTAAAATGGTGGGCGTTTGTGATGGCTGTTCTGAACTTTGTGGTGCCCTGAATACAAGAAATGTCTTGTTTGAGTAACTTACTGCAGTAATGGTAATGGAATCTTATATGATACTGTTGCTAAAGATTTTTTACCGAACGCAGCTCCCACACCTATATATATATATAAATAAATGTGTGTGTGTGTGTGCAAAACATGGATTAGAAGAGAAAAATGTTAATAAAATCAAAGAAGCAGATATTAAAGAAGTTCTGCGAGAAGTACTTGAGATTCAAATAGCAGCGCAAGACATGACATTTTTTTTGTGAAGCGTCTTGATTAGCCCAGTGCATCGGCAGGTGCACGGCACTGGCCGATATTTGCCTCGTTCACTTGTAACTTCAGCTTAAGCATAAATTACGTACGTAATTAAAGTGTAATCATATCTCACATGAAACGTCAGTGCCTTAGTGTAATAATAATAATAATACAAATAATGCATAATACTCATAATGCGTAATGTGAATATGTATTTAATTCACAATTTCAAATAGTGAGTGGTTGCCGAATAGCTTTCGATGCGAAGAACGCCTGATATTGTGAGAAGCTTATTCGATGCATAAATTTGACCTAACGTCATCAAACCCATTATGTAGAAGTGGAAGTCTGTACAGTAGCTTTCCGAATTTTCTCCGGAATTCGTTGTAATTCTGCTGGGTTTCCGCAGGGAGAGAGACAGCATGAAACGCGTAGGATTTAATCCATTTCAATTGAATTTATTATTTTAAATAGCAAAGCGATGGTGTTATTATCACAAAAATGAAATATGCCCATCCGCAAAATGGTAGTCGAGATGCAGTAAGGAATTGATATCACAACAATATCTGTGCAATTGAAAATGCTCGTCAGAATTTACTGTCGACGTAGCGATGGGACCATTCTTGTTATTCGACCACCCTCACACAGCAGTTTATTTCCACTCTCGATTTTAAATCAATACATCACTCTGATAATCAATAGAGGCAGGACATTTTCTATCTTCACATAGCGAGCATCAGTATTCATTGGCATATTCATAACTCTACAGGGGTAAAAAGCAGATGTCATCACCAGATTCGTTCAACAGTCTACCCTCTCAGCTCTTTCCACCAAACCCAGCAGCAGCTGGACTTCAATTTCAGCAACCCACCCTAGCAGTTTGGTTAGGATATATGTTGTGTTGTGCTATTGATTTAGATCCTCGCAGCGTTGGTTCTGAAGTATATGTATTAGCAGAGAATGTCGGTTCTGTATTGCTGACGTAAATTGAAAATCAGAATTCAGGTTAAGGCAGGGCATATCGTTTCAGAGGCGCATGCGGGAAATTCTTATGCAGAATCGTGTATCACCTATTCGCACAGAACTCCATAAAAATAACTTTAAGCTTTATTACAAGTAACACAAACATTAATAATGTCGAAGTCAGTCGAGGAAGGAAGACCGAAAGTAGCGAGCTTATTTGCATGACGGACAATAAATCGGAGAGCAAGGATGTGTTTTTCGAATCTACCAATCCATTCATTCATCCGGTCAGTAACAGTTTGGTACACATCCGACTTAGCTCAAACTAAGTAAGGCAGACCTATGTTTTAATTTGTCAAACCCTTTTGATTTTGACTTAGTTTGCTGCGTTATATAGACTACTTCAGTGACGGCCCGATGTCGTAACATTTATTTTCTGATCGCTTTGACAGCATTTGTTACTTTGGTGGAAGCAAAGCATTTATGCGAATGTTAGACCTGCCATGTGTTCCGTTAACTGCAATTTATTTTAAGGACCACGTACTTGTTTATCCAAATTAACTTTCTCGTGATTTTGGAGTTGACAGATGAGGCACTGCTATTAATTAACGAGACTAGTTTCAAAACTGTACTCTATAATGTGCAGTTATTGTACCTGCAAGTTACCAGTTCAAAACAGTTTCCGTCCAAAGCTACGTACAGTTCCATAAGAGCCTTCCAGGCCTCGAAGCATCCTCTAAAGTCGTTTTGCGTTAGTGCTGTACATAACTTCCTGTCTGCTCCATACATCTCATGTAACAAACTGAAGATTTCGGTGGAAGTTTTCTTCAACTTCACAAGAAATTTGGTTTTTACTGGTTGTTAGTTTTATAGGCGCGTTTACAAAATTGCGAAAATCGACTGTTAGCTTTGTCTTGTCTGTCCGTCCGTCCGCATTGAACAACTCGGCTCACACTGGACGGATTTTCATGACGTTTGATATTTGAGTATTTTTCGAAAATCTGTCGAGAAAATTCAAGTTTCATTAAAATCTGACAAGAATAACGGGCACGTTACGTGAAGACCAATATAAATTTTTGATAATATGTCGCTCAGTTCTTCTTAGATTGAAAAATATTTCGGGCAAAGTTTGTAGAGAAAACCAAAACACACGTTTTGTGTTCAATAACTTTTTCTTTCGAAAATTGTGTCGTTTATGAGGTAATGTGTAAAAGTATTGTAGAGCCGGACAGGCCACAGATGACAATATGTCGCATGCGCATTGCATGACGGATACCTAGGGATACAAATACACACTCAGAATATGTAACACTTATTGTTTTACCACTGCAACAATGGTTGCGCGAACACGCCTCCATATTACGTTATAAGTACATTGCATGTCTTGTTATTCAGATATGTTGGGGGCAAGTTAAAGAGCCTTTTAGCAGAACTTATATTACTCCACTGTTTCAACGAAATGGAGCGTAGTTTGTCTTGCGTCTGGGTTAACGTTCTGCGGTAAATTGTACATACTTACTTCGTTGATCGACGGTCAAAGTCAAGAACTGCGCGGCCATTCTCGTTATTTAATAGCCACACTTCTAATTTTGCTGAGACGATAGACATTAGTTCTCTTACCACGAGTACTGACATGCATTCATTTTATGACCCACGTTACCTGAACACATATATACACGAATGTCGCAAAATATTGTCCCCGAATAGAAGCTGCAGCAGGTATCCACCACACACAGGTTATACCTTAAGCAGTATTGGTTTAATGGTGATTATTTTGAGACAGTTAGGATAAGTGTATGAGGTGTATATCATAGCAAGAAATGTCCAACTCGTTTGATTGCAATGTAGCACATATGGGGAAGAGGAGAGGCGCATACAGATTTTTCGTGGGGAAACATGACGGAAGGGGACCACTTGGAACACCTAGACGTACATGGAAATTAGATATTAAAATGGGGTTTCAAGAAGTGAGATTTGGGGAGGCATAATGGATTGGTCTGGCTCAGGATAGGGACAGGTGGCGGGCTTTTGTGAGTGCGGTATTGAACCTCCGAGTTCCATAAAATGCGGGGGGGGGGGAGTTCTTTTATAGATGAGAACCTGTTAGCTTCTCAAGAAGGACTCTGCTCAATGGAGTTCGTTTGATTACACTAATAACTAGACGATCTCCGGTCTGAGTAAAACTCTCTGCCTTTACTTGGACAGCGGGCAATGAGCGTAAACGTTAAGACACACCTAGTGTTTGTTTGTTTGTTCTTTATTACAATTTAAATTCTGGAAGATCGTCGCGTAAATCTTTAAGATTCTTATGCAGAGTACCTGTAAGTATACGGACGCTCGGCACTGATCCTGATTCTGCACTGGAGCAGTGAATGTATGAGTGAATGAACGGATGTGTGATTGACCGAGTGAGTGAAAGAATTAATGAATGATTCAACCTTTATTAGTTGCCGTGGGAATTATTCGGTATTGCTAAATGTCCGAACGTGCCCTGTGCAAGATTGCTCTCTCTACCACAACATGAATACAGCGCAGGAAAGTGTATTTCTGTGCCACAGGCACTCTGCCATAAAATGCAGAAAATCTGTATCCTAAACGTGCCTTAGTAGTAATCCAGTTCTCTGTCATTATTCCATGGCATTTTGATGCTCTAATCTTCGATAAGTAGAGCAGAAAGATTTCCATCGGTTATCCGCCTTGCGCTGCAAAAAGTCTTTAATGTTAATTCCGTAGTTATGGAGATGGGTTCGATTTTGTGTAGGCCTATCCTATGTAGGTCGGTTTATTGTAAGTTTTATTTTACTTGTAGGATTCTCTTGCTTTTATTTTGGGATTTACGTGAGGACGATATTATTAAGAGGGAGAAAAAAGTGAAGTAAACTGCTTTTAAGTGACGACAAGGGCTTACGCAGCAATCGATTATAAATTACGGATCTCTCATTACGTCGTAATAGAATTGTAATAGTCCTAATTACTGGATTTTAACGTGAGTGAAGTGAAGCATTCTGATTACAGTAATTGGGCAGGTAACTGTTGCGGTAACTCTTAGGGATAGTAGGCTGGAGGTGTGTTGTTCGACTCTGAGGGAAGGTAGGGTATCGTGATTAAGGTTCACAGGTGTTTACTCAGTCTCTCCAATCTTATAATGCATTTAAATACGTCAAGACTCTCTTTCCAAGTCTTTACCTGCCGAAAATTGTTGATAATATTTTTGTGCATAAACAATTTAAACTGCCTACCATATTTTTTAAAATACTGTTGTTTTAATAGACTATTGTTTTATTTTCATCCAATTTTTCGTCATATTTTAACAGATGTTTTATGACGTATTTGTAATGGGAACAAGATCTCTATCCAACGCAATCATAAAATGGTTATTGTAAGGATTTTCTTAAGGCTGTTGCCATTACATTGGTCTGATGATGGCGTGGCTAATAGGCTGAAACTAGCAACCTAAATTACGTATAATTGTATTGTGCAAAGCTGCGTATTAAATAAATATATAATATTTTCTGCCGTTTGTTTCAGTCATTCCACGTACTGTGATAGGCCTTGACCACTTCCTTCTATATCAATCCCAATTTATTATCAGGTCCACGTGTCATCCAGTTATTCGACCCTCTTGATTCCGAGTTACCGACAGCGTCGTTAAATGAACTACAAATATCTTAAATAATAAACGTAACAGATCAACATTTCTCTGCGTAAATGGCCAACTTGATGCACAATTACGTTATATAAAACGTTTATTATTGCAATCCTCTACATGTTTCGAGCAACACTGTGCTCATCATCAGGAGGTCGAATTGTATTAATACAGCATCTGGTATAGTACTCTGAGTAAGTGACCGTCCGCTGTGCAGGTTGAGAAGGAACCTTCTCAACCTGCACACCGGACGGTCACTTACTGCGAGTACTATACCAAATGCTGTATTAATACAATTTGACTTCCTGATGATGAGCACAGTGTTGCTCGAAACATGTAGAGGATTACAATAATAAAGGTTTTATATAACGTAATTGTGCATCAAGTTGGCCATTTACCCAGAGATGTACCAGGATGCACGGTCAGCAAAACATAAAATTCAGATCAACATTTTTCTCCCATGTTCATAACTCCCAACAACACGATTCATTGTACCAATTCCATGATACGAAAAGGTAAAAGGTAAAGTCATCCCGTTACAGGCCCCATGTGGCCCAGAAGGTGGGTAGGGGTATAGCTCGACTCTTCCATGACCGCAGCACTAGAAGGGGGTGAGTGGTCAGCAGCACGCCTCGACCGCATTTTACCACCGGGAAAGACCCGGTACCAATTTTACAGGAGGCTGGACGGGCGGAAAATTTAATCCCCACCGGGATTCGATCGCGGACCGTCCAGTCCGTAGCTCAGTCGCTATACCGACTGAGCTACCGGGCCCACAATTAAGTGATAGTACTTTCTAGAAAACAAAACACAGCTGTTCCTGTAGTACCAGAAAAATAAGTATTCTGACTGTCAAGGGATTTTCACATCTTCACCGAAATTGCCCGTCTTTGATGAAGTAGTTATATGTTAAAAACTTTCCAAGTGTTGCAGTGTTAAAAACTGACACTGAGAATATCAGATAGTTGGTTGTGCGAAACCACGAAATAACATTGCACGTTACAGTTTGAAATTGTTTACTCTAAAGTGGGCTTTTTCATAAAAGTTTTGAACAAGCTCTCGGCTGTGCTGCTGGTGGAAACTTTTACTTGCTGTATGAATTTTATTTTAAATTTTCAACATCTGTGTGGAGTTTTAACAACTCGTGTTACCAGAGATCCGTGTCCTCTGTAAGAAGCCACTTGTGCCTGAAATGGAAATGAAAACAAACATGTCTGTGGTTGAATCTGAGGGACAGAGCTTAAAGGTAACGTAAGTCATTGTCATTATTGCAATGGTCAGCTGCACTGGGCTTCGAAAATCACTTAGCCTCAGTAAATTATTTTCGCTTGTTCTTAGCCTTAAGAGTTGGAATATTTATTGTTGTTATTTTTATTTATGTAACATATTGTTATTAGTCTGTTAACTAAGGGTACTGACTCCGTGCAATAGCGGTGATCGGACTACGACGTGAAACGTTTTACAGGTAAAAGTACGGTGCAACCATTCTTCAGGTGCGGATGTTGGCATGAAATTTTGTAAAGATAAACGTGCTGTACAAACAAACTTCATCATGGTTCTTTAAGTAGTAAGGTGTTTGGGTGTGAAATGTGCTGATTTGGCTTGGAACAGGGACAGGTGGCGGGCTGTTGTGTAAACAGTAATGAACATTCAGGTTTCATAAAATGTTGGAAATTTTCTTATAGCTGAGGAATTATCAGCTTCTTAAGAAGGGCTGTAGTGCACATAGTTAATTAGTCAGTCATTAAGTGAGATTCATTACATTATTCCTTCTTTCGACGCAAATGGTATTTTTTTGTACAGTGCCTAGAGCGATGTTTACTTGATTAGACATTTGTCGCCTGGGACTATTTACCTAGATTTGTCCACAGCCGATTTCTGTTGGCATGTGCGACTATAAATTCTTTCTTTGTCTGACTTCAACCTAGTCATTGTAGGTGTTTAGTTATGTTATTGCACCTGATGACGCTCAGTGACGCACACA
>Ga0131853_10020133_pt1 | contig 12130 bp, 3 predicted proteins | sample TergutLab28metaG_FD_92764 | JGI IMG/M metagenome (GOLD analysis project Ga0131853, IMG submission 92764) | Labiotermes labralis P1 segment gut microbial communities from Petit-Saut dam, French Guiana - Lab288 P1 (version 2) (version 2) | ecosystem: Host-associated > Arthropoda: Insects >...
AATAGAAACGCTGGAGTGAATCTGGTTACCTCGAAAAAAAAAAATATGGAATAAAAAAATTTAGGCTCCCGAAAAATAGAGACAAGGTCTCAAATTTAATTCCCCCCCCCCCCCCCCGGCCCCCACTCCTCAAATTAACGCTAACAGTTCGTGAACGTATTTTATGCTCTGGATTGATGCCTGCCGGGTTTAGACGCAGTGTCTTAGTTGAACTATATCAACGTTTCAGGGGATCTTATTGCCTCCTTCTTCAGGGTATATGTCAATTATACCAGACTGCAGCGTGGCATAATATATAAGACAGTTATGGATAGTCGGTCACGTAGGGGATTCGAATCTTGATGTTCTATGTTAACAAGCATTCAAACAACTTGAGGGTCGTTTGATCGCACATCTACCACTTGAAATAAAGTGAAATGCCAACTTGATGCAACTAGGTAATTTTATTGATATATTCTTAGCTCGACATGTTTCGGGTACATAAGCCCATCATCAGGAGCATTAAATGTTGAGTTGCAGCATATGGTTTTTTGCACAGAGTTTTTGGATGGGTGATGGTCTTGAGAGCCGCTGCGTAGGTCGTGTTGACGGTGCGGATGGTGCCGTGCATCATCAGCATTCAACATCTAATGCTCCTGATGATGGGCGTATATACCCGAAACATGTCGAGCTAAGAATACATTAATAACCTTACCTAGTTGCATCAAGTTGGCATTCCACTTCATTTCATTCAGACAAATTTAACACTGCCGTTATGGGGAAACTTTCTAGAAAGTTGCATCCTAGGCAGGGAGCAATTTTTATCGAATTGTGAAATTTGTATTTCCGTGATCGAAAACTATCGCAATTACTAATTTCAGGGCTGCTGCACCCATATTCTGTCCTGAAGACAGAGGCAGCACCTTCCTCCGGCGTGATAAGGGCTGTCCACTAAACTGCGTATTGAAAGTTCCCGCGAAAAAATTCAATATTTGTGTTGGACAGAGGGACATTAAGTAAATGGAGGTGAAATTGTTTATAGAGATAACCCCATGGCACCAAGTCCTTCAGAAGCTACTGCGTCGTCCTCAAATTCTCAAGCATTTTTGTACAATTTTGTGGAGGGTTCACAGCATCTCTCCACTTGTCTCTAATGTGAACCCGATTAATCCGTTCACGACACCACTTCCCACTTCCTTGAAATTATGTACATCTACTTAAATTAGTACCAGACAAAATTATAAATAATGACAAGGTAATAATTGGTATAATTTATAATTGTATGCAATTTTGGCAAGAGATTCATTATATGAACACATAATAGAGAAGTATCCTGTCCTGTTGCGCGTATTATTTCCTAACGCAATACGTTTTAGTAATTTTTTTTTATTGGGGAAGTACACTAGAAAATAAGGTCGATATATCATCCAACATATGCGCTCTGTGATACACCATATATGATATATCAAGTCCTACATTTTTTTGCACCGAGGCACTTTCCTAAGGAAGTCATAATAGCAAAGCTGTGTACGCCAACATGCCAATCTAGGTTCTGTTCTTCCTTACAGGAATGAGTGAAATTTTAAAATACATAAAACGGATAACCATAAATTACAGTATTATACTATTAAATATTAAAATAGGCCGAAACATGTAGGAGTTGATATACGTATTGAACGGTGCATCAGTGAGTGCATATGTTGAATGATATACTGACGTAACAATAAGCACGTTATGAATAAAGTTGGAATAATATTTTATGTTTATAGTTCCGTGCATCGCTGACCTATATTAATAATTTTCCAACGAGATGCAACACAAAGCAGTCTATTTATTATTCTGCAAGTTCACTCTACATGTTTCGGGTGTCAACCACACCTATATTCGAGAGTACACAAAACTGTAACTACAACCTCCGGTACTGGTCATATTTTTTGTGCAGCTACCTCCCTCCAACGTGGCCAAGTTAACTTGGCCACGTTGGAGGGACGTAGCTGGGCTGTACCGGAGGTTGTAGTTACAGTTTTGTGTATTCCTGATGATGTGTGTTGTTGACACCCGAAACATGTAGAGTGAACTTGCAGAATAATAAATAGACTGCGTTGTGTTGCATCTCGTTGGAAAATTATTAATATGGAATAACATTTTGATCTAAATGTATACATACCAGCTGAAAACAACAACCTAAAAATGAAATGGAATTTCGTCAGCTTCCTTAAAAAGAGCTCAAACCTATGAAATGTGTAACAGTATATAGAACGGAATAAGGATCCAGGAAGAAATGTGAGTTTTGGCACTCCGCAATGAGTGTGATAGCCTACATGTCATCTGTACGTCCTGTTCTTGAATATGGTTCTGCATGCTGTGATCCATGCACAGAAGGACAGATAAATGCGTTAGACCGAATACAGAAGAAAGCTGCTCAGTTTACAAATCATACGAAGGATTCTGACTGGGAAACCTTGGCTCGGCATAGGATGATAGTACGCTTATGCGCACTGTTTAAAGCGTACTCTGGTGAACGGGCTTGGAAAGTTATACGTGACAGGTTTGTGAAGGGCTTACTGTTTGAGTGGGGTTGATCATGTTCGGAAAATTAGGGACAGGAAGCAAAGAACGGATATCGGGAAATATTCCTTTGTAAATAGGACCATTAAAAACTGGAACCAACTACCTGCAGAAGAGTTAGGGACTTTCCCTTTTAAACCTAAAATTTTTAGAAACAGATTTAGGAAAGCAACTATAAACAGGGTGAAATGAAAGGAATATATGTGTGGGGAAAATCATCTAAAAGTCCAGTGAAGTGAAGTGAAGTGTAGAGATGTGAGGTGAAATGGAAAGGTAGGAAATTTAAATAGGGTTAAGCCAAATGAGAGGATAGTGAAGTGTAGTGAAGTGTGGTTGGTTGAAGTTTGAATGAGAGAAAGTGAAGTGTCGACAGGTGTAGTGAAGTGGAGTGAAGTGTAGTGAAGATCTTAGTAACAGGGTGTCTACGATTATTAGATGATATATAGATCATATGAAGTTTTTCTGCTTTTATGGCTCTTTCGTTTGTCACATTCTTTCATGTTGTTTTGGTTCCTTTTTTATCGTTGTATATATGGTTGTATGTTTTGTATGCTTGTGTTTAATTTTGTAAATTATGTTTTTTATTGTTATGTTTATGTATTCTTATTGTTATGTATGTTCTGTTCTGTGTATTCTGTTTCATTTTGTTGGTCTGTATATTGTTTGTGTGTAAATGTGTACTGTACTAGTGCCACCGGGTGTCAACCCAATTGCAGTTAACAAATGTATCATATCATATCCCATTATATCGTATCATCATATCTGTCTTCCGAAGCATGACCTCAAATGTTTCTTACTCCGTTTGTCTTTAGTGTGTAGCCCAAAGAATGAATTCCACAAGTAACCTTAATGACTACCGGTAACAATAGATATCTAACAGTTACAATTAACAGCGTTACTGTAGCCGTTTGCAAGGGATACGTTTCTTATTCCAGAGACATAAGTTTATTATTGTCTTTATTTTAAAAAATGAAAATCGTATTAAAAAATTTAAAATCTCTCGTTTCGGGAGGAATTTGCTTCTGAACGATAAATCGCCTTAGCGGCATATGATATGATATGATATGATATACGATATGTGATATATGATATGTGATATATTATACGTGATATATTATACGTGATATATGCGATACGCAATACGCGATATGATACACGATATACCATACACGAGATATGATATGATATATGATGTGATATATGATATATGATACGATACGGTACGATACGATACGATACGATACGATACGATATGTGATATGATATGATATATTATATGATATATGATATGATATACATGACATGACATGATATATGATACGATATGATATGATATATGATATGATATATTTGTTAACTGCAATTGGGTTAACACCCGGTGGCAGTAGGACAGTACATTCTTTGTGAGTGCGAGGCTTTGACCTCAGTCAGACATGCGTATCTGAGCTCCTTTTTCTTGGAGCCGGAGGATATTAAGAATTTAGGCTTGGGGGCCATCTGGAACTTTAGTAAGGTTACGGGGCTCTCATGATTTGGTATGGGGCACAAAGGGCCGGTTAAATCAAGGCCTAGGTGCATCGGGGCTGAGACCCCGAACCCAAACACAAATCAATCAATCTGGATTCCTATCTTGGACCCAGAGGCCATTAAGATTTTAAGTCTGGGGTACGGCTCCCATGATCCGATATGGGGCACAAAGGGCCCATCTATTAAGGCCTAGGTGCATCGGGGCTGAGAGGCCCCGAACCCAATTCCTAAAATATCATCTATCCATCCACCCAACTATCTATCTATCTATCTATCTATTTATATATATATATATACATATATAGGTAACTAGCTAATACAGTACACATTTACTCACAAACAGTACACAGAATAGCACAATTAAGTAATTGGGAAGAGTGCGGGCCGTGCCCCTTCTTTGCGGGTTATACCCTGGCATTTGACGTACAAATGAGGAAAATGCACGGAAAAACCTCAGTCAGGGTAGGCGAAGAGTGCCAGCTGGCAAGATGAAAACGGAATATACAGAATAGAGCCATCCCTTTATGTTCAGCACGTCGCGAATATTAAACATAAAAATTAATCTTCTAACAAAATGAACGTGAAATAAAAAGACTGTCAGTAATAACGCACCATGTCAGCAGTAACACCCCGCCGTGTCATTTCTGTCATATGTCAGTTCTTCGTTCACCTTCAATGTCATCTGCCACGTAAGTTTGACAGAATCTGAGACTCTGAGATGTTGAGGAAAAGCGTACATGAAGGCAAAGGAAGGAAAAGTAGATGTCAGACGCCTCTTTCGTGGAGGATATTGAAGCAGCGTGTCTTGGACGTGTTTGATTGATCAAGCAACTGTCAGATTATTGCGCGCAATTTAACACAGCAACCCTCTCTCTCACTCTATCTGTTACTCCTTCCACTTCGCATGTCGATGTGCTTAGGGCTGTACCTTTTTTCCCTCCTTCCTCTGATAAGTCTTGCGTGTACATGTGAGTCTGGGTGCCTGTAGGTGGAACCACGTTCCTTCCAACCAGTATTAATGTGTTTTCTTGATACGTTAGGCAAAAGGAAAACTTGCGATTCGAGAAGAAAACATGTCAACTGCAGGCTTGTACGCCCCAAGGGTTTCAACAATTTTCTTACTAATGGAAATCACTTGGAAGGAACAAATTGAAAACTAAATATTGTTTTCAGAATTGCAGAAGATGGGGAAGAGATGTCAGGCCCCATAGGACGAAGAAGAAAACGACAATCAGAGACCCATATTGGTAATCAAAATTTCTAAATTTGTATCCCAACATTTCTTTTCTACAGAAGTACAAGAAATCTAAAAAAAATGTAATTAACCCTTATCCTGCTAACGTGGAGAATAAGGTGAGTTCAGAATAATGCTAGCAAAAGGCAGATGGGATTTAACTCGGCGTTTAAATGGTTAATACTTAAACATTTTAACTGTTAATTTTTAATATACACGTTAATAACACAAATTTTCGGGAATGGGCCCCATTTTCATGACTGCCAAAATCACGGCGTCACATCACACGATACAGTACTGTGAATTCTTGAATTATTGAAATATCGATGTTGCTAAATAAGAAGCGAAAAGTAGTTTTTCAGGAGGTTACAACTTATCCCTAGATTGTTTTAGGTTTACGCATAATAATAAATACTAAATAATAATAATAATAGTAATCGTGAAAACTTTACCTGTATCCTGCATTACAATTTTAGTATCAAATACGCTAACATAAGAAATACAGAGCTGCAAAGCTCTGTACGCCCCGAACTAGACAATGATATAAACTTAAGAGAAGTTCAGTAATAACACCATTAACGTTATTCATGCATTATTTTACTGGAAATCATAAAGTATAAACTCTGCTTGAACAAAATGTATGAAGTAGTTAATGTAAAATAATCAGTAATGCACAGTAAGAAATAAAACATATGAATTGCTACTATAATTTATAGAAAGTTAAGAAAAGTGTATGGTACCTTCGCTGTTTATTTTATGTTCGTTCTCAAGGTGCTCTTAATTCAATAGTACACAGTGTCCAACTCTGAAGTAGGTACTGAATAATAAATTTGAAAGGACATAAGAAGCTGTGGCCATGGCCTAAATTAATGTAAAATTTAGGCAATTTGTCTTTGGAACAAAATGGCACAAAGAGACACCTCCAGGCTGAGGACAGGACCTTCCAATTACGAAATATGAGTGCTTAACCCTAGTCAAAATATTTCTTAAATAAACATTAAAACGTAAGAAATGCATAAATTTCTTTATGTCTGATTTGTACCGGTTGTACCTTTAACCTACTGACAGGTACCGAAATTTGTACAGGTTGTACCTTTAACCTAATGACAGGTACCGAAATTTGTACAGGTTGTACCTTTAACCTACTGACAGGTACCGAAATTTGTACAGGTTTTACCTTTAACCTACTGACAGATACCGAAATTTGTACCGGTTGTACCTTTAACCTACTGACAGGTACCGAAATTTGTACAGGTTGTACCTTTAACCTACTGACAAGTACCGAAATTTGTACAGGTTGTACCTTTAACCTACTGACAGATACCGAAATTTGCACCGGTTGTACCTTTAACCTACTGACAGATACCGAAATTTGTACCGGTTGTACCTTTAATCTACTGACAGGTACCGAAATTTGTACCGGTTGTACCTTTAACCTACTGACAGGTACCGAAATTTGTAAGCCAGACAGCTGCGTGTTAATCTTTTGCAAATGAAGCCAACTAGGTTCACACTACTTCTTAGTATATTTATTTCAACTTCTGTACATGTTTCGGGCAACTATATGCCTATCATCAGGAGAACTTACTGTATCTATGCGACACTGGTATATTTTACTCTATAGGTGGCTGTCTGGTCTGCAGACCAGACAGCCACCTATAGAGACACATTAAATATCAATAGTACTGTACGAGACGTGAGATCTTTTTTGGCATGGCGGTCTGTCGATGGACGAGTAAGTCCCGAAGTTCAAAGAATTCTCCACGATCGTTCGAAACGCAGGGATCTGGTGGCCTAATGCCAGAACGTCATTCTCTGAGCAGCCATCAACAGCAGTACGCTTTACCAGAGCTCTGAGTGGTCAAGGTCATGTTGTACACGTCTACGCTATGAAGGTGTATAGGGGGAGTACGGTAAGGTTCCACTTATATTAAACTAGGTCGCTTCACAACCAAAGAAGAAGACCCCAGTACCCATCGGAGACTTGTTGAGTTCCAGATTCGGTCTCAGCGTTTAGGAGGACAGTGGATGAAACACAGAGGAAAAAGATTTCCATTACAAGTCACGGGAACAGATTTCTTTCATCGTCAAAGCTATCAAGGCGTCTTTGGGCATGTCTCATCAGATGTTGTTGTAACGTCAAGGCATTTGTTATCAGTCCCCCACCGCTGACAACACTGTCGCCCAAAACACTAGTCATAACCATTCAATTTAGGCCGAAACCTTTCCAACAGCACGTCACTGACAGAGCGTCTGAACACCAGATGGTGGGGTACCAGGTATTCTTTCCGTCAGAATAAAGAAGCTGGAGTGTGAAGCTAAACACTGACATCCTTTTACTGAAAAAATTAAGAGTGTGTGGAAAACATCTCAATATCTCCATAATCCTTTGTGACGTGGTACGTAATCAAGGCTTTCTTTACCCTCGTGGTTTTAGTGGCGTTTGCAAAATTGCGAAAAGCGACTATTAGCTTCGTCATGCCTGTCTGTCTTTCCGCATGGAACAACGCGTCTCCCACTGGACGGATTTTTATAAAATTCGATATTGGAGTATTTTTCGAAAATCTGTCGAGTAAATTCAAGTTTCATTAAAATCTGACAAAAATAACCGATACTTTACAGCAAGACCAATATACATTTTTGATTATATCTCGCTCAGTTCTTATGAGAATGAGAAATGTTTCAGAGAGAGAGTTGTAGAGAAAATCAAAACACACATTCTTCATTCAGTAATTTTTTTTCGAAAAGGGTTCTGTTTATGAAAAAAAATGTGGAAAAATACTGTAGAGTGGGATAGGCCACAGATGACAATATGGCGCATGCGCATTGCATGCTGGACACGTATGGCTACAAATACACACTCAGGTTGTGTAATACTCATTGCTTTTCCACTACAACAATGGTTGCCGGAACGTGCTTCCATGTTGCGTTACACGTACACTGCTTCTCTTGTTTCTATTTTGTTCAGATCTCAGAACAAGCAGCAATTTTTCAGCTACACAACATTAACTGACTGGATTTCATGCCTTTAAAGACAAGACATTCCAAACGACACATAAAAAATATGGCAATATCTGAGATGGCAGCACAATCTCCCTTGTAATTTCCACTTATTCCCGAAACTGCTATACTGATGCCATGATACAGGCTACAACATAAGCACTATTTACATTTTGTTATCTTTTCGTTAGCCACTTGAACGACATTTGTTGGCACATGGCTTCACACCCCCTAACACAACAGCCAACCTCAGACGTGTTACAATCTTCGAGATTTGCGGTCCTTACATTTCTGTTGATGGACATTAAAGCCTTTGAAATAAGACACCACGTCGACTGGTAAATTTTTGCTAACGATTCTAAGGGACTTACATCAGACCCTGAAGATGGAAGCAGCAAAATTCTCAGAAACGTCTGTAAATATTTAACAACTTAAAGGTGTAATATACCGGGAAGACTTGAATGTTAAATTCATTCCTCTTTTGGGACTAAACTCTGTGAATTTGTTTTCGAAAATCCTGCTTCATATTCGAGTTTCCTACATCCAAGTCACGTCCTGGGATCTGGTATTCGTACCTGATGTCGTTCGTTGTTCTTTCCTACAGGAACAGCCCCTTAAATTGGTCTAAGATTTCAACTTCTATTTTAATCATCATTTTAAAATCACTGTACCATATAATGACCTAAGATTTCAGCAGCTTCAGCAGCCTGTGAGACACCATGAAAGAATGAAGAATATCACAACGTAACAACAGCCACCTACTATTGAACGCAAATTAAGAAACAGGCTAAATACGTCGCCTGTACACCCTGTGGCTGTAAAATGATAATTATGTGTAATTTTATTCCGTCATTCATCCTACCTTCATGATGGCGTAGTCTTGCCTCTACTTGAAGACACTTGGAACAATTCTACACATAAAACACACTGCCTTCACCACAGACACCACACATCGACACACCATAATGTTATCCGACCAAGCACTAACTGATCAAACTTACTGGTACTGAGGTTTTCCTTGCTAGGTGGAAGGAACACAGAACTACCGGCCGTCAAATCGGGCCAGCTACCTGTTGTTGCAGTCAAACACATCCCTTCGACTTGCAGCAAAATTTAAGTTAATTCTACGCAGTTACACGTTTCATATCACTTACAGTATCAAACTATTTATTTCCAGACAACTTCAAAGCGTAAACTTCGCAAATAATATTCTTAAAAAAAATCTTATTCCGTTTACAATCCGCGACATTAATCGCTAATGAAACATAACCTGTTTTTCTCTTAACTTCTCCTGGTACTGCTTATCAGTCGTCAGTGCAGCGATATTCTACCTCTGACATCTTGTGACAAAATATGGAACGTACCTCTTCGCAGATTCGACAAAAGAAGGTAACATCACGCAACGCAGATATTAGGAGACATGAAGGAACCACTGGCATCTTTTTGTTGAAGATGACCAAATTTTACGCTCCTCGGATATAAACGACAACGTAACTCATAGGTTTTTTATTTTTTTGACGTTTTGCTGACCGTGCATCTCACAGTATATTTATCTCAGTAATTAACCAACTTGATGCACAAAATTTTTGTTTTACAACACGTTTATTTCATGCCTGTACATGTTTCGAGCACATGTGCTCATCATCAGGAGGTCAAAATTGCATCACACAGGCTCTGATATCATCACACTGAAACAAGTAAGTGGTCTAAAATTACTAAAATACAATTCTATAAACATAAGCAAATAGTAGTAACATTTAAGTGTGAATTTTTCGTGTGTGCTTACTGTGTATTACTTACTGTAAACATGCTATGTCATGTAGAGGTTATGTTTATCCAGTTATTAAACTTATTAGAAAGGTACCATGTCTATTTACATTTATGTTTTCTTAGTCTATCTAGTCATAAGATCGTATAAATTACTGATTAGTTGTTGTATCTATAAGGTTATGTTTGTCCGGTTGTTAGAATTGTTCAAAATACGATGTTTGTTTATATTTATAGATAAAACAACTAATCAGCAATTTATACGATCTTATGACTAGATAGACTAAGCAAACATAAATGTAAATAGACATAGCTACCTTTCTAATAAGTTTAATAACTGGATAAACATAACCTCTACATGACATAGCATGTTTATAGTAAGTAATACACAGTAATGACACCCGAAAAATTTTATTACTTTTTGCTCATATTTATAGAATTGTATTTTAGTAATTTTAGACCACTCACTTTTTTCAGTGTGATGATACCAGAGGCTGTGTAATGCAATTTTGACCTCCTGATGATAAGCACATGTGCTCGAAACATGTACAGGCACGAAATAAACTTAATGTAAAACAAAAATTTTGTGCATCAAGTTGGTTAATTACTGAGAGAAAAAAAGTAACACATAAAGTTATTTTAGTTGATAAACTCCAATGACATTTTCATCCGTGTGCAGCATATAACAGCATGCATCTTCACAGATATACCCTACGTTATTTGGGACAAAGTCTTTCATTTTAGTACTGACAAAATGTGAAAATGTGCCACTGGACTCTACCTTAAAACACTTAAAATCAATCCAAACCCTCGAATCCTATTTCGTTATGACTAATTTTAATGTTATCCATCCGTCTACTGCTAGATCTCGAGACAGGTTACTTACCATCAGATTTCACGACTAAAATTTTGTACGCATATGTCATGTCACATGCACACTGATGCATCACTCACCTCCCCGTTCAGCAATTTTGTCTCAAAAACTTTCTATTCATGAAAAGAGACAAAATTTTAAATCGAAAAGAATCAATAATTTTTATATTTTGATATTCTTTGATATTCCTGTGTCCGTGCATCGTTAATATGATTTTTTTAAATTACAACCAACAAGATGCAACTATATCTGATTATTTATTTCTAAAAGACTCTACATGTTTCAGACGGTTCCTCCGCCCATCATCAGGAGCACATATCTGTGCATTCAGCTACAGGTGTTGTCAACCGATATCTGTACTTATTTTAGTGGAAAAACAAACTTCTTAATTTCGAGTGACAGCGAACCGACCCATAATTTATTCAGCTCTAAAGATGTTAATAAATGTAGTTTTGATTTGTCCCCGATGCACCCAGATAAATTAACCACTCCACAAATTTCTATAATGTATTATATATCGTCAATACATAACAATATACGGACCGGGTAGCTCAGTCGGTATAGCGATTGACTACGGGCTGGACGGTCCGGGATCGAATCCCGGTGGGGACGAGATTTTCCACCCGTCCAGACCGGCTCTGGGGCCCACCCAGCCTCCTGTAAAATGGGTACCGGGTCTTTCCCGGGGGTAAAGTGCGGTCGGGGCGTGCTGCTGACCACTCACCCCCTTCTAGTGCAGCGGTCATGGAAGAGTAGAGCTATACCTCTACCCACCCTCTGGGCCACACCGGGCCTGTAACGGGATCACTTTACCTTTTACATAACAATATATCAGAACAGTGACATATACAATCAGGTCACATCACATTTGTTACTATACAACGGGATGGCCTCTGTCAAATTCATAGCCAGTCAAGCACGCTCCATCTATCAATATAAGAACATAAGGATTAAGGTAATAAAGTGTTGCGTTGATATCTTCTTTAGCCGTAATGTGACCTGACGGTATATACTGTATCACTGTACTGATATATCGTTGTGTATTGACGGTACATAATTCTTACTTACTCCATGGTGCAGAGTCCTTCTTGAGAAGCTAACTGGTTTGCAGCTAGTCAAGAAATTCCCCGCATTTCACGGAACCCGAAGGTTCATTACTGCACTCACAAGCGTCCGCCACC
>Ga0131853_10020134_pt1 | contig 12129 bp, 8 predicted proteins | sample TergutLab28metaG_FD_92764 | JGI IMG/M metagenome (GOLD analysis project Ga0131853, IMG submission 92764) | Labiotermes labralis P1 segment gut microbial communities from Petit-Saut dam, French Guiana - Lab288 P1 (version 2) (version 2) | ecosystem: Host-associated > Arthropoda: Insects >...
ATATTGTAATGGGTGGTGTATGTTACTCCAGCGGATCTTGTGTAGTGTGGGGGGGGGGGTGGGGGTCGGTGGGGGGGGGGGGGGGTGGGGAAGCGGCTATTTGTCACATCTAGCCGTCTGTCCGCATCAAACAGTGCTACTCCCAGCGGCAGGGTTTTCGCGAAATTTCGTCTTCTCTGTGAGGAAAAAACAAGTATAAAACAATTTGGCTTCGACCATCGATCGTGATCGATTAAGAGTCAGGAGGTTTTATCTCCTATCTCCTGTGATATTTATAGATAATGATCAGTTCTCAATCTTTTCCTGGCATAAGGCTAAATATTGTAGTGTGTGTTAAATATTGTAGTGTGTGTTAAATATTGTAGTGTGTGTTAAATATTGTAGTGTGTGTTAAATATTCGAGTATTTTTTTAAACCTTATGCACGGACTTAACATCTGCGGACAATAACGGAGACATCGCACTAGAAATGTTGCGTTCTGCTGGCGGTTCCTCACTTTGTTAAGTGGTAACAATTTTCAGTGGAGTGCTCATTATCAGCAATCATAGTTTAATCAAATGCCAATTGCATATTTCGAACTAACGGAATATTTTACTACACCAATAACCTAATTTTGCCTGCGTAAACTATACTATAACATGGTTTTGTTTTACGGTACCGTAAAGACACTATTCCGAAACTAATTCTCTGTCAAGTGCGTCATTTGCAGTGATTGTATTCCGACCTCTATGTCCAATGGCGAAACATATTTGAATCCTATTTGCACTTTTTTCCTTTCTACACTAACAGCAATGATCTGCAATACCGCGTCACCCTTGACTGATCAGAAAACGAACCAGAATTACCCGCATTTTACTAAATAAACGGCATAGTTAATGAAACCGAGGTTGTCAGATGTGATTACTAACTGAACGAGAATTGAGGTTGAGTATGTGGGCACGTGGCAACGTGGGTTTCCGCCCCTACTTGGCCGGAAGTGTTTCTCTGTGGGATATGTTCATCACGCACCGGTGGCAACTGGGCCGTAACATGCTGGTTGGTGGAAGCACCGTGCCCAGTCTGCTGCGTTCTGCCGCTTGAATTTTTAGCTTGATGCTGGTGCGTCTTTACTCTGCTTCGCAGAAGACGTAGGTGTCTGATTCACCTGGGTTTTTGACATCATTGTAATAACCTTGTTCATATTTATCCTTGTATTGTTAGGTCCTAAGCAATGTGCGTTTAATTTGCCTTATATGAATTCGAGGACCCACTACCATATCTGGTTTTGACAATACAGATAATTCGTATTACACTGTCCTCTGACGGGACCATAGCCTCTTCCAAAGCGAGTTCTCCAGAGTGTGATCCATTGCTTCCGCTTCCAATTTCCAGTACCATCTCCTTTACTTAAAGCCATCCAGTAGCTGCTCACGTCTTTTTCCTCATTTTCTCGTCACTTTTATCCTTCCCTCTAGCTTTCCTTCAATAACGTGTTTTAGAAAACAGTTCCTACGCAATATGTGACCAATCCACTTACTCTTCCTCCCACTTTATTGTATGTAGTATATTCACATTTAAAAACTTACCAAGTTTGTCGATTATTCGTCTCATTCGATTGATACTTTATGAATTCTCGATATTCTTATCTTTTAAATCGGATAATTTAATGTGCTCATTAAAAACACATTCCACTGAACTATAATACAGCCTGAACTTGAACGCCCGCACGGCAGGCGTCATCATCGAAAAATCCGGGGGGGGGGGCGCTTTTAGAAACGGCGCAAGTAGATTGTTGTATTTACATTTCAGAGAGCCATTTAAGTGCTCAATTTAGAGTCCAGAAACGTATATTGTTGTGGCGATACAGACACTGTGACATGCATCGTAGCTGCATTCACTGTGTCTCGCTTCCCACAACGCGGAGTCGCAAATTACTGCAAGAGCTCGAAGAAACAGACACAGGATTTGACGTTCAGGTGACCGTACATCGTGATAAATTCTTATAATAAAACCAACTAGATGCAATAATTTCTCAAATTTATTTTTCGAATAAAAGTCTACTTGTTTTGGACAGAGGAACCGTCCGAAACATACTGAGTTTTATTCCAAAAATAAATTTGAGAAATAAATGCGTCTGTTTGGTTTTTTTTATAAGAAGACACAGGGATCTTCTTATTCGGTTTCTCCTAAGGCCGCATAATTTAAAAATGCCAGCGAGTTCTCTTGGCACTAAGGTGTGGAAGTTCGAAATGTCCTCTTCGTCGTGTGTCTAGGTTACAGCCGTATTTTTTGTTTCTTTACCTTTCGGCGAATGCAAGAAAAAACAATGCGCTAGCGATACGTGAAAGATTATTGCTTTGCACGAAGGTTTCCATTTGTCGCCTCTTTGTTCTTCTAATAACAGTATTATAAAGGTGAAAATGGTTATAGAGCAGTGGTGGAATGACGCAGACAACGAAAATCCAAAGTGCTCGGAGAAAACCCCTCGTGGACTGACCAAGGATCCAACCATGTTATTCGCGGTGAGAATCAGGCGCCCAACTTCTTGAGCCGTGGCATGGCCAGAAGACTGATATTAATTTGCATTACAGAATGTACAATTATTACAGCACAATATTTACCTCCATTAGAAAGAACATCGGTGAATGCTGTACAGGGAGATAACAGTTCAGGGACTTTTGGGCCCTTTCCATCACAAATGTTTATTGAAATATAAATTGCGTTTTGGGGACAGGATCGGTCCCCGTCCTCAGTCTTTTTTTTTAACAACTGTCACGATAAGATAATTGTTTATATTGTAATTATACCTGGATTAAAACAAATTAGTTATTATCATCAGATAGTGACAGTTGTTGTTGGAAAAAGCCAGCCTTAAGATGGAGACCCAACATGCCCCTATAGTAGTGTATTTTATTTCAATACATAAAATAGAAATGGGACCGCGGTAGCACAGTGGTTAAGGTGCTGTGCTACAAATCGGAAGGTTGCTGGCTTGATCCCAGCTGGTGTCAGTGGATTTTTCATTGACATAAAATCCTTCCGATCGCACTTTGGCCCTGGGGTCGACTCAGCCTCTAACAGAAATGAGTACCAGGAATATTTCCTGGGGTTGAGGTGCGTAAGGTTGACAACCTACGAAATCTGGGAACCTTAACTTCCTAAGAAACCTCTGGGCCTGTCCAGGCCTGTAATGGGACTGCTTTACATAAGATAGAAAAATCCAAAAAGCTGTGAGTTCAAACTTCATTCGCCATCGTCAGAAACTACAGAAAAGAGACAATGGCTGCTCGTTGTGAGAATCACACAGAACACACCAACACAGTAGGCGTACCAAATGCAGTATTGTTAACTTTAAACCTGGCTTTAGAGGGTTAATTCACTAGGAAGAAGTGGAAAGACGACTGTGCGTAATCCGTTAAAGGGAGTGATTAATTAAATGAATGCACTCCAGATGTATAAAGACAGAAAATCCCTATAACTCAGGAACTAACTATGCAGCGGCGGTAGAAGGACTGAAATTACAGCTAGTGCGTCTTTAAATCCGTCACCTGGAACATTGTCACAAAGCGTATCTCCTGAAGCCGCCGTTCATATAAACAATGAAATATAGTTTGACTTTCCCGCCGTATGGTAGCAGACCACTTTTATGTTGTCTGGGAAATGGATGGTAAAAAAAGCATAACAATACGCAAGTTATAAAAAAAAGTAATGATCCAGTGACATGGACTGTAACTCTTCTTCTTCTTCTTCTTCTTCTTCCTCTTCATCTTCTTTATCGCCTCCTCCTCCTCCTCCTCCTCTGCTGCGAGTGCTTACTTTCACGTGCTGGCCCGTTCCCTGTCACAACCTGCTGCGTAGTGCCAAGTTAGTACGTGTAGGTTTGTGTCAGCGCCCTTTCGACAGAGTAGCGTGACCCTGTGTGCGATGCACTACAGTCGGACAGACAACTACCGGAGCATTTCCCAAACTATTTCACACTTGGGCAGTTCCAACGTCTTCCTTCCTGTAGTAACTTCCCACTTCACTATGGCATGATGATATCGTGCGAAATACAAAAGTTAGTGGTTGTTACATGAAAAAGACAAATTAGTAATTCCAGTGGTTTTGTAAGGGATTTTGTTCCCCGGAAGATAACCTGAATGTGATGGTACATATAAAGTAGTCCCTGTGCATGACGTGAAGGTTAGGAGGAAAAGAGGCAGATTCTATCTCGTCATTCTCGACCTCGTCAGCTTTACCCTCGAGAAAGAACCCCGGTAGAAATTTAACCGTTTAAAGACTAAACGGAATCTGCTGTATATAAGGAATCAGGCCGTACCGCGCAGTAAACACGTTCCACAACGGTTATAAAAACAAATCAGTTAATGATGTATTAAAAAAAAGTCGCTGTCTCTTCTGAGATACGTGCAAAACACTCAACGCAAGGGGAGCACCATGTAGAACTTGTGAATGTTAAACTTGGTGGTACGTAATGAAACCGCTAGGCTTTGAAAGGTTAATAGGGGCTGTGTGTCTCCAGAGCCAATCTGGACATTTTGAAGACAAGAATCTTATACCCCTGCTAGGAATCGAACCCCGGATCGATAAGCCTGTCCTAGTCAGATCAGTGTTCTGGCGGATGTCAATTCTCGGCCATGTTTTGAAAATGTTCACTCATAAGACAGCTCTGACTTCTGCATCGTAGAGTTTGGACTGTATACGTAGGTTAGACATTAAATGAATAACTGCTATTCTCCCAGATAAGTTCGTTCATCTTTTTATGGACCGTGTATTCCATGCCGAGATTAAAAACGAACAACTGGGAGATGAGAGTGGGGAATGGGACAAAACGCAATCTTTCGTGACGCTTAATAAGAGATCTCGACGAGACGAGATAATTTCTCGAATACCGGATCCCGAGCAGCAGTAGACTCTAGTTTCCCGAATACAAAGGATGTGTTTGTTAAGAACTGCGTCCCGTGCAAGTAAATATGAGCTAATAAGCAGCTCCGGTTTCAGAACATGGTGACAGGGTACTGCTTCTTCCGTTGGATTTCAAAGACTCAAGACACTTGATAAAAAAAATGGAATTTTTCGTTTATTTCAGGACATGATTAAACCGAAGTACCGAAATACACCACTATGTGTTTACTAACCGATAACCTTCTTTTACGGGGACGAGGTTGAACATAGGCCCGCTTGTATTTGGTGGCAATATATATCTACTTCTTGTAACAGGCCGTACAACTATGCTGGCTGTGCCTGCACGCTTGTACAAGTTTCAGGCCCCTAACCAGCTTATATGCTGCACTGTCATTCTGTATATATGAACACAAGTCTAGGTTTATATTATAGACTGTATTGTATGACCTTGTTCTGGAGAGGTTTATTATCTTCGAAAACCCGCTGCTGGTACAGCGGGCATTGTCCTGGCCAAGCGGCGACCTCGGTCGGGCGGTAAGTCAGCTGCAGGTGCCGGCTAGTGGCTACTGGGTTTTAGCCCTCGGTGGTCGTGCGCGGACTGGCCACGCCAGCACCTACATATGGCAATGGCTCCAAAGAAGATGCAACGTGCCTCCTCGCATTACTGTCGTGATTCCTGACTTGTGTTCCTCAAACTGCGACAAGTCCGTATTGGACTGTCTTGAGCTTCCTGTGTTTATTCCGTATATATTTCTTTAGAGTCTATTTTAAGGAGTCTTTATGTAACTAATATTATTTTGTCTTAGAAATCCTGTGTTTTCAAAGGTGTGCACTACGTACCAGTTGCTCTGCCTCGTGTCAACAGTGCCAAAGACGAAGTGACACTCCAAACCAATTCCGAGTCTTGAAAATTATGGAAAACTTCGAAATGAGAGACATAGCAGACTTAGATATATTAAGGTCATGTTTCAAGGATTAGGAAATGATAAAATAAGTGCCTTTTTGGAATTATGCGTTTATGAAAATTTATGAAACGCAAATGCATTTCACCAGAAGTGATTTCTCTAGTGTCTAAAAAAAAATGCATCACAGTGAACCGTCTTTTGGGTCTTGAGATGCGTCATCCCCGTTGTGTTGGTTCAATAACAAAGAATTTTGTGTATCACACGTACAGTCGAACACAACTATATATAGTTGTGTTCGACTGTACGTGTGATACACCGTCTTCTGGGGAACTTTGCTCGAATATCCCCACTTTTTGTGCGACCATATACGCTCTGGTAATAATTTTCTATTGAGTTAAGTTTCAACAACATGTAGACAAAATTTCTTTTCCGTAAAATTGTGGGGTTTTAGGCTACTCATGCTGCTACTGGTGTGTTCAAACCTGTTCAGTCCAAACATTTATTTTGGTCTATGACAATGAGACGTATGCGCCTGAAACCATTTTAAGTTGCAAGCTACTTATGCCGTGTTGTTGTGTTGAATTGCACTGCTATACCCTGAAATAAATTCGATACACTAAGACAAGAGGACACACTGCCTGCCACGGAGGGAATGACGACTAGGGACTGGGATATTCCCCCAGGGAACACCAGGCGCCGTGCCGCGTCTTGGATCTATCCTATTACTTGTCACAATCTATCCGAACACCACCTGCTTTGTATGTACCGCCGTAGATACTAGCATGCAAAACGTTTAAAGTGTCTGCGAACATTCTGAGATGCAATAACTTTAAGTATTCATATTCGAAACCAACTTACTTTAAATAGTTTTATTTATATGGTCATATAAGTAAAACTATTTACAGGTGAGTTAGTTGTGATTGTGAATAAAAATTATAGATACTGTATTTGCTACACCAACGAGTATGTTGCATATAAAATTTATTCTCAGATTCACTTCTGCTAGCAAAGACTTATTCGTAGATTGTGAATGTGATAAGGAATATATATATATATATATGAGCGCTCACACACACACACACACACACACAAACCACACACACCACACACACACACACACACACATATATATATATATATATATACATATATATGAGCGCTCACACACACACACACACACACATATATATATATATATATATATATATATATGAGCGCTCACACTCACACACACACACACACACAGCTATTTTATTTTGCTGTTTTTTTCTGTTATTAGAATTGCATGACGTAGGCTAATGGAACTTGCAAAACAAAAATTAATATATATGAAGATAAAGACCAACTTAGAATCCGGGAACTTTTCCCATTGTCATAAAATACTCAACACACTACGTTTCAGAAGCAAACTGTTTCCTTCTTCAGGTTAAACCACTAATCCTAAAACAATTGAAGAAAAATATAACACACACGCCAACACAATATACACGCGAGTAACAAAAAACCAGTACGTCTAAAGATATAAATCCCAAATACCACTTTAAGATAGTAAATATTTGTCCTGCGTACGTGTTATTTATGTAAGTTTTTAACACCTGATACCGTAATGGATATCATGTTAGGTACCTGGCGGAGAGAGATTTGTAACTTTCGGATGTGTTCAGACACAGATCTGCAAAGCCGATAGTGATTAGCTTTGTCCCTTAAAATCCGCACAGACCAACACGTTTCCATTTCATTCCACATCAGTATCTTTCTTATTCTGCGCCGAAAGAAACCACAGTGATGACGTTATTTTTCTACTGGTTAATATTTTAAACGCTCCACTCCGTGCCTAAGCGGCTTGCCTAGAATCAGTCTTGGCCTCGCGGCGATTCGACTAATGAAACGGGCCACCACGGGCAGGTGTAGACTAACAACCTTCGGCTTTCAGAATTGGAAAACGATCGTGATATATAACAATAAAAAATGAGAAGGGAAGACACAAAAGATGACAAAAAAGAATCTTGTATGGCTCTTTACATCAAGGTCGTGACGGTACAAGCCAGTTGGGACTTGATGCTTGATTTAACTTGCTTTCATTCTACTTTCGTTCAATACAGTTCAAGGTTCCTCGTACTTAACATGATGCCGTGACGCTGGGCGTAATTATTGTGTTGCATGAAACAGAAAGAACATTAGGAAGACGACATCATGACCACCACATGTGCATAGGCCTACCACTCAGAATCATTTGGTGTGGGATGGACAGTGTCGGGTATTATAATACAAAGGAATGAATTTGTGTAGTTAGTGTAGAAGATGGTGGATGTATTGAATATCTTTAGGATTGCCTGCAAATTGTTATACTTCGAAATCGCTCCGTAGGAGTAGAACATAAAAGTGTTTGTAATGCAGACTCGTTGTATTTAATGCAAGGTAAAAATAAAATTTTGTATATTATTTGGATGACCTTCATGCTTAACAGGGTTAAATGACTTTTCTCCTGTAAAAACTTGTGCTACCTGTTTGGCTTTCGTTCTCACGATTACTCAACAATTCATTCGGCCACTGACACTTACTGCTGTGTTTTCGTCAGCATCATCATGCAGGACTCGAGAGCTGTTTCTTTGTGGAATTTTATATGTAGCTTACATGTAACTGCTCGTTTACCTTATTTTATATTTATTTGTTTGCACACCTACACGTAAGACGAACTGTACAAATGCGTCGGCCTACTCTATCACAGAAGGATGGGTAGGAAAATTTTTTTTATTTTATTTTGTTTGTTTGGCTTATAGGATAAAACGTTTAGTTGCAGCTCGTACACTTCCAACAGAATTTAAGGTTTGTGTGTTATTTTCATGTACACAATTACGTATACAGACGATCCGGTATGTCTCAGTCACTAAGTAGAGTTAAATGTGGGGGTCAAAGTCATTTTTCTTTTGGCTACCTGGTCTGATTATGGAGCCCATTCACAATCTTTGATTCAGTGGGTGTAGAGTGTTGCTAACTCTGGGTAAAGCAGCAGGAGGGTGAAGCTGGTCACTCACTTCCACGTCTGTCTAAGGTGAACTCTTAAACTAAAATATTGGCATATTTTTTATATCGGATATCACGTAGTGATGGAGATACGCAGATTGGATAATAGCCGTCAATCAGAACTCTTTTTGTATATTGGAGAGTTTACTGCAACATGTTGCGGCTTAACATGAAGCCATCACCAGGAAGATGAGACACAAAATAAATGATTATGTAAGTTACTGTAGAAATTATTTTGTTAGTAACTGTACAACTTACATAATAATTTATTGTGTGTCTTATTTTCTTGATGATGGATGCATGTTAAGCCGAAACGTGTTGCGTTGAGCTGTCCATTACACAAGAAGAGTTGTGATTGACAGTTATTATCCACCTGTCAAACATTGGTAGCCAGTTATATGAAATAGACCAAATTTTAAAAAAAAATTAGTTTTTGAATAAATTATGATATACCAGCGACCATACTGTGCAATGAATTAAAGAGAGTTGTAATGGCTAACTTTAATGCACCCTTTCAAAGTACCTCTCTTAGAGGCTGCGTATTACGCAAGAATGTAAGGATACGTTATTTTATTGCAGAATGAAAGTTCATTCCCATTTAAATTGCGAATAAAAGTTTATTCTCATTTAAATAGTCATTCTTTTAAACGCAAAACTTGTGGTTCTTACGTTAATTCGTCTTGAACAGAAATAAAAACAGAGGATTAAAGAAGAAATTGTGCGTGTTACAGTTTTTACTGTCGTTTGTAACTGTCCGGCAAGTGCAGCTAATTTCGTAAACATTATAGAGAAAGGGTGCAAATTTATGTGCCATGACTATTTTCTTCACCGAACACGTAAGAGGATTGTGAGAAGTAAAGTTTGTGTGCTGTGTGAGAACTGGAAATTGGCCGGCAGAAGTGGTTCTGGCAAGAACAAGCTCTTAAATTTGAGAAACTTGTTTTGGTTACGACTGGAAATAACAGATCTGTCTGATTGGAATAAAAGGTGGAATCAACTGCAGAGCCAAAACATAAATAAGAAACATTATTAAGTATGAAGCTTAAGATGATTTATCATACTTCCAACTACCACGAACTCGGAGAAAATGTAAGCATGCAGAAGATGAGAGAGTGTCATTTAAAGTCTATTAAAAATTTTAACTCAAAGCAATAATGAAGGCATTTTTCACGTTTACTGTTTTTTAACTAATTGCTTCAAATTAAAGCAGTGGTTTTCATTAGCTAGTTCTTAGCGGAACGACTTGGAAGGGAGCCTATAACTTGCAGTTCTGGACAAAGAAAAAGCTACTTCATTCCGGTCTGTAAATTCCAAACTGCTTTTAGAAAACATTGGATCTTTCATCATTCTAAATGTTACCCTCTTCTGCGTACGACGTAACTGTTACGTGGACGTGTGGAATACTAGTGGCCATAGTGGCCAAAGTATCACTCGGAGTGCTTATAAGAGTACTTAGTCTAATTTAATTTAGTACTTAGGCTCTCCCCTGTCAGTATTATGTCAGTATTATTTTACCACTACTGTATATTCACATAGACGCTATATAATCTCACGAATTGATAGCGTCGTTAATTAGGATTTGAAGTTCTCACAGTGACGTTTACGAACATAATCTTCTGGGATGTGACGACGCTTTATTCGGCATGCGCCAAAGTTTCGGACAAAAAATGATGCCTGCATCTTCCAACTTGCAGATTAAGACAGGACATTCCTCTGAAATCTTGGTATCTATCTACGAAATTACACCAAAAGGTTGTCTATTTCAGTGGCCGCCCAGTCTAGGACGTGTGTCTATGACCATTCGTTTGCTGCGATTGCGGGTTCGAATTTCACCTGGGGCATGGATATCGTTCCCTTGTAAATGTTGTGTGTTGACAGGTAGAGGTCTCTGTGACGGGCCGATCAATCGTCCGGGGGAGTTCCACCGAGCGTGATGTGTCTGAGTGTAATCCCGAAACCTCAATAATGAGGAGGCCTAGACCCACTAGGGCTGTCAAGGCATAAAAAATAGAAGATTAATATTCGGTCAGACTATCTTATAGTGTTATTACTCTACACAGTTGTCAATGGAAATTATAGCCATAGAACTTGCACTGTCTGGTTTTATAACAACATGAACCAAGGTTATTTCTCCCGGAATCGACGACAGATTGTTTAGTGAGCAGATGCATTTATTTGTAACATGAAGTATTTGTTTTCGTGTGCACCTGTACAATTTTGGGCGTAACAGTGTGTGCCCTGAAGAGTGCTTCATTCGGAGACTTTGTGTGGCAACCGGTTTCTAAGCTGCCGCTCGGTTACACCCAGGAGCCAGCACGTTTCAATTATTACCGAGAAATGAATGATGGAGCCCTTATTAATGTGGCAGCAGCTGCCGCCATTCTAGCACTGCTGTTAAAGACATGGGCGCTCATGTGTTCCAAGTGTTGTTTTATAATTAATTTTATTTTATGTTTAACACTTTGAACATGGATTTCATCTGAATAATATATAAGATATAATTTTCTATCCCATAATACCTATTCTGCATGTCCATAACAGAATCCAGTCCGGTAATTTTGTTTAGGGAAATGATCGAATGTTTATTCTGAGAATCAAATGAAACCCATAAATATACTTGTGGGGAAACTCGAACGCAAGTTGTAAATATGGTTTTGCTATGCTTAAGTGTTAAAATATTTGCTTTTATATGCAATAGCGATTATGTAATATCAATTTTTTTCCAATAAGTAGCCAAAAGAAATGTGCTTAATTTCTCCTTACTCTGAGCCATAATGTTTTAATGTCTCATACACAAACAAGTCGGTGCTGAAGTGTGTAATTAACTTAAAATAACTGTTTTCAAACACCAACTTGTTGCACTATTTATTTACAGACAAAACACACGCTAAAATACGTACGTTTAGTCCATTAAATTCTTACTAAAACACTCCTACATGTTTCAATCCTTTCGGATCATCCTCAGGGAGTAAGCAGTACCTTTATATGAAGTTAGCGGGTCTTTCTATTGAAGTTTTCGTACGAGGGCGGCATGCATGTGGTTGTGTAGGTTATGTTGTGTACGGTTTGACTGGTGTAGGTTATGTTGTGTACGGTTTGAGTCAAACCGTACACAACATAACCTACACAACCATATGCATGCCGCCCTCATACAAAAACTTCAATAGAAAGACTCAATAACTTCATATAAAGGTAATGCTTACTCCCTGAGGATGATCCGAAAGGATTGAAACATGTAGGAGTGTTTTAGTAAGAATTTAATGGACTAAACGTACGTATTTTAGCTTGTGTTTTATCTGTAAATAAATAGTGCAACAAG
>Ga0131853_10020135_pt1 | contig 12129 bp, 11 predicted proteins | sample TergutLab28metaG_FD_92764 | JGI IMG/M metagenome (GOLD analysis project Ga0131853, IMG submission 92764) | Labiotermes labralis P1 segment gut microbial communities from Petit-Saut dam, French Guiana - Lab288 P1 (version 2) (version 2) | ecosystem: Host-associated > Arthropoda: Insects >...
AACCAGCGCAGCCAGCGCGGCGCGGGAAAATGCCCTTCCATCACCCATGCCATGTAACGGCTGAGCGGAATGGATATCGCGATCGCGAGGACGAGTATCAGTACCGGCAGGGTCCACATGGTCCCCCCTCTTCATGCCGCAAGGGCGTGAGATTCAAGTTGAATGCTAGAACCACTCGGGGCGTATCAGCGCGACGAACAGGTACACGAACGTCGCGGCCGATATCGCGGCGGCAAGCCAAGCCATGGCGGCCTCCTCAAATGCGCTCGCAGGCGTCGATGAACAGCACGCACAGCACGAGACTGCCGAGCCCGAGCGCAAAGAGCACCGGCAACCAGACGACCAGGTTCATGATGTGACTCCCCGTCGATGAAACTTGCGGCAAGGCGCGCCCCCTGCGCTTCGCAGCGCAGTTCAGCGAATACACCCTGCCAGCAGGGTGCTTAAGGTATAGAACCCGGCAGATAAAAATTGCGTAAATCCGGTGGGGTTTCGTGCATAGGCGGGATATACGGCAATGCTGAGCGTGACGCGGCAACGTCACGAAGCATCATATTTTTGCACCATGTTTACGGGCTTCGTTCTACGCTGCTGCATTGAGGCGCCGGTTCTCTTACTCCACGCTCATCAAGGAAGCCAGGTCATCCATGATCGCAACAGAAGAACACGACGAATGGCTCACCCTGGATCCGTCTGAAATGGTACGGCTCCAGATCCGGCGGTTTGACATCCATCTCGATTCATCGGAATTGATCGCGAAGCTGCTTCGCAGCGCGGCCTCCAGTCTCGACCGAAAAGAAGCCATTAGCAGTTACTACGTCAGTCGCGAATCCGGCCGGCGGCGAAGCGCAAAAGCAGAGGCGTGCTTTATCGCCGCGTGCAAGGGTCAGCTTGTGGGAACGCTGACCATCGAGGGGACGAACCTCTCCTCACCGTGCCGTCACTACCGGCGCCAGGACGTTGCAACGATTCACCGGTACGGCGTCGATCCGCGTTGGCAACATCTGGGCATTGGCCGGGCACTCCTATCGTTTGCCAATCGTTGGGCAGCGGCCCTGGGCTATGCACAACTGGCTCTCGATACGCCGGTTGCCGCGGGTAGCCTTCTCGACTTCTACCATACGTTAGGGTTCAGGCTTGTCGATACGGTCCACTTCCCCGGTTGTGCCGATGACAGCGCCGTGCTCAGTCGTCCTACCTTAAGCGGCTGGCGGTATGCACCTACGTCGCACGCTAGCCGGCGCTTGCAGCGCGACTGATAACGGATATAGAGCGGCACTGAATTCGCTATCCTGTGGATGGCTTTACGCTCTTTTTACTTGCCGCAAAAAGATAGCGCATTAGAATATTCCGGTAATCCAATACGGAGATGTTCCATGAACATCCGATGTCCTCGTCCCCCTAGTCGTTCCTTACCTGACAGACAAGACGTCTGAGCTTTCTCCTCGAGCCACCGTCTTGCCAGCAGGCGAACGGTGCGCGTCCCGGCAGCATTTCCGCGTGACCCTCATTGTCATCTGAACACCGCGATTGCGGTTGCTCGGCCGTCGGCCTGCACCCGATCGGCGTGTTCGCGCGCCCGTGATTAGCTATTTGCATTCCTGATTGTCGTCGCTCGTCGCCGGCCGATTTGGACTGCAATACGCAAGCGCCCTATTTCTGCTCGGCCATTCGCCGAGTGGATATCAACAGCAGTCGATTCAGGAGCATTACCATGTTTGAGATTAACAAGAACTACACGCGCGAATTCATCCACCAGGTCTGTGGTGGTAACAAGCAGGCATTTCTTCCCATGAAGAACGGGAAGGTCGTCGCCGCCTGTTTGCGGACGGACCTCAATCCGCAAGCGCCGGAAGTCATCATCTGCAACAGCAGTGCTTCTGCGAATGCGGCGGGGCGAACGCTGTCGGGACAACGCGATGCCATCCCGGTATTCATCAAGACGGAGACCGATTCCTACCGGTTTGCGGGCCTGTTTGCTCCGGGCGAGTCCTTCGTCACCCCGCTTTCCTGCGCACCGTTTGTGCAAAACTGTGGATTGACGTCCGCGCAGGTTTCACGTGTCATCAAGATGCAACGCCGTTAAAGCAAAGCACCTGGAAAAAGCAAAGCCCCCGTTGACGTAGGGTCTCGGGGGACTCGTGCTGATCAGTCGGGTTCATATTTGCGAGCCAGCCAGAACGCACTCAGAGATCGGTGGCTGCAAGCGTGATCCGCTCGTTGACCAGCAACGGATATCGATGCTCGATTACCCGAGCAAGCCTGGATTTATTGAGCGCAAACGCCAGCATGAGTTGTTTCGGGGACTCGTCCGTCGCGCCCAGCTTTTCACAAACCACCTCGCAGGGGAGCGAATAGGCGCAATATCCCCAACCAAACCGGTAAGCCGAAAACCATACGGACGAGTCCGCGGACAGGATGGGTTCAGTGAGGTGAGCAGTTGGCTGACTCATGATTGTTGTACCTCCCACACAGGCGGCGTTACTGGAATTGCGCCGCCGTTTCGGATGCCGGAATACGCGACTGAACGGGGAATGCCGTCTTGATCACACTTACGCGGTCGGCCACGCGCCGCGGGTAGTCTTTAGCACCCCCACTATAGCGCAGAAGCGCGTCATGAACGTCCCCGTCCGATGCTTCGAGGTAGTCGTGCAGGATCGACGACCCGATGCGGACATTGGTGCCCGCGTCGGTCAGATCGGAAGCATGAAGAACGATGTCCCTGTGCTGCGACGGCAGGATCTGCATGAGCCCCCTGGCGCCGGCGACGCTCACGGCGAAGCGGTTGAAGTTCGACTCGACGGCGATGACTGCGAGCAGCAGAATCGGCGAGATCGCGTCTCGTTGTGCGGCTTGCAGCACCGCTTCGCCGATCTTCAGTGCGTCGTGCAAGCCGATATGAAACCGCACGTTCAACATGGTCGCGATGTCTTCGGCTGTCGGTATGCCCTGCGGGACAGCGTCGTAGGCGGGCTCGGTCGGCACAACGACCGATGCGTCGGCGCCATAGCTCATTCCGTGGAACGAGCCACCCGCCAGAATCGCCGCCAGAACAAGAGCGCGGAGACCATGCGAACGAGCGCCTCGCCGCTCACCGAGATTGTTGTTCATATGCGTTAGCGCTTTACTTATCAAACTTTTTGAAAGGCTACGCCGGTCGAACGAACAATTTCAGAAAAAGGTGGCGCTCTTACGAAAAAATTGCGTAAACATGCCTGAGTAGAGCGCGAGGCCCGTTCAATGGGAAATGCTCTCCAGCGACTTGCCGAGCGTGCGGGGCCCCATCAAGCCGATGGACACCATCACGAGTGCCATCGCCCCCGCGATGAAGACGAACACGCCTGTCACGCCGAACGCCTTGAGCGTAAAGGCGATGACGAAGGAACTGAACACCGCCGAGAGCCGGCTCCACGAATAGACGAAGCCCACGGCACGCGCGCGGATGGCCGTGGGATACAGTTCCTGTTGATACGTGTGATAGGTGAACGAAATGATATTGCCGGCGAGCGTCAGCAGCACGCCGAGCGTCACGATCGCCACCGCCGCCGACGCCTGGCTGAACAACAATCCGCTCACGATATTGATCGCCGCCATGCCGACGATCACGTGCTTGCGCTCGAAGCGGTCGGCAATCCAGTAGCCGAGCAGCGGCCCAAGCGGCGCAGCGAGACCGATCACCGTGGTGTACATGAGGCTCGACGTGACCGTAATGCCCTGCTTCACGAGCAGCGTGGGCACCCAGTTCGCGAAGCCGTAAAAGCCCACCGTCTGGAAGATATGGAAGACGATGAGCATGACGGTGCGTTTGCCGTATGGCGGCTTCCACATGTCCGCGAATCCGGCTTTTCGCGGCACCGGGTCGGCAGGGCCTACCGCGGGCAGCGGCGCTCCATATTGCCGCGCCACCGTTTCTTCGAGGTCCGCCAGCACCGCTGCGGCTTCTTCAGTGCGGCCTTTACCCGCGAGCCAACGCGGACTCTCGGGCAGATTGCGCCGGAAGTACCAGACAAAGAGCGCGCTAACGCCGCCCAGCAGCACGACCCAGCGCCAGCCATCGAGGCCAAGCGGCGCACGCGGCACGAGAAGCCACGAAAGAAACGCGACGACAGGCACCGCCGAAAAGCCGATCGCCTGGCACACGGCGAACGCTCTGCCGCGCAGGTGCTTGGGCGCAAGCTCGGAGAGGTACGTGCCGATGGTCACCAATTCGACGCCTATGCCCACACCCGAGATGAAACGCCAAAGGTTCAGGCCGCTCGCCGTATCCTGGAAGGCCATGACCGTGTTCGCCGCGACGTACCACAGCAGCGACCACGTGAAGATGGCTCGCCGCCCGAAGCGGTCTGCGAGGAAGCCGCATGCGGCCGTGCCGATAAAGAGGCCGCAAAACAGCGCGGCGATGAAGCTCGCCACGCCCGAAGTGCCGAAGAGGCCTGGCGTGGTCGAAGTGAGAATGCCGCCTTTGACGAGACCCGGTGCGACATAACCGGTGAAGAGCAAATCGTACAGTTCGAAGAAGAATCCGAGGCTGAGCAGCAAGATGAGCTTCCATACCGCGCGCGTCGCCGGAAGCCTGTCGAGACGGGCCGATATCGCACCATACTGCGCGCTGCCGTCGGCAAGCGCGCTTGCTTCAGCGGGTGTTCCATGGTCAGCGGCGCGCAGATTCGCCGCGCCCTCCAGAATGGCCATGTTTGTCTCCAATGTAGTAGTTGGCATCAGTGATTCGCGGCGCGTGGCTCACGGATATCGCGCTTTCAATTCGTCAAACGAAGCGATCTCCCCCGCGAGCGCGCTCGCCACGACCGTCGGCGGGCTCGCGAGCCAAACACGGCCAGGTCCCGAGCGCCCCGGAAAATTGCGGTTGATCGCGCTGATCGTGACCTGCTCCGCGTCGACGGAGGCCCCCGGCCCGCAATTGGCGCATGCACCGCACGAGGGCTGCAGGAGAATGGCGCCCACCTGCTCGAAGGCCTCGATATAACCGCGCTGCACACAATAGTCGTGCACGTCGGACGTGCCGAATTGCAGGTAGAGCTTCACGTCAGCGGGCACGCGCATGCCGCGCGCCGCCGCCCACGCCAGCACTTCGTGATAGTTGTCGAAGTCTTCGCGCTTGCCCGCCGTGCACGAACCGCCATAGGCGATGTCGATGCGCGGCCGCGCTTCGAGGTCATGCAGTGCGACGCCGTTGCCGGGGTCGCCAGGCGCGGCGAGCATGGGCGAGAGGCGCGCGCAGTCGATGTCGATGACTTCGGCATAGGCAGCGCCCGGGTCGCTGCGCATCCACGGTTCGATTGCGAATTCGATGCCGCGCCGCTCCCGCAAAAAGCGCACGGTTTCTTCATCGGGCGCGACGATGCCCGTGAAGCCACCCAGTTCCGCCGTCATGTTCGTGAGCGTCGTACGCTCGTCGGTGCTCAATTGGGCGATCGCGGAGCCAGCGAACTCGAACACTTTTCCCACGCCCGCGCCGGCGCGAATGCCGGGCAGCGCGAGCAGGTGCAGCACGAGGTCTTTCGCCGTCACGCCTGTGGGAACGGGACCGTGGAAATTCACGCGCAGCGACTGCGGCACCGTCATGCGCACCGCGCCCGTCACGAACGCATTCGCCATATCGGTCGTCCCCACGCCGAACGCGAGGCACCCGAGCGCCCCGCTATGCGGCGTATGCGAATCGGTACCGACGACGACCTGCCCCGGCAGGGCATAGCGCTCGGCCATCATCGCGTGCGAAATGCCTTCGGAGCCTTCACGAATGCCGCCGTCAAGCTCGCTCAAATAGCCGTGATTGCGCAAGCCATAGTCGTGCGCGAATTGCCGGTGCGCAGCCGAGAGCTCGCGCACATCGGGCAACAGTCCATTGCGCACATGCAGCGCGCTCTTCTGCGCATACGAAAGATGGTCTTCGAACGTGAGTATCGTCTCGGGATCGTGCAGGGAAAGCGGCTTGCCGAACGTCGCATGCAGCATGTGCGTTGCCATGCCCGTGTAGTACTCGTGGATGAAACGCCAGTCCGCGCGTACGAAAGCGCCCGCGCCCGGCGTGATCGATTCGCCCGTGTGCTCCGTGCGCAATATATGGCGCTCGAGGATTTTCTGCGCGAACGTGAGCGGCACGCTCTGCGCCCGATGGGCGGGACGCGCAATCTGCCGCATGTATTGCGCGCCGTATTTCAACAACCCGCCGCTGCGCAGAATCGAAGCTGCGAGGCTATCGCGGGAGGCAACCAGCTCTTCGATGTCGATCGGTTCGCCGCGCCGGATGCGCTCGATCAGCCCGAAGTCCGTCGACGTGAACAGGCCGATGTTGTCGGCGTTCTGCCGATAGATGCGCTCGAAACTGCGAGCGATGACGAGCCGGATCCCCGCACGGAATTCGGCCAGCGGGCTGTGCTCGCGCGACGATCCCTTGCCGTAGCGATTGCCGGCCACGGTCACGCTGAATTCGCCATTTCGTACGGAATCCATACCAACTGGATTGCGCCCGCCGGCCTGAAATCCAAGGTAGGGCACTCGGCCGAGGCGATCGTCGAAGCGCGTGAGCACGCTCATCGGCGTGATCTCGTCGGTCGACACATCGTCTCTCAATGCGTCCGGCGTGACGCCTTGCAGATCGGCGCCGTTCAATTGCCGCTCGACCTGTTCCGGGTCATTGCAAAGAAACAGTACGCGGCCGGTCAATTCCAGTGTTGCCATCCAATTTCTCCTTGAGGGGAAATCTAGACGGCGGCGGGCGGCGCGATGAAGTGCTCGATTGGCAACGGGGGCATCGCCGTTCGCGATGTCCTCGTTAACCCTCGCGCAGGACTAGCGTATCGATCAAGGCTTGCACGGCACGCAGGCGCGGCGACTTGCGCAACGCGTGCAATTGCAGACTGCGGCTCGTCGCCCAGGGCTCGTCGAGCGGCCGGCGCACGAACCCCTGCGAGCCCGCGAAGGCCGACGCCGCACTGGTCGGCACGATGCCGATGCCGAGCCGCGCCTCGACCATGCGGCATTGGGCGTCGAAGCTGTTGACCGTCACCGGAATCTTGAGCGGCACGCGCGCAGCGGCGGCGCGCTCCTTGAGGATCTGGTCGAGCGAGCCGCCCGCCTGCAGCGCCACGAGCGGAAAACGCAGCACGTCGTTGAACGTGAGTGCTGACATGGCGGCCAGTTCGTGCTCGGGCGGAAGCACGACCATGAGCGGGTCGTTGGCGAAGTGCCACGAATCCAGGCCGCCGGGAATCCTGCCGCTCGCGGATATCCCCACGTCCGCGCGATCTTCCATACAGGCCCGCACGACTTCGTCGCTGATCTGTTCGGTGAGGGCGATCTGCACGAGGGGATAGCGCGCCTGAAAGACCTTGAGCCGCTCCGGCAGAAAACCAACGATCGCGGAAGCGTTGGCGAACAGGCGCACGACACCCGCGACCTCGCCGCTGAGCGACTGAACTTCGCGCGCCAGCGACTGCAACTGATCATGTACCGCCACCGCGCGTGAAAACGCGTGCCGGCCCGCCTCGGTCAACTCGACGCCCGACGACGAGCGAACGAGCAAGGGCAGCCCCATCGCCGCTTCCAGATCCGCCATGCGGCGGCTCAGTGCCGAAGGCGCGATGTGATTGCGGCTGGCCGCGCGGGCAATGGAGCCTTCCTCCACGACCGAAATGAACAGCTCGAGGCTATAGGGATCGATTCGCATGCCCGCAATAATATCAGCAGAGGCAATTAACGTCCGACCCGAATAAATCAGAAAGGGATTTAAAAGGGAAATATAGAGCAAAGAATAAATTACATCTGTGCACTTCAGGCCGTCCCAGAACTGCCGATATAGCGGGCAATAGCAGGCGAAACACGCAATCTATGCAGCAAGCATTACCTCGTTGATTTGATGTAATTAATACCTTGCTATTGGCGGAAATTGACTAAGTTTCGGTAATTGAAACTAGAGACAATTCGTGTGACATTTTGTTACGTCTGATTTTCACATGCCAGGGGGAATTATCGGTAATATCCGCCGCGCGTCTGACTTCAAGCAGTGACTTCGTAATCTTCGTCCGAAAAAATTGCGCACGTCTCCCCTCCTCCAGGGATCCAGCGCAGGGCCGAAATTCCCGACGGGGCAGCCGTAGCGAGGGTGCAATATTTACCCGCGCGAAAGCAAAAGGACAGATACGCACGTTCGCGCAATAGCGCGAGCCGCGTGGCGCACGTAGTGGGCGCTGGGCTCATCGAGCCGTTGTGCAGCGTTCGCCAAAACTCATTCTTCAGACCTTAGCCAGCACCTGAGCGCGCATCGCGCGCCGTCGCCGGCTGGGCGTCGTTTTGTCTTTTTTCTTCAATCGATGAAACTCTTCTATCTCTTGCTGTCGTCGTCGCTCTTCCTCGCGGCGTGCGGCGGCGGTTCCGGAAGCTCCGGTACGGATGCGACCAATGCCTCGGCCGCGGCACAAAGCGCGAGTGACGCGACTGCTGCGGACGCCATCGCGAATGCGGCCACCAGCACGCGCGGCACGCTGCACTGCGGCACCGCCGTGAAATCGAGCGCGAGCTCCGGCAGCGATCTGGTGAGCGTCGATACGCCGACCACGCAGAGCGGCCGTATCTTCGCCTCGGGCACGGCGTTTCCCCTCGCGTTCACCACCAACGCGCCCGCAGCCGACACCGTGAACTGGTCGATCAGCGACCATCTCGGCAAGGTGGTCACGAGCGGCAGCCTGCGCGTGACGGCAGGCCCGGTGACGACCACGCTGAGCTGCACGTCCACGCTCGCGGGCTACTTCGCCGTGAGCGCCAAGCTCGCCACCGCCGGCGGTCAGCTCCCCGAACTGGGCACCCGTCCCGCGGGTACCGCGACCTTCGGCGTGCTGCCCAATCTGGCCGGCATCGTGCCGACGGTGACGTATCCGCATCAGGACCTGCACCGCTTCGGCATGCAAGGCGAAGACGACAACACGTCCGTGCTCTCCTCGCTCGGCATCTCGTGGACGTACGACCACCGCGAGCTGTACAACATGGAGCCGAACGGCCCCAACACCTTCAACCCGAACGCCAACAATCTCGACCCGTTCTACACGACGGGCAACGTGATGCGCCTCGTGCGTCTGGACGGCATTCCCGCCTGGGCGAGCCCGACCGGCGCGTTCGAGGACGAATCCCTGCCGCCGACCAACCTCTCGTACTATCAGGACTACATGAGCCGGATCGGTACGGAATCGAACATCATTCGGACGACTTACTTTCCGAAGCAGGCGTCGAACTACTACCAGCTCACCTGGGAACCGGACGCCCAATGGCAAGGCAATAACACGCAATTCGTGCAGCTCTATCAGACCGTCTATCAAGGCATTCACTCGACGGACCCGCACGCAGTCGTGATGGGGCCGACCGATACGGCACCGTCCGGCACCGCCGACCAGCTCAAAGCCCTCGCGCCGCTCGGCTACGCGCAGGACATCGACGGCGTGACGACGCACAGCTACTACGACATCAACGGCAGCTCGCCGTCGTTCCCGCCCGAACGCCTCGAAACCGATCCGGCCAACGCGTCCGGCTCGCTGATGGGACAAATGCGCGCGCTGCGCAGCGAAATGGCGGCTGACTACAAGCCGGGCATGAAGCTGTTCAGCACGGAGCTTGGCATCAGCTACGACAACGGTTCGTCGTACGGTCCCAACTATCCGACCGGCAATATCCTGTACGCACAAGGCGCAGTGGTGGCACGCAGCCACCTGATCATTCTGGGCGAAGGCGCCGATCAAACCTGGATCTTCTACGGTGCGGACTTCCCGGGCCTCGTGGGCTACGGCACGTTCTTCGATCTCGCCGACGCACAGGGTCAGTACGGCGCGCAGGACATCAGCCCGAAGCCCGCGGCCATGTCCGTCGCGGCGATGACGCGTATTCTCGACGGCACCAACACGCTCGGCCCGGTGAAGAAGACTCCCTCGGGTGTCTACGCTTACGCGTTCCAGCAACTCAACAACGGCGCGGTCATCACGGCCCTGTGGACGCACAACAACAGCGTGTGGAGCGCGAGCGCCGGCTACAGCTCGACGTATAGCGTGGGCTACAGCCTTGCAGTGGATGCGCCCGGCACGAGCGGCACGGTTACCGTGCTCGACGAAATGGGTAATCCGACGACGAAGAGCTACACCAACGGCAAGGTCGCGCTGAGCCTGACCGAATCGCCGGTGTACGTGATTTCGCAGAACGCGTCGGTGGCTAGCGCCAATGCGACACTGCCCACGGGCTACGTGCCGAACTGAGCGAACTGAGCGAACCGAGCGGCCACCTGGTCGCGCGAAAATAGCTGTACCCTGAGGCGCCCGGCCCGCGGACATTGTTCCGCAGGCCGGGCGCCTCTTCCGTTTACTGTCTGCGGCGCACGCTTGTCGCGGTAGACTTGCGCTCTGTCCATCCGCGAGCCAGCACATGGAGAATTCGCCGTCGACATCCGGCTGCACGAGTCCTTCACTGCCTCATCGGTTAGTGATCGTCGAGGGCATCATGGGCTCGGGCAAGTCCACGACGATGCGATTCATCGCCAAACGTCTGCAAGAAGCGGGACAAGAGGCGCTGCCAATCCACGAAAGAACGACGCCTCACCCGGTTCGCGCGACAGACGAACTCGAACACTGGTTCGAACCCTGGCAGGATGCGACGCCACAACATCTCGCGAAGCGCGCGCTGTCCAGGTGGGCTGACTTCGTCGTTGCCACACAGCGCGGCGACGCCATCCCCGTCATGGACGGCCAGCTCTTTCACGGCGACCTGACCCACCTGCTGCTGATGGAAGCGCCATCCGCGCTCATGTTCGACTACGTAGACGCGTTGGCCGCCGTCATCGCCCCGCTCGATCCGCTGGTCATTTACCTCTGGCAGAACGATGTCGACGCAGCCGTGCGAGCCGTGTGTGCGGAGCGCGGTCCCGAGTGGATCGACTATCAGGTGAACTGGAAGCTCGCGGCGCCCTGGTGCGAGCGCAGAGGTTACAAGGGACTTGAGGGGCTGATAGCGCTCTATCGAGACTACCGCCGCCTCACCGATGCACTGTTCGAGCGGCTGCCCCTGGCGAAGCTCGCAATCGAAAACTCAGAAAGAAGCTGGCCCGCTTACGAGGGGCAAATCCTGCGCGCGTTGCGCCTGTCGCAATCAGGCTGAAGACGTCTGCGCTTCGTAGCTGCGCTCTGTACGGCGTACACGATCGCGACGCCTGCTTGCGGCACTCTCGAACCCGCAAATTTTTCGACGCCGCGACAGAAATGAACGAAAATGCTGCGAACCCACTGGAAAGCAAGATGAAACGACTGCTACTCGCCGCACTCACCGCCGCCTCGTTCGTGACCTGCGCTCATGCGCAAAGCGACGCGACTGGCGCGTTCGCCACCCCAGCAGGCACGGTGCAATTCGTGCGCGACGACCGCGACTTCGTGGCGGTCCTCGGCAAGGATGTCTTCGACCGCTTCGACGCGAAGACGCTCGCGCACTTCGACGAAGTGGGCCACGACAACAGCACGATTACGCGCATGCTCATGCAAACCGCAAACGGCCCGGTGCTGTACGACTTTCGCCACAATCCGCCGCTCGTGCAGCACGTGACCACACGCATGACGATCAAGCGCGTGTTCTGGCAACCCGACGAAGTCGTGATGCAAGGCTCGGAGGGCTGGTTCCGGCTCAAGAACGGCGCGCTCACCAAGCTGCAATCGTCGACCACCACGTACCGCACCAACTAGTCCGGTTAGACGTCTTTCTCGTCCTTCTCGTCGCCTTGCGAGTCGCGGTCCGCGATCTTCAACTGACGCAGCTTGTGATAAAGCGTTTTCTTCGGCATCCCAAGCTCCTCGCTCGCCTGGGCGACGTTGCCGTGATGGCGGCGCAGCGTATTCTCGATCAGCATCCGCTCGAAATACGCTAGCTGATCCGCCAGCGTCTCCCCTTTCACGGTAGCTGCGCCCGCTGAGAGCAGGCTGTCGCCAGTCAACCCGAGCACGAAGCGGTCAGCGACATTCTGCAGCTCGCGCACGTTGCCGGGCCACGCATGCGTCATGAGTTCGGACACCTGCGCAGCGGTCACGACCGGCGCCGGCGTGCCGAAACGCCGCGCGGCCGCGAGCACGAAATGCTCGAACAGCAGCGGTA
>Ga0131853_10020136_pt1 | contig 12129 bp, 10 predicted proteins | sample TergutLab28metaG_FD_92764 | JGI IMG/M metagenome (GOLD analysis project Ga0131853, IMG submission 92764) | Labiotermes labralis P1 segment gut microbial communities from Petit-Saut dam, French Guiana - Lab288 P1 (version 2) (version 2) | ecosystem: Host-associated > Arthropoda: Insects >...
CCACGGTATGCTTTGCGTGGATGGGTATATCTTGTACTTTCTCTTTTGTCAGTGCCGCATTATCTTTCAGCTTCGCGGGTGTATCTACCAGTTTGCCGATGGAACGACCAATGCGCCCACCAATAGTAGTGCGCCTGATTGGCTGTGCTTTTCTAAACCCATAAACATATAGTCTACGGCGTGTTTGTGATTCTCGTCATTTTCCTTGGTTTCCATGCAGTTGAGCATATCAACCAGCGTCATCATGTGGCGTTCTTCCTCCGGCCCCTCCATGACGATATAGCCGATTAGGGCGCAGTAGAGCAAAGTCTCACTTTTCACCCAAAACGGATCTGATGCTTGCCCCTCGCCCTTGGTATTTTCTATGAGAGCGGTCACAAACTTCAAAATGTCCGATTCCGTTTTGAGGTACGCCAGCGGGTTATAGTACATACTTTTTGCAAAATCTATGCTGTTGAAAACCTTGATGGTGTACCCCTGTCGCCGGAGGAAAGCGCCGACTTGATCGAGGATGCCCCCTTTTGGAGCGATTTGTCAATGACAAATTACAAAAAGGCTTGAAAGATGATGGTTTCATCTTTCAAGCCTTGTACTGTATAAAGTCTAGCTCATTACATTATGGGGCGGGCTCTTGCCCTGCTCGGGCGAGTGCTTATTTGGTATGCTACTTCATTTCCTCAATTAGCTTTTTGATTTCTGGCGTGGCAGCCAACTTCCCGCGCATAGTAACTCGTGAGACGGTTTTTGCAAACAGCTCTGTGCTAATTTCACTATCCAGTTTAAGCATACCAATTACGCTGATTTTAAACTTTTTCCCGTCAAGCTCTTGATATGCTTCCTCCAAATCTGCTTTTGAAACATAGCAAATTCCAACCGAAAAGATACCGGCCGGATTAGTGCCCACATATCCAACAATTGCAGATGCTCGAAGCGCCTCTTCAATGTTTTTCTGGTGCACCTCCAGTTCTTTTCTGACTGAGGTTCTGATAAGATCAGACCGATTGGAGTAAATGCCCTGCTCTACGAGAACGTCTATTGGGGCTAATTCTACCACGCCTAAGTTAATCGTTAGCTTTTCCATTTCATTTGTCATTTTATTCCTCCTCACAACATCTATACAGATGGCTTGTGGATTCATTGCAGCATATCAAGAGAAGATTGTCAACAGAAGCATTCCGTTTGGATGTTGTACGGAGTGCGTGGAGATGCAACTGGAAATATCAGAGATCGTCGCAAATTATAAAGTCGCTACGTCACCCGCCGAAAAGGCAGGCAACGAACAAAGTAATTCTACCATACCCCAAGCCAAAAGTCCACCGCCACCCTGCTGCCCCAAAGCAGGGCAGCAGGGTCGGTTTTCCTTGCCTCATTTGTCCTGATTATGATCGGAGGACACCGGAAAAAGAGTTGCTCTTCCCTTGCTGTGTGTGCAACAATTGCTTTGGCGCTTATGCTTATAGGGCCTCGGGATGGGTGCTGCACCATCTGAATATTTCGGCGTATTTCAACGATTCAGCAACTTACTTTCCGTAAATGGCTTTCTTGCAACCTTGGGAATATACTTGTTTATGGGGAGGATTGGAGTAAAAAACAATGGATAAGAAGAAATGGATATGGGCGTTGCTGCGCTCTCAAACCATGTAACGAATCACTCCGAACACCCGTTGATCTTAAACATCAGCAGGGCGTTCGGAGTGATTCTATGGCGGACACTTTATGGTTCGTAGATAATATGATCCGAGAAATGATCTAAGCCTCCATCTAGCCCGCTGATGATTTCCGCGGGTCTCTGCAGTCGGGTATCTTTTCCATGGAGATGGAATTTAATCTTTGACGCGCCTGTTTTTGCGTTCATTCTCGCCTCATCAGCGGAAGCGCCCGTACCGATGACATACGCATATCGATGCCCCATGGAGGTGGGCGGCATAAGGACACTTCCCTTTTTGGGCTTAATATATACCTGTACCACACCCGGACTATTCTGCGCCATATGTTTCCCTGTAACCTTAATCAGTGTACCTTCACGCGGCACAACGGTATATTGGAGGAAGGCTTCTTTTTTGTATTTACGCGTCAGGTCCGGCTCTTGCCCTAGAGCAGACTTCAGGGTTTCTTTCGCTAAATTGATGCCATAAGCTGTCTCAATTAGTAAGTTCATAGCGCCTCCCGATATTCTGGGATTTGCTTCGATCAACTTCCAATCCTTTTCAAAATATCGGAGTTCAAGATGACAGGGGCCATCCCGCATACCGTGAGCCCGCACAACCCCGCGGACGGCCTGTTTTAGGCGGTGAAAAAAGATGCTATTGTCATCGGTAATCACTTGATATCCCGTCACAATGAATCTGCCTGAAAATATGACCTCTTGCTTAATAATCGCTGCGATATGCACCTTGCCTTTTACTGTGAGGGTCTCCACCAAATACTGCGGGCTGGGGATATATTTCTCTATCAGAATGGGATCGTCTGGATATCGCTCTCGAAGGCTTGCAAGCGCATGTTGATATTGACTGCTGGTCGCCGCCGCATGGACATCCTTAGAGGCGGATGAGCGAGGGGCTTTTAGTACCACAGGCAGTTCAAGTTTTGTTTCTGAGAGCGGCATGTCGCCGCCTATCACGTGAAAGGGCGGGGAATACGGGGTTTCACACAAGGCCTCTCTTGATTTTGTCTTGTCAAGCATAAGCCTGATCGCCTCTGCGGTGAACGGTTTTAGCCCGAACTCGTGAGACAAGAGGGCCGCGGTATGGCAATAGGGGTCGATAAAGCTCAAGATTGCGCAAATCGTAAAACGGTCTTGGTCAATCCGGTCAATCGCACTTTTGATATCGTTTATGTTTTCCAGATCACACATCCGCATCGAATGTACATGGGGAAAGTCCATCCGCTTATCAAAGAAAGTCTTTCGATCTGTGAGTAAAACAGTGTAATAATGCAATTCTTCCGATGCTTTGATTGCTTCGTAGCTGGAACCGGATTTATTCGCACCGATGAAAACAATTGTTTTCATTTATCCTCCCTCACTTTCTGTCCGACCAGCTAGGTACATCGCGTATTGGACTGTGTGCTTTATTACACTTAGATTGATATTGGTAAACGGCGGGTGTCCGGGTCTCCAGTTGACTTCATACACAAATATTTTTTGCGCTTCATCTAAACCAATGTCGATGCCGAGCTCATTTAACTCCTCGCCATAGAGTTCCTTTTGTATTTCGTCCATGTGGGCTGCTAATTGCAGTGAAAATAGCTCCACATACTTTCGGATATCATAATGCCGCGCACCAAACTCCCTTTGTAAAAAACCGGTGAGGTCGCTTGTGTATCCGCCCTGACCGATATTGCACACAATACTGTCATTTGAAGATATTCTGGGGTAGATAATGGGATTTAACCACTTCCCGCCGCGCCCCTTTTGCACATGCAGTCTCAAATCATACGGAACACCTGCTTTTGTCCTGCAGTTGATGTATGGCTGGACAATATAATCCTCTTGCTTTAGTTTGCTCTGTATGAACTCTGTGGTTTGTTCGGCATCATACTTGGTCTCCTCTGCGCCAAGCAGTATCCGGAATCTATCGTCTTCTGCTTTGATATGATAGACATCCATCCCCTGATGACCCCAGGATGGCTTGAATACCACTTCCGCGTATTTCTCCAGACAAATAAAAAAATGCTCTGCCGATAAAACCTTTTCCGATGGCACAAGATAATTTGCGTATGTTTCATACTTCATCAAGTTGCGATACACTGTCTCTTTGCTGCCAATGGAATAGCTGGTAAAGGGAATTGCTTGCTGCAACAGTCTGACAGCTTTTTCCTGTCTGTCCCGAGAGAAGCTATTTGTATTATAAATCACATCCGGAAAGCGGCTGACCGTACTCTTCCACTCCCCGGCATTGTATTGATATCCCTTTATCATACTTGCCTCAAAATCAACCGCGCCGGGAGAAAAATACAGTAGCTCAGCTCCTTCCGCTAAGGCGGCTGCGGCAAAGGCATAGGCTCTGTTCAGTCCCGCAGGGTCTTTTCTGTAGTGCATGTAACCTATCAACATATATGACTCCAACGCGTTATTCGCGCACTATATTTCTTTGCCCTATAGCTTATGTGTCCGGCGGAAGGTAGGTGTGGTCTGTAGGCAGGGAAGCTTTGTGCGCAACATGACATAGAGCGGCATATCTGCTGTTTTAGCAAGTATGCCGCTCTTTTCTTTATGAAAGTAGAACGATAGAATTTTTAAAGCTCCCCAAAATTTCGGTCATGTTCTATTTTAGTTGAAGCTACTTGTGTGTCCCCCGCCTACGGCGGGGGGACACACGCTTAAACAACTATTTTAGAGCACAAGCCGGAAGTTTCGATGGTTGAATGGTAGTTGGTAGGCTGTGCTTCTATCACAATCCACTTTTATCAATGGCCCAAGATATCTTCCAGTCTGGAATCAGGCCGCTCTAACACCACCCAGTTTCTCGGCGGGAGGAGTTCAACCCAAACTTCATAGCCATCCGGCGTGTCGGTGCGCGCATGGGAGTTGGTGGCCTCTTGTATGTAGAGATAGCGCCAAGCGCTCGTATTCATATTGTCCGGCCAGATGATCATATTGGGAAGAAGGCTGCCCACGCTCTGCGGCAGACGGTGCAGCAGTGCGCGGTTGATAATCGCCGCTGCCTCCGCACATGTTGCGAGGCGATCGGGGTGGAAATTGCCGCCACTGTTGCCTGTAATCCAACCTGCCTCTACCATGCCGTTGATGTAGTCAGCTGCCCAGTGGTCTGGCGATGTCCGGGAACATGTTGTCACCGTCATAGGTGAGCCCGGCGGCGCGGGACATGGTGGCCACAAGGGGCATTGGGGGCAAATCCGCCCGGCCGTCCTTGGAATACTCTCGCCGCTGTCATGGTGGAGATTGCATTATTGAACCAGTTCGTGATGTGCCAACGCACAAGCTGATCTCCCGCTGCTAGAGTGCGGCTTGTCGCAACCTGCGCGCCGGCAGTGCCAACGGGAGGAGTGACAATCTCAGTAAACGTACCGCTCTGCAATGCGGTGACCACGTGGAAGGGGATATATATCAACTTTGTAGAGCCGCCGCCTGTGGGGATGAGCACGGAGCCAGTCATGGGGAATATCTCTACCATGGCCGCGGCACCAATGGCTAGGGGGGCTGCATCGTAGTTGCCAATCCAGTTTCTGTTGACATCTGCAAAATATCTGACACTATGAGGCCAGTTGGGGTTGGAGGCGGTATTGCTGGCATCAATCAAGTCCGTCACATTTGGCGGAGTCGATCCGCCATAGCTCAGCTGTGAGTCAAGAATAGGCTCGTAGATGGCCCGGTCACCGGTCGTAAGATCGATTGCAGTTCCGGTAACAGGAGCGGCAGTACCAGGACTGCCAACAAAGCCGGGAAATTGCAGAGTCATAGAGCCTGGTTGGAACTGCATATACTCGCCCAACACATCAGAAAAGACGAGATAGCCGCCCAAGTTTGGATCACCTACGACATTGGTAACAGTCTCAATGCTCTGTTGCTGGATACCGGATGTGATTGAATTAAACGCGTCTTGCAGCGATTGCGTATCCGTAGCGGAGAAGTATGCGGTGGCAAAAGCCAATTGCTGGAGATTCAAGGGAACAGTGTTTGGAATCGTCACCGCTATGAATGTTCCAGCTGTATTGCGTGCGTTGAAGGAAATGGATTGACCGGCGGCATAGTTGCGAAGCAAGGCTCCCATACCTAGGCTTAGTCCACCCGTTGTAGACGATGGGGGAACCGCATCGGCGTTGCCGGGAGTTGCTGTATTATTGGGATCAAAGGGGAACATTGCCGCGGGGATAAGTGGACTGGTTGCAGCCTGTCTGCCGAGGCCGATGGTATAGAACCCGACCGACGGCGCAGGTTGATTCGTAGGAACATCAGTGCCAACATTCCAGCCACCGGGAAGTAATGCGTTTGCACCACTTGTTTTCTGTGGGCAGCTGTCAACACAGTCAGCAGAGCGAGGCCCATATCAGCGGCTGAACCATTGCCGAGATTTCTGTTTGCGGAGCTGGGTGCGGTAGCAAAGAAAGGATCGCTCCAGCCTTGGGTTGGTTCGCCGTCTGTCATGAGGATAATGTTCGGTCTGCGTGTGACGGTAACCATGCCCGTGACTGTATCAGTTGCATCTGTCTGCGGGACGGAGGCTGTGGTGCTGGCATTTGCCAAACACCTGTGCGCCCGCATAGATCCCCCACTGTGTGGGTGTCGAGCCCCCCCAACCGGGAAGCTTGCAGGCGGGGTCGTCGCTCCGGAGCTGGCTACAGCGACAGCGTCAACCATGACAGTGGATGTGCCGGACATGTGGAAAAGGTACCGTTACGTGGTGTATAACTCCTTGATATACAAAGACCTCCTATCGCTTTGTTCGCGATAGGAGGTTTCTTTCATCCTGTTGTTGCCCCTAGAAGTGGTTCACTTCTGAAGCGGGACATTTTTGCCTGAATTATGCTGAGAGTCTGAGTGCTACAGTGCCAAGCACTTGGCCGCCAGATCTGGCAGTGATAACTACAGTGCCGCTAGTAGCTCTGGCAGTGACAACACCGTTTGCGTCTACAGTGGCAAGTGTTGGGTTGCTGGAGGTCCAAGTGACATCTTGCAGTCCGCTGAAGGGCGGGACGAGAACAAGGGAAAGATCTGTTTGCTGGTTACGTCTGACTGTGACAGGTGCCGCGCTTGGGGCGAAGGATACGTCCGCATTCGCGTATTTGTCCGAATTGGTTTCCGAAACAACGGACACCCTGAAGTCTTCGGCAAGTGCAAGACCGGCTCTGACGTATACATAGAATGCGATGGTCTCGCCGGGCTCGATGGCATAGAGGTTGTTGAGAAGGACGACGTTTTGATCCATCGTGTGCGCCTCGTGTGTGTATCCGCCTTCCGTTGTAGCCATTACGCGCTCGGCCGCGCCACCTTCGAGATTGATTCTGACGATGTCGGTTGCTGTTGCATCCGAAGAGGCAGTGAGTTCAAATCTTTGCGCTGCGAAGTTGCCAGCGGCAGCCGCAGACGGTCTGCCAACAGCGGCGAGTTCAAGTTCTCCACCGACTCTGTAGGCATTCGGCGCTGTGTTTCTAACAGCTACATCGTAAGAGTGGAAGTCACCATATTGCCCTCTGTAGTTGTTTCTGCCAAGGATATAGAAGTGGAATTCATTGAATTCGTCTACCCACTCGTTGACAGTGTGTCCTGCAAAGCCCGGACGCGGGTCATAGCAAGGTTTCGGATCTGCGCCCATGCCGCCCGGAGGTGCGATACCGGTCGTCATTAGGGCCGGAAGGTTGCGGCAGTAGGGAACACAGTCGCCGCAAGGCTCAATCGGAAGGAATCTTTCCGGGAACAGGTCACGGTAGAAGTCTGGGTTGTTGTGCAGACCGGCGCGGAAGGTTGCGTTTGCAATCTGTACGTGGTGCTCACATCCGAAGAAGTATGGCGTGCCGTCCGCTTCGCGGAACTGAATCATGTTGTTGTTGCCCGGATGTGCATCAATTACGAAGATACCGGCACCGTCCATGTTGCCTTGTCCGATCAGGTTGGTATGCCCGATTCTGGAAATCAGAACACCGTGGTCAGGGCTGAAGGAATCGTAGCCGACTCTGTTGATAACATCAATCGCGAAGCCCAAGGTTCTGCGGCTTGGCGTGGGTGAGAGTCCTGTAAACAGTGTCGTGTTGGTTGAGGTCTGCATCGTAGGCGGACCGCCGATTGACCAGTTCCAACGCTCAGGATCGATGATCGCTGCGCGGTGATTTACTGGATCGCCGCTTGCATGAACCGGACTTCTGGGCAAGGAGGAAAGCGGATTGTTCGCCGTAAACGGAACACCGAGCTGTACACCCAGCAAATTAGAAGCAAAACGCTGCTGCGTACCTGTGCCGAGTAGCTGGTTGCCGGTCAGCGCTATGGTCGGTGTCCGATCCACAAAGCTGGTACCTTGGATCACAAAACCTGTGTAGCCTGTAATCGGGTTGCCGTAGTAGTCTTCAAATCCTCTGTTTGTGGGGATGTTACGTCCGAAAACTTCCGCAACGACCGGAGCTCCGGTTCTGAAGTCTGCGTAATCTATATACTTGATGTCTACTGAGTTTTGATGATCAGGACGTATCCAGTTTCTCATGTTGCGGCCATCACTGCTTGTAGGTGAAGTTCCAGGAGCCTGGCCTTGCATGTTTGTAACGTCTGTAAAGCCTGCACCGATTCTCATTCTTGACATGAGACCCGTTCCGGCAGAGCCTGCACGCAGACCCGGGATGTTCCAGCGTGTGTGTCCGCCGTAGTATCCAACGTGTGCGCCGCGTGCCATGATGTTCCATGGGCCCAGTTGCGAACGTGTGGGAAGGGGCTGACCGCCGGAGAGGAAATAAACCATGTTATCATTATCCGGCAGACGCACAACGTGACCCAACTCGTGGGAGTATACTGCCATTGCGGCACCTTCGCCCTGAACAGCAGTCGGAAGGTTGACGGTACCCACGTTCGGATGGAAGACATTCATGGAAGATGCGTGAGACCAAACGCCGAACACACCGTACCATGAAGTCCAAGGTACATAACGGGTTGGCGCTGCTTGGAAGAAGGGATTGCGGGTATCATTGCGTGCTTCGTCCAAGGCTTGATCCATCAAAGTAAGGAGCCTTGGGACAACGACATCTGGAGAACGTTCCGCGCTAAACGCAGTCCACATGGGTCTCGCTTGTGCGGCAAAGGCGATAGCCCGCCCCTCCGGCGTGTCAAGGAAAGACGCGCCTATTTCGAGGACGGAAGGATGAAGGGCATGTTGGATAAAGGCTTCATCGATATCTTCAAAGGTCGTCCCGATTTCTTCACCGTCAAGGTACCAGACACCGTCTTGTTCGAAAGCATATCTTGACTCAGATTCTTCTTCAAATTCAAAGGTAAATTCACATGTAACAGCAGGGGTATCCGTTTCGGCTTCGTCCTCACGGATATAGGAGTCATCAGATTCGGGTACCTCAGCGTCGTCCGCTGGGGGTGCCGGAGGGGCAGGAGCCACAAAGCCGGCAACATTAAGATCCACGCTTACAACTTCAAAGCCGTGGGAAATATGAGCGCGGAAGCTGCCGGTTGTCCAGTTGTTGCCAGTTGCGCCAAAGAGGTCAAATCTGGTTCCAACACCTGCCGCATTTGCTTCCGGAAGCGCTCTAAGCAAGGCTGCAATGGCCGCTGTTCTCGCAGTGTTTTGTGCTGCGGTATTTTGGCCGGTTTCTCCGGCGACTTCAACAGTCAGTGGGCCAAGGGCTTCGATCGCGTCAAGCAAAGGTCTGATATGATCCATTGACGGACCTTCGTAGCGATTCTGCAGCGCAAATTCAGTGGCGAAAGCCGGTCTGAGCATGTCGTCGCGGAATTGGTCCGGACGGCGGTTCGAGGCTGGGAATTGCGTACGGAATTCGGTATAGGCGGCGGCAACACGATAGCCCACCGTTCTTTGCGTGGCATTTCCGAGTACTGGAACTGTCGTCGGCATACCGTCAATGTCTACAGTGAGTGTAGTGGGAACCACAACGCCTGGAATTGCGGCATTCGTATCTGTGTTCCACAGACCCTCGTGATTGTCGCGGGTTGTTGTAAATGGAACTGTGTTTGCGTTGGCGGCAGCCGTGGGAGTAACATGGGTTCTCCATCCGGCTTCAAGGTTTGTCATGAAAAAGCTTTCGCCAAATTCTTCATCCAGATCAAAATCCGGTGCGGCTACTCTTGCGCGGAGACGCTCCATGTGGGCATAACCGGTGAAGTCGTGTCCTGTGACATCTGGAAGCACTTCCCGGGTAACCGGATGACGGACTTCTTGCGTGTCACGGACTTGGCGCGGACCTTCAAACATCATAGAGCCAAATTCCTGCCAAGTCGGGGACTGACAGTATCCGGCAAAGGTGAAAAAGACCACATCGTAACGAGGCGCACCCTGTTCATCAAGGATCGGCACACCTTGCTGGACAGCGATGTTCGCTGCATCGGGAGCCAATGTATTACTTGCGCTAACCTGGGGGAATTGTCCGTGGAAGTTAAAGTTACCCCAAATGTTGCGCATGGCTTGAGTTGTAGTGCCTGACCAGAATGTGCCGTTGGGTGCGTACATAAAGCGGAAGTTGGGCATCATGATTGGACCGTAAACTTCGAGTTCCAGATCCCAGAGTCCATGAGAGTATTCAAGCCACGCATTGTTAATGTTATGACCTCTGTTCATCTCAGGATTGTGCTCGTTCAAGAAGTTTCTCCAAAAGATGCGCAGGGCTTCTGCACGCGCTTCGCCTTCCAGACCGTAAACGCCTGTATCAACTTGTGGATTGCCCATTATTTCCGCGCCCTGTGGAAGGCTGGAGAACATGGGCATGTCGGGGAATTCGACCAAGAGAACGGCACCGCGTATCGTGCGGCGTTCCAGTTCGCCGGGGAACTCTAGCAAATCATCGTATGTATATGGGTTGTTCGGGTCATCATGTATGGCTCTGATCGACTGCCAGTTGACGACAGGGTTAGGGACAAAAGAGTAACGCGTGTCAGCGATGTCTCCATTGGGACCTAAGTCTGTGCGTCGTGTATCTGTCGTGACACCCAGCGAAGGAATCGGAGTGTGTCGCGTGTCATGGGGGAATCGCCATGATTGCGGATCAATTGCCATTTCATTGAGCTGCTCTGGGGTTATCCCAACACCGTGCGCAACTGTTAGTGGCAAAAATAGGGCAACTGCCAATAGGATGCAAAGCACCCTAAGTCCAAAACGTTTCTTTTGTGTGGTTCTCATTTGATTAATCTCCTTCCAATTTTCCCTAAAACTTTTGATATTCGCAAAAACTAGCAACCTTTACAATCTATTCGATAGACTCCCCCCTAACTGTTTCATGTTGTGAATCATATCCTCGGCATCTCTTATGTGATACTGCGAGATTACAGAGTCTGGATAAGTACACGCGCGGAATGCCAGATACCAGCATGCCGCGCGCGATAGAGATTTCAATCAAATTCCACACGCCCTAAAGCAATTGGAAAATATAGTCACATATTTGGGTATTTAAAGAATTAAAGCATATTTTTGCATCCATGTCAAGACTTTTTTTATGCCGGTCATGTTCTATTTTAGTTGAAGCCACTTGTGTGCCCCCTGCCTACGGCGGGGGACACACATTTAAACAACTATTTTAGAGTATGCCCCCTACCGGCAGTGGACAAATATCGGAAGCTTCTGATGGATAAGGACATTGCAAGATCGCAAGAGAAGTAGTTGCAGTATGAATGTTCGTATTCTGAACGCGCAGGTATTGAGATGAAATAGACAAACCAGTTCAGAGCCCGATATTTAGGTTTCTGTGCAGAGATTCTTCATTTTTTGCTTGCGGCTGTCCAATAAAATATTTTGCACGACTGTATCGCAATCCTTTGTGCCACAAGGGTTTGAAGAAAAAGATAAAATCTGAACTTTGAACACAGGGTTCAAAAGTTCGAATTTGTCCCTATTGGCGGGGCGGATTGTGGTAAATCCGAAATTTCTATATCAGCCAAGCTAATCGTTCGAGCATCGCTCTTGAAGCTATACGTCAGCACAATCCTGTCATCATAGAGATATATCGCATTCACAAAGACATCAATTATGGCGCGCTGATAGGCTTTATCTGCAATATTCCCGCCCTTGAACTGACTAATCCAAAAGATGATTTTCTCTTCCGTCAGAACATTCTTCTGCAACTCGGTTTGCAGGATTTTTATCTCAATCTCGGACTTCAAGGCTTCCAATTCCTCAAGCCGCTGCTTGGTTGTGTTTGTAATGATGCCCTGCTGGATCGCATCAGCAATATTCCTCAAACCTTTATCTGTTTCCTCAAGCTCCCTGCGGAGCAGCGGTAGTGCTGTGTCTTCTCTCTCCTGAATCTCCATTAGCAATTTTGCAATGCGCTGAATCTCTGCATCCTGCAAAACATAATTCACGGTATCCTGCACGACAATCTGCTCAACCCCAGGGCAACAGCATTTACTATTGAAACAAGAGAAGCTGGAGGAAGAGAGGATCGCGAGCGGCTTTCATCATTTTCTTTTTGATGCTCAAACGTCCGATCGACATATTCTTCAAGACAGCA
>Ga0131853_10020140_pt1 | contig 12128 bp, 12 predicted proteins | sample TergutLab28metaG_FD_92764 | JGI IMG/M metagenome (GOLD analysis project Ga0131853, IMG submission 92764) | Labiotermes labralis P1 segment gut microbial communities from Petit-Saut dam, French Guiana - Lab288 P1 (version 2) (version 2) | ecosystem: Host-associated > Arthropoda: Insects >...
CCCCCCCCCCCCCCCACCTCTGGGTGCCTGCCTGTTACTAAACTAAAGACTGAAGAATAAGAACCAGCTAGATGCTACTTATTGTTTTATTATACTTATGATAGGCTCAACATGTTTTGGCCACTGCTATGCCCGAATGTTTTGGCCACTGCTATGCCCGAAACATGTTGAGACTATCATAATTATAATAAAACAGTATGTAGCATCTAGTTCATTCTTATTCTTCAGTTATCACAATGATGCATGGTACAGTACACATTAAATAAACTAAAGACGTTGTACAGTTCACTTTCTGTGCTCAGTACAGTAATTCATTACATAAACAAAAGGTCTGGAAATCACCTCAAAAAGAACAAGGGTTTCTACCTGCATGCCACAAAGTCTGACTCCAAGAGAGGCGGAGGTGCTCGCCGCACATTTGGCCATCTGCTTGCTCTTCTTCTCAGCTGAAGCATCATCACCATGTTGCCTCGTTCCCATCTTCAGATCAAGGATGCATGGCTGTGTATAGTGAGACGTGATGTTTTCTAGCATCAGAAAGTCTGTCACTATCTGTCAAGGAAAACTACTTTGAAATAATCTCAGTTACCTGTCAGTCATACTAAACATGATATGTAATGTCAAAAAACTGATGGATGTGACAAGAAGCACATGGATAAATAACAATACAGTGTACCGCCTTCAGCATGACATAATTTTTCCCTAATCTTATGATTTCACATACACACTTCAACATCTTATACTACTGCCCTGAACTTTCCTTCACTAATGGTGTGTGATGTAGTCCCTCTGTGTGTGTGTGTGTGTGTGTGTGTGTGCATGTGCGCGCACACGCACAATGCTGCCTACATTTCTTTGGTAATCAAAGAGGAATGACTCCTCCCTAATGTCAACAACTATTTACCAGTCTAAACGGCGTCATATTCTACAACATTTTTATTGTCATTAACACCACTGTGACATGCTAATATCAAGAACACAATGCCAATCCCATGCTCCAGACTGCAAATCATGTCACGCTGTCCAGTTCATCCAAACAAAATCTGTTACATTCCAGTAAGCTTTGAAAGAATTTTTCCCCACTTGTCATCAGTTCCTAAGCTGTAACACATGGCTGCTGTGTACATGGGCAAAAATTGCCTCTTTTATTGCGTTCTGTGACCACATTCAATTGTTACTGCAACAGTTGGCTTCTCAATGCTGGTAAGTTGCAAATGACTTGCTTTGTATACATTTATCTAAACATTTCTGGGACCAGGCAACAATCTGAAACTACAATGAAGTAGACCATCAATCAAAACTAAATTTTCATTGTCTTCAGAGTTTAGTATTCTTCATGACATGTTTTGGCCAACCGGGCCAACTTCAGGTAATACACAATAGGCTTATATGCGAAATACTTGAGAGAGTATTGTAAAGTTCTGAGAGGAGATCGCATCATTGCATACAGAATGACAGTATATAGAAATTTATGTCATTCATAGAAATTTTGAAGTTGTATATATTGCAGCTTTTTTTAAATTCTCTTACAAATGCAATATTACTATACGTACAGTACTTGATTATGAAATGTATTTTACTTTTTGAAGGCTCTGTAGAGTAAGCTGACGGTTTCAGAACGTTCCTTTCTTGAATATAGACCAGTTAAAGGATTCATATCATGGAATATCTGTACAGCAGTTTTTTACTATGTACGTTACGAGTTTCTTGTATGGTGAATCTGGAAACTAAAATTATGGGACAGAATGTTCACATTGGTTATAGAGAAATACGTTAAAAATAATTATAAGAAATGTGAAGATTCTTACTGTTTTGAATAATCTTCAGAATTTACATTAGTGACTTACAGCCAACTATAACCACAAAACCTAATACAGACGATTACAGCATGTGAGTATCACAACCAGAGTCTGTTGCAAGGTTGTACAGGTTATGTAATATCGATCAAAGGATACATTGCTTGTTGGAACTGGTGTTATCAACATGCATAATGCTCTCCAGCACATCTCCAGCACTGCCTTTCCGGAGAACCTTCATTCTACAGGGAAAAATATTTCACCGTTAGTAAAATTTGAAGTCAATACAGAATTACCAGATTACTTAATTTTAGGCACGTATACTAAAACAATTCAAAATGTGATATCAACATGAGCAGGGCTGCCAACTTTGCTTTTCAGGTAAATATTGCAAGCTTCATTACAACACAGATGCCTTTATCTTACTTCCACCCAATTTGACAACATACCATTTTCATACAACCTTCATAAATGTCACAATATGACTCTCCTGAAGGACAGCCCCATTACCCATTATGATATGAACATTTGTACTAAATTACGTGAAGAATCTGAGTCATAAAAAAGAAGAAAATCTGTTTCCCTACAACTTGTTTTGCACTGAGATATGGAAGAAAATGCATGACTACAGGTTACAGGACACAACACTTTCTACAAAATACAACAGTATTTTAGATATCAACTGACTGTTTCTTACCCAGTGCCAGCAGCCTTTGTTCTTTTGTATCATATTACTGGAGCTGGCAGATGACTGAGAAATCGTAGGGTGATGGCCACAATACGTATACAACAGCAAGAAGACTGAAAGTATGTATCATATTATGCAAAAGCACTTGTCCTATTAAAACAATCAATCAATCAAGTCCTGAGTCGAGGATCCTGTCTTATGAGACGTCACAATGTGTAGCGTGGTCACTGTACGCACTGTGACATCCCACAGCAACAGAACCTGCGAAATCAGTGCTGCGGAAACCTCCAATCTTGTAACTCCTAATTTAACGAGTGGAGGCAATTGAGCAAACTTCCAGAAAGCAAACAGAATGCGTACCGCAACACGTTATCCCTTTTTCTCTTAGATGCCGCCAGCTTCCCTCGGCTGGGGTCATCTCGGAAACTAGGGCTGTAGCGGCTGTTCAACTGAACTCCTCCACTGTTGCATGCTTGCATTACACCTGGAACAAATTTCGCCACACTGCATGTACAAATCCATCCTACTAAATGCCATTTACATGTAAAAGAATAATCTCTGGCTGCCTACTAGGTCATCGTCCACAACTTCCTCAGTTAAATTAAGAGTACATTTGTAACACTGAATATTTTTAGTAATTTCGTAATAATGGATTCCAGGACACTCTAGAACAATTATTATTCATGCCATCACCAACTTTTACCTTCTGAATTATAAGCGAATATATTCTGCTGTATCCAAACCTAGAACAATACTGTGAGAAATCTGTTTTCACTACCCAGTCACAAACAAGCCACATATTTTTACAATGTTACTTTGAGATCTGCAATATTTAACAGGCTGTGAGCAACAAATGATGTTACCCTCTTAATTCTGGAAAGAAAGAACCAAAGGAAGGGCTCCTAAGATTCTGCAGAGCCATATTTGCAGACATAGTAACATGCCAACAATTAATCCATGGTACAGAGTATAAACTTTACCAACAACACTGGAAGTGCAGAAGCACACTAGGCACATGTGTCTTACAAAATGTAGCAGGCACCATAGGAATCCCAATAAAAGCCAGAAATTATCTTCCATAGCAGTGTTAACAGACAGCAAGCAATGCAGATAGCACTTTCACACATTACTGCCTAACACAGGAAGTGCACAAATATAACACCACAATTAAAATAATCTGCCAAATTTCAAGGGTCAAATTTTCCAATACTGATTCTTAGTGATGTGCCAATAACCTACACAAGAAACACAATATGTGTATATATTCTTCTGTATTAAAATACAATGTAATTAACTCAGTGAACTCTCAATGAAATAAATTTCTGCTACAGTACTAAACCTTCGTTTGTTACATACTTACATAATCACGTTGAAATCAAGTCTTACAGTTCTGAAATACATCTACAGTTACAGTTATTTGTGGAAATCAATGTATGTACTGACATTCATCTAAACCATTCACAGACAGTAATAATGGGGAAGCATTTGGATTTGATTGGTTTGGTACATCACTAAGCCAAAGCAATACATTGTTGCCAACATCTATACAAACCCTTGAGTGGGTGACCGAGTGAGCGACCTTGGCAGCCCGACTTTATCCCCCCGAGTTTGCCGCAAGCGAGCAAGCCATTTCTCGACTCCCACCGGGAATCACACCACTGTACTGCAGCCTCCCTAGTTGGCAGCACTGGTATGGATCTCCTTAATATAACAGGGAGAAACTAGGTTTTGTCTGGCATCGTTGGTGCTGTGAAAAAATACTCGTGTTCTTTTTCTTACCACTTTTCACGGCACTGTACATTTCCAGTTCTATTCTCCATTCTTACCATTCCATTTCCTCCAGAAGATTTGAAGACAATCATATCATAATAACAGAAAAGTTCCATGTTCCGGACCTTAACTGGTTCAACCCAAACTAATCCCAGTTATATTTCAATATTTCATATGGTGGTGTTTTTCTGACACAAAAAGTGAAGGCTTGGTGGTGTAAAGAAACCCAAAATCATCAGTGCAGCTCTCCCACATTACAATTTGGTTTCCTTCAACAGCCCAACCCTCAAACATTTCTCAATACAATTCTACTTTAGATTTTATGTTTTATACAGACTGTTCTCTCCACAACAAAGTGATAAAGAGTGCTTAACCTCACTGTTTAAAAGAAACTGCTTCTTTGATTGTTTCCCTCTGGCTAACAGAAAGAGCTGTGGCAGTGCTTGGTAACAAGAGATGAATTGTTGAAATATCTGTGTTGATGCAATAGTAACTGCCACCAGTTATTTGATTCAAGCCAACATCATTCAAGAAAAAAGTATGCTACTTATCCATCACTGTCCCCAAAATTATAATGCAGATTCTTTAATATTAATTTTATAAGAAATAAATAATTCACAAAATACTACAGCCAATTCCATAAAATTATGTCGCCAAAAGGACACAAGCATCAGTAAATGATGTCCACAAGAAAACAGCCAACAGTAGCACACTGTATAGGTCGTGTCACAAAAAAAATATTGCTGTATTTCCAATTACAAATGTCTGAAAATATCATCTTATAATTATGACCATTTAGGTGCATGAAAAGCAGCATTGCAATATGCATAACTGAACCGAAGGCAAGCTTTATAAGCTGTAAAATGGCCACTTTTTCATGGACACATGTAATTTATGTAAAAAACGAACACAATAGACACATTCACTACATTTTACACTGCACATTCACTTCCCATAACCTCCATCTTGTTTTCAATACCATGTTTGCAATGTCATACCAAAAATACACAAAAAATCCCTGTTTGTACACTAATTATCACACCTTTCTTAGCCCCGAAATTCTACATAACGAAAATGTACTCTTGTCAGTAAAGTATGTTAATTATATGGCGAAGCCTAACATAATTTGTACAACATTTTTGCTCCAATACATGAAAAGTGTTATCAAAATGTCAGTTCCTCCATTAAAATTACACAACTTTACATATTTGCACTCTGTTCTCATTGGAACAAAACAAAAACTGATACAGTGCTTCCAGCTGACATATAACTGAATCTCCAGTTTAGAATTTTTAACAATTCCACACCAGAGAAAGATTAAGCTGGCTAAACATCAACATAAGTATTATGTCCAAAGCATATCTAGGCAAATGTAAAGTCGAGAGGGCATGTGTGAACATAGTTAAGTGGACACATGTGTAAAGGAACACATTTTACACACCTCAGAGTAAAGCTGAGTGTTATCATTGTGGTTACACAGGGGATTAAAAACATTTCTACTTGGCCTTATGCCTATACACCCATAATGGAGAACAACACTTCACCTGTCTGTAACCTCTTACCAAACAATGTCAAATGGAAGAATGAGATATGGATAAGAAGAGTAAATAAAACTGTTTACACAGATTATTTCACTATGCAAAGAGTGAGCTTTGATTAGGGCCCTGTGATATGTATATGTTTGAAATGAGGTGAAAATGTACAATGACTACAGGAAAGGGGGCAGTCAATCACAACTGTACTTTGCAGTGATCTCGTATACATTATGCAGAATATTCCAGCTTTAACTAAAAGCCAACATCAGGCATTATAATAATACTTAAAGAGAGACCACCTGCATACTCGTATTGGAAAATTTCAGGTGAGTGAGATCTCAGCCTTATAACACAGTTCATGTTGTAACAGCCAAAAATAAACTGATGTAACTAACTAACTAACCAACCAACTACCTTAACTGAGCAGACTCCTTCAGAAGCTAACGAGTCCTCAGCTAGTCAAAAAATTCCTCATATTCAGTACCCCATTTAACAAAGCCCCTCCCTTTTCCCCGTTCCAAACCCGATCAATCCCGGCCAGGCCCCCCCCCCCCCAGCCTCACTTCTTGAACACCCACTTTCCCACTTTAATGTTGTCCTCCCATCTACACTTAAGTCTAGCAAGTGGTCTCTCTCCCTCAGGTCTCCCTTCCAAAACCCTGTATGCACCTCTCCTCTTCCCCACATCTGTCTCATGCCCTGCCCATCTCATTCTTCTCAACTTCATCGCCTGAATAACATTTGGTGAGGAGCACAGATCATGAAGTTCCTCTTTTAACAGTCTTTTACACTCCCCTGTTACCTCATCCCTCTTAGGTGCAAATATCTTCCTCAGCACCCTATTCTCAAACACCCTCAGCCCATATTCCTCCCTAAATGTGAGAGACCAAGTTTGACACCCATACAAAACAGACAAAATTATAGTTCTTTATATTTTAATCTTTATATTTTTGGGTACCAAACTGGAAGACAAAAGATTCTGTACTGAGTGATAGCAAGCATACTCTGACTTCAACCTGCTCTTCATTTCTTCCTGAATAGAATTTTGGTCAGAACAAGGTAGCAGTCTAAGTCACTTTAAATTTTAAGAACACGTAGTAAGTAAGTGGCCTTAATATAAGAATTTTCATAATGCCTGGTGATGGATGACAGTAAAAAGTTCAAACACGCTGCATAACATGTCATTGCAAAGTACAGCTGTGACTGACTAAACTAAGCTAAACTGACTTCCCCAGTTCCTCTCTTTATATGTATTTCACAATAGGGTGTCACACATAAATGCTGAACATGTAGATTCCAAAATAAGAAATATCTCAAGTTACAGAATATAAATTAAATTAGTTAGAATGTGTGGAAGTTCTATAGACTGCTGCTAGTTGGCTTCACGTTCACTACAGTTTTAGGAAATTTTCCATATAAAATAATTGTCGACTTCCACCTGGTTTAGTTCAAGCAACAATGCCACTCGTCACTTCGCAGAGTTTCACAGAACACTCTTTAAGTTTTTGTCAACATATAGAATTTAAAAAAAAACAAATATTCTTTGTAAAGTTTTGTTTGTTATTTAAAATGGTCATGACAGTGAAAACAAGAGGAAGACAACAACAAGTAGGTCAAGCACATAACAGAGGCAAGAGATGTAAATTTTTCTTAATATACAAAAATTGGGGCATACTAACATTTCTCAACCAAAACCTAGGTTTCAAAATTGAAGAGCCGTACAGTTATGCCAAGATACTGCATGAAATTGGAAGACATGTTTATTCAAACATTTTTAATAATTATAATCAAGAAATAGCATTTATATATGCCGAATGGGAGAGCAAAAGCAAGGTTTATCCACACCAAATAATGTCAGAAATTTCAGCTGGCAGTGTGTTTCGAATGACTCGTCACTCCTCTGATTTACAAATATGTAATTTCAGAGCTCAGTAAATAAGACGATGCAATATTAGTAACGCATTCCAAATTCACGCAATTAAAAACCTTCATTATTACTTCATACTTTCAAATTCTGATTTTCTTCCTCATTCGACTGACAACAGCGACACAACAATTTACAAATTTACATCTCTACCTTCAAACTACAGCAAGCAAAACACAAGGCTGTGATCACAACTCCGCAAAGCATGATGTGTAGTGTATTGAGATAAACGCTGATTTTGACATAAAGCCTACCTTTATACTGTGGTACAAACATCTGAATGTCTTGTGGAATGTTCTGGTAGAAATCAAGCTCCCGATGGTTGAGCGGTTTGCATATAGTACGTTCATTCAACATCAGAAGCCGTGTGTGCCCGCCAACCTAAACAAAACACTACCAACATGACAACCACTGTCAAAACAAAACACTACTAACATTACACCTCTGTCACAAACAAAACTCTACCAACATTACACCACCGTCACTGCGAACTTGGCGCCTTCTCGCAGCTCCTTTGTTCTGAATTTCTACAACTCCCATCTTTCATCTGCTGACCAAAAAATTACATCTGTTTGATCTGTCTTAATAAAAAATAATCCTACAGAATTTTTAGGCGAGATCGCAGAAACTCGAAAAGCGACTATTAGCTTCGTCATGTCTGTCTGTCCCTCTGTTCTTCCGCTTGAAACAACTCGGCAGCCACTAGACGGATTTTCATGAAATTTCATATTTGCGTATTTTTCGAAAATTTGTCGAGATAATTCGAGCTTCTTTACAATCTGACAAGAATAATGGGTACTTTATATGAAGACTAATACATATTTATGATCACATCTCGCTCAGTTCTTCATAGAATGAGAAAACGTTCAGACAAAAGTTGTACAGAAAATAAAAACACACTTTTGTGTTCAATAACTTTTTCGAAAATCCTGCCGCATATGTGACAATGTGACAGTTCAGACAGGCCACAGTTGGCAATACGGTGCATGCTCATTGCATGCTTGATAACTAAGGCTACACACACACTCAGAATATGTAATACTTATTGTTTTTTCCACTACAACAGTTGTTAAACTAACGCAACTCTATGTTACGTTATAGTAAACTGCCTGTCTGGTTACTTATGTCAACAAGCTAAGTGACTCCAGCTGAGCCGCAAGATACATAAAGCATATAACAAAACTGTATTAAATTACACAAAACATGAAGAGTAATAAACAGTGAAATGACTATAACATAAGCCATTGTAAACTCAGGAAAGAATCAAAACTTAAGCCATAAGACAGGAGAAAGATGGAGATGGGGCACCAGGTGGTGGTGGTGGTGATTGTGGTGGTTGTGGTGATGTTGGTGGAGGTGGCGGCGAGAAAAAAAATTCGAGGAAAGAGAACCAGGTATGAAAATAAGACCATATAAACCATGCAAGTATGAAATAACACTGCAGTGCGCTCGCCTAATGTTTGTACCACAGAAAAAATCTGTGCCATTTTACAGTACAGAACCGTGCATAACCAGTGCTTACCTGATTGCCAAGTGGTATCAAAGATATTTCATTTTCTTCGTAACTTTCCGAGTGTTGGCGCAGAAACTGCCGACGTGCTGCATTACTGTAAGGACTGCGATGGTGATGGTGATGCTGCTGGTGCTTCAGTTCAGAATCTCCCATGCCCCACCCTCCCACGAAGAACACCATCCCCACGCTCCTGTGTTCGACTCTTGTACTTATTACGTCCCAGCACTTGCAAAACAATGGGACAGCGCAATTCACAACCTGAAAGAAAATTTCCGGTTAAAACGTAAAAGCACAAACACATTCACCCACTATAAACTTTAAGAACACAGCATGCACTACTAACAGCTGTACAAATGTGCATTTAATGCACTCCAAGTTAATTAACCCACTGCAGCAAAGTCACTAGCGACAAGTTAATGAGTCGCCTTTCATGGTGCCCAAACCTTCATGACTCTGCTCAGAACAGCTTGCCAGTAGACAATGTCCGTGCCAGTTGAATCCACAGCATATCCCATAACCGTATGTGTTCATGATTTACTTTTTAACAGTGTGCGACATGCCTTCCAATTAACGACAAGACAGTGTATGTGTACCGTAAAAATGAGGCGTGGTCGCGTAACCACTGTTGCAGTGGCATAGCAATAAGTATTACATAGTATGAGTGTGTGTTTGTAGCCTCGGTTATCGGTTATCCAACATGCAAAGCGCATACGCCACATTATCATCTGTGGACTGTCTGGCTTTACATTTTTCCACGCTAACTCATAAGAAGCATGATTTTCGGAATAAAACTGAACAAAACACGTGTTTTGATTTTATCTACAACTTTGGTCTGAAAAATTTCTCATTCTAAGAATAATTCAGCCAGATATCACAAATGTACATAGTCCTCTCTCAGCCTGTGCACGGGACGGCCACCTACAGGTGTAATGATACCAGATGCTGTATAATACTATTCTGACCTCCTGATGATGAACACAATAGTGCTCGAAACATGTAGAGTCATTTAATAAACTTACTATACAACAAGATTTTGTGCATCAAGTTGGCTAATTACTAGGATTGTGCATAGGTAGTCAAGTAAAGTGCCCTTATTCTTCATAGAGTTTAAGGAAACTTAAATCTTCTCAGCAGATTTTCGAAAAATATGGAAATACCAAATTTCATGAAAATCCGTCCAGTGGGAGCTGAGCTGTTCCATGCGGAAGGACGGACGGGCAGACAGATGGACAGACATGACGAAGCTAATAGTCGCTTTTCGCAATTTTGCGAACGCGCATACAAATAATTCCTACAATAAAATACCCCTTCAGGGTTGCTCCAATTCTTTCTGCCTAACGTGTACCCTGATTATCAAGACTTGCTCCTTTTTTATTTCGTGTACCCTGATTATCAAGACTTGCTTCTTTTTTGCAGTCGTTAAACTTTATCTTGAAATTTACAAGGCCAAGATAATAAGCCGATCACCCAGGCTAAGAATGGGTGGAGCAGTATCTCTACTTCCCCATATGCCTTTCTGGCATGCAAGAACAGAGAGGCAGTTCCACGTTAATGTCGCATTGCAAAAGCGTATTTTCGAAACTATGAAGATTCAAATATTCTGTGATATGACGTCCTGTAAAAGGTGAAGTTCACTCTGTAATAGATGTGCAGCTATATTCTTTCTTTAATCTCGGCGCTAGATAAGGTGGGTGGTCAACGCCAGGTCCCGGCCAACTTACCCTCGGGAAAGAGACCTGGTACCCATTGCACAGGAGGCTGGGTGGGTCCCAGCGCTGGGCAGAACGGGTGCGGAAATCTCGCCCTTTCCAGGATTCGATCTACGGACCGTCCAGCTCCCTATTCCAACTGAGCTACCCGGGCCCCAGCCAGTAGTGTCCGCAGCAACAGAACAGTATTCAACTCGCGTGCAAGTATTGTTTGCAGCAACAGAACAATATTCAACTCGCATGCCAGTAGTGACCGGGTCTCCGAAAGGGGGCCCGAGGCCCGACCGTGCTGCGTATGTTTTTGTCTTTCTCGCTAGACTCATTATTTGTGGCCTGTACAAATTAACCCTTCCAGACCAAGCCCAAGTCACTCAGCAAATGGTAATCAGTTTTTCCAACTTAGCGTTAAGATTTTAATTGCTCCGTCCTTGCTAGGTAGGCCCAAAATTTTTTTCACCGGGGCCCAACCCCGCTCTCGGCGGCCCCGATGATCTGCAAGACACATCTGGAGAAGGAGATAAAAAGAAAGCCGTACGAAAAAACCTTCGTCCTCTTGGTTTGGCTGGGAACTCTCGCACCTCTTCTACAACTCGGAGAGGAAGAGAACCATCCTCAGGGTAACTAGGACGGCTACACACGGCGTCCGTCCAGCTACTACATGTTCCGCCTGTATTACGCCAGCAGTCATACTGCCCATTGCCACTCACATACAGGTATGTGGAAATCTCCGGATATCGTCCGTGTATTGCTGAACGGACCATTCGTTTGTTGATGATTCAGAAACGCAACAGCAAACAGCAAAGCAAGAACACAATAAACCGTGCAAGGAGATGCAAAAGACACGAAGAAACAAGCAAAACAGAAAGAAAGAGCGAGTAAGGAATGAAAAAATGTAGAAGCCAACAATTAATGAAGGAAGAGAGGAAGACAGAACAGAGCAAAAACGAGAACAGAAAGTAGCCTTTCCTCCAATAAACCCCACGAAAGCCGAAACTTCCAGAACTGCCAATATCTGTGTTGGCCAGATGTTTTATGAAACAACTGCCACTGTTGGTACAACGCTATTTGAACAGCCAATAGTGTTGCTACCGGACACCAACTGCCACTGTTGGTACAACGCTATTTGAACAGCCAATAGTGTTGCTACCGGACACCAACTGCTACTGTTGTTACAACGCTATTTGAACAGCCAA
>Ga0131853_10020141_pt1 | contig 12128 bp, 11 predicted proteins | sample TergutLab28metaG_FD_92764 | JGI IMG/M metagenome (GOLD analysis project Ga0131853, IMG submission 92764) | Labiotermes labralis P1 segment gut microbial communities from Petit-Saut dam, French Guiana - Lab288 P1 (version 2) (version 2) | ecosystem: Host-associated > Arthropoda: Insects >...
CCACACCTTACGACTTGGCGTTAATAGCCCGCTATGCACTGGAAGTCCCGGGTTTTATTGAGCTTACAAATACAAGAAACGCAGCATTTTCAAGTAACAAAAGCAGCTACTCTATGGTAAATAAAAACCGCCTGTTAAGCGAATTTTCTGGTGCAAACGGTGTAAAAACTGGCTTTACCAACAAGGCAGGGCACTGCTTTGTTGGGGCAGCAAAACGTGATGGGATGCAACTTATATCAGTTGTACTTGCATCTGGCTGGGGGCAGCAGGGGCGTAGCCAAAAATGGGTAGACACAAAAGAAATTTTGTCTTATGGGTTTGCCAATTATGAATTTGAAACGATAATAACCGCCGAAAGTTTGGCTGGCTCTATGCCTGTAACCCGCTCTCGTACAAAAGCTGTGGATTTTGTGTACAATTTTGGCGCACGGGTTCCCATTAACAAAAATACAAACGAAGCTGTACATGTGGAACTATTCATTCCTACATCTATAAAAGCACCTGTTAATGCCGGGGATATTATAGGGTCTGCCCGGGTTTACGTTGATACGGAGTTTTTTACAGAAATTCCGCTAATAGCAACGGCTGGTGCAAATAGGCACGATTTTAAAACTTCACTGGAAAAGATATTAAATGTTCAGGTCGGTTTTTTAACCAAGAAGCCTGTGGAAATAACATTGCCCGAGTTTTTTGCATTTCCCGATGTTTTGCCGCCAACGTAATTACTTGTCATTAGACCTCTTTGGAAACTTCTTTGCACGCTACCGACAGTTTCCGGGGAGGTCTGTTTATTGTTCCAATCAAAAAACGGTCTATACCACGGACTTCCTACATATAATAAATCACTATCAATTCCATCCCAAAAGGGGTACGACAAATGCTAAACGTAAAAGAAAAAATAGCAAACAGCCTATCCCTGCCAAAGGAAATAGCATTGGACCTGCCGCTAGTAACAGCAACAGGCCGGGGCGAAGTAACTATAGAAAACTATAAAAACCTTCTGGAGTTTACAGACATCAGAATACGCATACGCACAAAAGAGGGTGTGTTAACCATAGAAGGAGAGCGGCTGTTGCTACGGCACGTAACAACGGAAAACTTGTTAGTTACCGGACGGGTGACGGGCATTTTGTTTGAGTAGGATTAAAATAGGACTAGAATAAAATCAATACTCAAATGGTTACTCTCAGTAACCATTTGAGTATTAATATTTTCGTTTTCGGAGGTTGCCACTAGAAAATTGGTCTGACCCGGTATATAAACAGACAGGAGGCATGTATTACTTTATGCTACTAAACACATGGCAATACGTAAAAGGGTATGTACGAATACAAATAACAGGTTTCGGCTTGGAACGCTTTCTTAATATGGCCGCCTATCATGGTGTTTTCCTATGGGATGTGCAGCGCACACCAAAAGGTGTGGAGTTAAACGTAACAATTAAAGGCTTCAAAATGCTAAAGGGCTTTGCAAAAAAAACAAAATGCCGTACAAAAATAGTCAAAAAAAATGGGCTGCCTTTCCTGTTGCACCGCTACCGCAAGCGCAAGTTGCTTATGAGTGGTGTTGCTTTTTTTGTGCTAGGGCTCTTTCTCCTTTCTTCCTTTGTGTGGCGGATAGAAATTGAAGGTAACGAAACCATTGCTAACGATACAGTACTAGTTTTTTTAGAAGAGCAGGGCTTAAGAATTGGTGCACCAAAATTCCGCCTAAATGACAGAGAACTGCAACAATTGCTACTAACCAACTTTGCAGAAATAAGCTGGGCAGATGTGCATACCAGAGGCACGCGCACAATTATCCGCCTTGCAGAAGCTCTACCCCCACAGGAAGTTATCGACCGTCAAACCCCAACCCACGTTGTTGCCACAGCAGACGGCCTGATAACCCACGTTATAACATGGGGAGGCGCACCAATGGTAAAACAAGGCGACGTTGTAAGAGAAGGTGAAATGCTAATAAGCGGCATTTTAGAGATAGAGCCGGATATGCCGGGTTCTGCCCTAGTGTATGTTCACGCCCATGCAGAAGTATGGGCACGCCGTTACCACCCAATAGAATTTGCGGTACCATTTACATATTCAGAAAAAGTTTTTACAGGCCAAACCGCAACAAATCGCACATTAAGGTTGCTTTTCCTTGGGAATAGGGGAATAAATTTACCGGGAGGTAGAAATTCCTTTGCATCTTATGATAGAATAACAACACACCATCAACCGGGAGTGTCCGGTAGTTATCCCCTGCCCATAATTATGGCCGTCACCCATTATGCGGAATTTGTTTGGACACCACGCACACGCACCACAGATGAAGCAAAAGAACTGGCAGAAAGAATGATAACCGGGCGTATAATTCGGGAATTTGACTTTGCAATAGACGTAATAGAAAAACGCATAGACTTCCACGAAACTGCAGAAGCTTTACAAGTGCGTGCATTAATAATTACCCACGAACGCATAGACAGGCAAGTTCCTGTAAGAGTAGAATAAAGGAGAGCGATATTTTTGAACATCCCCAGCGATTTAATACACAACGTATTCGGTAAATTGGACGAGCATATCAAAAAAATAGAAAACTCGTACCAAGTAACCATTGTAACCCGTGACGACATTGTGCAAATCATGCCAAACACCCCGGATTCGAACCCGGAAAAAGCACAAGACGTACTGCGCCACCTAGTATCCCTTGCACAAAAAGGGGAAACTATTACAGAGCAAAACGTCAATTATGCCATAGCATCTTTAGCAGACAATTCTTCTCCCAATTTAGCAAATGTAGAAAACCTAACAGGTGACACAATATGTAATACAATAAACGGCCGCCCAATAAAACCAAAAACCGTAGGGCAAAAAAACTATGTCGACCAGATGCGCAACAACACAATTGTATTTTCCATTGGCCCTGCAGGCACAGGAAAAACATATTTGGCAATGGCAATGGCCATAACTGCTTTTCGTCTAGGGCAGGTAAACAAAATAATCCTAACCCGCCCCGCCATAGAAGCGGGTGAAAAATTAGGCTTTTTACCAGGCGACCTTCAACAAAAAGTAGACCCATATCTACGCCCATTATACGACGCATTAAATGATATTATGGGTACCGAAACTTTTCAGCGCAATTTCGAACGTGGCTTGGTGGAAGTGGCCCCCCTTGCCTACATGCGCGGCCGCACATTAGAAAACTCTTTCATAGTACTAGACGAAGCCCAAAATACCACCCCGGAGCAAATGAAAATGTTCCTAACCCGCCTTGGCAACAACTCAAAAGCCGTAATAACAGGGGATATTACACAAATAGACCTACCAAGTGGGCAAAACTCCGGCCTTACAGATGCTATAAAAATACTGGATAACATATCAGACATTGGCCTTAGCTATTTAACATCTAAAGACGTTGTACGCCACCCACTAGTACAAAAAATAATTAATGCATACGACAAACAGGCCGCACGCACGGCCTACAAAACAGAACGGAAATTAAAATACACAGGAAAGAAGTGAGCCGCCGCATGAAAAAAAGATGGCTTCATATCACTCTTGCAATTTTAGCCTTTGTCCTAACAATTCTGGCAATTGGGGGCGGGGCTTATTTCCGTATCGGGCTGGATGTAACAGAGGGGATGCCTTCCGCCGAAAGGATACGAGCCCCTCATGTAATGGAAAACGCCCGTGAAACAGAGCGCAACCAACAAGCGGCCTTAGAGCGCGCTCAAATGCTTGAAATAGTATATACAATTAACCCTACAGAATGGCAGTTTGTAAGCCACAACCTAGACACCTTACAAAGTGATTTATACGAAATTCGAACTGCCTACATGCTGGAATTGAAATACTTCAACCAAACCTTTCAAAACTGGGAAGAAGAGGTGGAAGCTCATAACGCAAACAGAGAGCGTGCCATGGCAGAATGGGACGTTATGCGCATAGAAGCAAACCTTGCATTTATGCCACCGCCACCACAGCCGGAATTCCCGGAGCTACCTCCTCCCCCTGTTTTTTTAGAAGAGGCCTTGGAGCTGTTTGCCGGCTTGCATATGATGTTTTCCGAAGAAGAGCAACGGCTACTTGTAACCGTAACAGACGAACATTTTTTAATGCTGTGGGAAGCAATTTCATTTGTTGCGGCCACAGTGCAGCTAGAGCACCAGATAGATGCTATCAATTTTATAACAATGTTGGCCGTAACAAGGGCGCTTAGCACACTTGAAGGTTTAGACAGAGCCGCCGAAGACTTGGTAGAAAACATTACACTCCAACACCTTCGCCCAAACGTTATCCCCGACCGGGAGCGCAACCGGGAGCGTTTTGAAGAGTCTAGCAATAACTACGAACGTGTATGGATTCAGGCAGGGCAAATAATTGTAGACGAAGGCGAAATAGTAACCGAAGAGATATACTATCTGCTTGGGCAATTTGGTATGCTCCGGTCAGATTCTATTTGGGAAAACCGTGTGCCAATGTTAGCAGTAATATTTTTGGTTGCAGTATTTTTTGTTATTAGCATTATGTATTTAACTTTTTACTGCCCAACAATGGCGGCAAGCAAAAAGGAAGCGGCTCTGCTGTTTACAATTTTCACGCTATCGCTCGCTATCGCCTGGGTTCTTAGGGAATTTCCCGTTCCGGTTATTGCATTAATGATATTCCCAATGCTGGTTTCCTTACTTATAGACCGCCGCTGCGCCATGGTACTTACGTTTATTATGGTATTAATTTGTTTTTTTGTGGTAGGCGGCTCCCTTGCATATTTACTGTTTTACTCCACAATTGGGGCAGCAATATGCCTATTGTCACGATTTAGTACAGAGCGTAACAAAGTTTTCCTTGTAGGTTTTGTGGTTATGGCGGTTTGTTTTGCGCTGTCTGTAATTGTAACGTTTATAATTGTAAGAGGCCACGCCTTTAGCGACTTTCAGGGCATGTTTCTTACTGCAAGCCTTGCTGCTGTAAGCGGTATGCTTACGGTTATAATTTGTACAGGAAGTTTGCCGTTTTGGGAAACTTTTTTTGGCGTTGTAACCCCGGTAAAACTTTTAGACCTTACTAACCCCACGAACTTACTATTACGGCGGCTTACAATTGAAGCACCCGGCACATACCATCACTCCCTAATTGTAGCCAACCTTGCGGAAACAGCCGCCTACGATATTGGTGCAAACGCCCACGCCGCACGGGTAGGAGGCTATTATCACGACGTAGGCAAGCTAAAGCTCCCCCACTATTTTGCGGAAAATTTAGACGGAGATAACCCCCACGACCATATAGACCCTATAAATAGTGCGCAAATTATCATAAGCCATGTTAGCTACGGGCTAACTTTGGCAAACGAGCACCGCCTACCCCAGTTTGTACGCGATATAATACGGGAGCACCACGGCACCACAATGCTGCAATACTTTTATGTTAAAGCAAAAGAAAGCAACCCGGAAGTAGAAGACAAAGACTATCGCTACCCATTTGTAACACCACAAACCCGAGAATCTGCCTGCGTTATGCTTGCAGATTCTGTAGAAGCAGCAGTACGTGCCACCATGCCAAAATTAAACTCTGTAGACGAAGTGGAAGTAACTATACGGAACATAATTCGCGGCAAACTTAACGACGGGCAACTTGCAGAAAGCCAGCTAAGCATTAAAGATGTTACAATAATAGAGCAATCCTTTTTCCGCGTATTAAAAGGCATGTACCACGAACGTATAGCGTATCCAAAAGCATCGCCTCCAGTTGTAACCAAAAAAAAGAGGGAAGGGGCTGATGCATAATGAAGCTCCACATTGGCGAGCGTGGTGTTGCTCCACTACCTATTCCTACACAAACATTGTTAAAACAAGTGGTAAGCTCTGCCCTGCGGCTGCACCAAAAGTATAGGGTTATAAATTGCGAGATTAATCTAACTTTTGTAACCGAGACAGAAGTCACAGAGCTTAACAAGCAATACCGCAATAAAGATACTTCTACAGACGTATTGTCCTTTCCAAGTACAGGCACAATTCCAACACAAAACCTTGGCGACATTGTAATTTGCCTGCAAGTGGCGGAAAATCAAGCACTAGAATATGGGCATTCATTAGAAAGGGAATTGGCCTTTTTAACTGCCCACGGCTTCCTACACCTCATAGGCTACGACCATATGACTATCGAAGAAGAAGAAACGATGTTGGCAATGCAAAAACAAATTCTGTCACGGGTGGGTGTGTAAGTGTGAAAGAAGTGGTTTTCTTCTTTCATCATATTATTTTTGCCTCCGCAAGGAGGGCTTTGCCTGGGCACAGTGAGTTAGCGAACGTTTCCCGTGCCCTACTGAAAGGAATGGAATCAAAGATGAAAAATCGCTGCTGGTTGGAATCCTTTGGCCATGCCTTAGATGGCATACGTAATACTGTGGCGAAGGAAAGAAATTTTCGGATTCAGATAATTTTTGGTATTATTGCAATAATCGGGTGTATCATATTTAGTGTGGAGCCATGGCAATTTATGCTTGTAATTTTTGCAATATTTTTTGTACTTGCCATGGAGCTTATGAACACCGCAATAGAAGCCCTTACAGACCTTAGCTGCAAAGGCAAAATACACCCCCTTGCAAAAACCGCAAAAGATGCCGCCGCCGCTGCAGTGCTTGTGGCGTCCGTATTTGCGGCAGTTGTTGGTGTAGTAATTACAGTAAGCATTATCAGGAGATGGATCTAGTGAATAATTTATTTAGTAAACTTTACCCCCAAAAAACATGGCTACGTGTACTTCTAATGGCGTTGCCTATTATTGCCATTCTTGTCGCTCTTTCATCTGTTGTTGCAAACAATTCCAATGGCAACGACATAGGGTACCATCCTGCTATTGTGGTGGTGGACGAGCCCGCCCAGGAGGAACAGGATGCAGAGCCGGAGCTGCCGCTTGCCATATATTATCAACCACCAAATATCAGCCCATTCGAAACACTGCGCTGGGAATACCTTGGGGAAGATGAAGTATTTCTAGACCTACGACCAAGAGGCCTGCTTACCGGCCTTCCAATTTACGAGGAATATTTAAACCGCCGCCCAATTGCGGTAGTTATAAACAACCTACACGATGCGCAGCCCCAAAGTGGCATAGCATCTGCAGATGTTATATATGAAGTTTTGTCTGAAGGAGACATAACCCGTTTGGTTGGGATATTTCAGTCAGAAATACCAGACCAAATTGGCCCCGTTCGCTCTGCACGGGATTCTTTTATAGACTTTGCATTTAACCACGACGCACTATTCGTGCACCACGGCCGAAGCCCGGATGCAGACGCCCGCTTACGCAGTACTAGAATTACCAACTTAGACGGTATGTCTCTTGGTGCTGTGTTTTGGAGGGACCGCACATATCCATATTGGCATCGCAACTCTGGCACGCGGGCAGTAGAGCATAGCTCTTATACCGGCCGGGAACGTATTGCCACCCATCTACATTCACGTGAAATTAGGGATTATGTAAATGATAACCCCGGATATGGGTTTACATTCGGCATAGTGCCGCCATATGCAAATGCCGGTGTTGCAGAAATTGTGACAGTTCCGTTCTCCACACCATATACAAGAACTTTTATTTTCGACCAAGATACAGGCTTGTACATGGTAGAAAACCGGCACGGGCCCCACCAAGATGCAGTAACCAGAGAACAGGTGGCCGTGGCAAATATATTAATACAAATAACCACCAAGCGCGTAACCGGTACCCTTGGCCAACGTACAATTGGTACTGTAGGGGAGGGAGAAGGCTTTTTTGTTACCGGCGGCCAGTATCGTCCTGTGCGCTGGGCAAAAGACAGCCATGTAACCCCAATGCGCTGGTATTTTACAGACGGCTCCCCATTGGTACTTTCCCCCGGTGTTACTTGGATATGCGTATTTCAAACAACAGGAACAGTAGCGTTTGCAGCCGCAGAGGAATAGGAGAAGTAATTATGACAAAGGATTTATTTTGGCAAGTGATAGCCGAAGCAAGAAAAGAAGCCACACACGACGACGGCATGTATGACGCATTAATGCACAAACTAACCCCACTAAGCAACGCAGACATTGTGCGCTGGGGGCAAATATTTGACCAATACCATAAACTATCTTACAAAGACAGCCTATGGGCCGCAGCATATGTAATAAACGGCGGCTGTAGCGATGATGGTTTTGATTATTTTCGGGGTTGGTTAATTGCTCAGGGGAAAGATGTTTATCTTGCAGCACTGCAAAACCCAGATTCTCTTGCAACACCGGAAGTAAAAGAATGCGAAACAGAACTTGAAGATATGCTTAGTGTAAGCGCAGATGCGTTTTTTGAAAAGAACGACATGGAATTTGATTATGATGCATACGATGCAGAATGTACAAAACACCCTCTTGCGCCGCAAGAAGTGGCAGAGATACAAGGAGAAGTTATATATGCCGAAGGGGTTGGCGATTGGGGGCAGGATGAGGAATTGCTGAGAAAGATCGTGCCCAGGCTTTGGGATATGTATTGTTAATACATCTAATAAAAACGGACACTTCATGCTGCTAATGAAGTGTCCGTTTTTGAGTTATTAACATATTATATGTCACTACTTAGTTCAAGCAAATGTCTTGCTTCGAAATCACATTTTCCTCCTCCCAATAACTTTCCAAAATTGTGTGATGTAAAATGCGGCAAGAGATAAACCGTATGCATAAACAATAATTTCAAATATTGCATTAAATGTCATTGTTTGTAGGTAGCCTGAATAAAAACCAAACATTAAGCCGTTTAAAGCATGGAAAATTAACCCCCCTGCATTTAGCAACCCCGTTAACGTGGCTAATGTATCAGATTTTTTTAACAACGAATATACTAGAAGCCATGATAACAAAGTAAAAACTATGTTGGCTAGTGCAAACGACATAAACCACGGTACATATCCATAAACAATTTCTTCCGGCGGAAACACACCAAAAAACCGGACTAAGTATAGAGTGTTTACTGTTGCATTGAATATGCTTAATGCATTAAGTAATTTACGGTGCGGCATATAAACCTCCTTTGTTTAGCAGATGTTTGTTTTATATGTTATAATTTAGTGAAGACAAAACCTATGCGACCTGTCTCGGTTATGGTTCTGTGTTTATGTGCCGTATAAAGGGGTGTTCGTTTGAATCTTGTTTGCATATCTGCATCAAATATTTTGCACCAAAACTCAAAAAATAGCACATCATATAAAATTTGTGAGACTGTAATAAGTGAAATGAGCAAAGAATTTAAAGGGATAAATGCAAAAATTATTGAGTTAAAGAAAAAGCTTATTCACCCCTGTATAGGCTGTGGTAAATGTTACAGCTCTCATAGGTGTGTCTTGGATGATGATTTTAATTATATATATGGTGAACTAATTAAAGCAGATGTAATCATCATTGTTTCACCGCATTATGCGCCTATTCCAGCAAAACTGGCTGCGTTGCTAGAAAAGATGGAACAGATAACATTCCTGCATTGGGGCAAAGATAATCAATACAAATCAGAGCTGTACGGAAAGCTTGCGGGGGTAATATCTCATGGTGGTGGTGGAATATGGGCACTTAAGAGTTACAAAACTATGGTTAATGATACAATCGCTAATGCCTTAGATACAATACAGCTTAAAATAGTAGCGTTAAATGAAGAGTGGAAAACAGGAATATCATTGCCTGTAGAAAAAGTGTCGTTCACCAACGAAAGTATTTTTCCTCTTCAAGAGTACGATTGGGAGTTCATTAAAATGGAAATTTTTGAGTATGTTAGGCGGATTATAAGGTTGTATCAAATATAACGCCCGCTTTCTCTTCTATTCCGTGGCAAAATCATCGAAATAACCGCGTATTAAAATAACCGGTGTACCTTTGTCGCCACTGCCACCCATTAGGTCGCACAGGCTGCCTACAAGGTCTGCATATACACGAGGGGTGGTACCTTCACGGTAAGCGTCCGGGTTGGCGTGTTTTTCTTTTATGGCGTTGGTTACGGCTTGTTTTTTTTCTTCACCTTGCAGGTCTCCAAAGGCGTTGTCTGCTACATATTTTATTTTTATTTCCATTGGCTGGCCACCTAGCCGCCGTGTATAACCGGGAGATACTACTGGGTCTGCAAGTTCCCATATGCCGCATACGGGGTCTTTAAATGCACCGTCTCCATACACAAGTACTTCCAGGGTTGCACCTGTTTTCTCTTTTATGTGGGCTTGTAGGGTGTGCGCAAACTCATGAGCCCTTGCAGGGAATAGTTTTAGCGTGTCTTCTGTAGAAAGGTTAGAACCTAGGACGCCGTACTCGGGGTTGCAGCCACTACCGTTTATGCTGGTGCTTAATATGTCTGACAGTGTGATAACTCTTGCAGCTCCTGCCCGCTCTAGGCGGGTTTTTGTACGGTTTCTGGCATGGATTTCGCCTACAATTATGTTTTTTGTCAGCTGTAAAATATCTCTTGGGTCGTTGGAAAAATATATTTCTATATTATCTCCTGCGCTTTTGTACAGGTCGATATAATCCACACCGGTGAATGTGTGCTTATACACGCCGCCGCAAGCAGCTTGGAACTCTTCTGCTGTTGCCATTTTACCGTTTAATTTATCTGTAACTTCGTCTATTTGGTCTTCGTCCATTATGGGGTTACCTACTTCGTCGTGGGGGTAGGATAGCAGGACGTGCAGCTTTTTTGCTCCTTGAGAAATTCCTTTTAGTATGTTAAAGAAGCGGTTGCGGGATAGCATTGGATATACAAGGCCAATGTCTTCCTTATTAACTCCAAATTTTATTTGCACATCGTCTGCAATGTCTGTACATTTGGCAAAGTTGCCTTCAGCTTTTGCAACAATACTTTCGGTTACGCCAATTATGTCTCCGTTTTTTAGTGGGGCGTTTTCGGTTGATGCAATTACGTGGTTAGCCACGATGCTAACAAGGTCGTCGCCCTGGGTTATTATTGGCAGCCGTATGCCTGCGGCAGTGGTGCCTGTTAGGCGGGGTTTTGGGTTTGTCATGTTAAAATCCTCCTATTGTTAGTTGGTTTTAGGTTTGGTTTTATATGAAAAATGAAAAAGGCCATGCAAACGTCTATAAAGACGCTTGCATGGCCTTTTCACTTCACATTCTGAGGAGAGGTCATCATGTAAAATGGATTCGCCAATCTTTTTGATGATTACGATAATGTTATCATATCAATTATTTTTATATTTGTAAAGGGTTGTACTTACCTTAAACGAATTCTCCTACCATTAGAACGCACACTAATGGCCCCATCCATCGGAAATATTTCGGTTGCTGTTCTTACATAATCAGAAAGGTGTAAATGTGCGTGCGAGGGCGTTTCTCCTATACTTATAGTGGTGTTGCCAAAAGTTATGTACAGCCCAATTTGCCCTACCGCACATGCTGAAATTTCTATTGTTTTTCTCCCTGCAATGTATATATCTCCATTGCTAATAAATACAATATGCGGCATTTTCAGTCCTGCATTATACATATGGGCTGCAACATCTTCCAATACAGCTTGCGCTATAATAGCCGCTGTACCCGTGGCTTCACCTGAAATATAGAAATAATCAAACCTTTCTGCAAGGCGTACTAGCCTATTCATATCCTGCCTGCGGGGTAACTCTGCCATAAATAAACCGGACGCACGCCGTACACCATACATATCCAAATACCTAAAAAGCACATCCTCCCCGCCATGGGGAGAGCCTGTAGCAAGCACTTCCCGGCCATGCCGTATAACTGTATAGCTGCCCCAAGTATCCAATGCGGTAATATGCAGCGCCCTTGGGTTTCTGCTAACAGCAACTGCCACAACCAACATCGCCGCAGCAAAAAAGAATATTACAAGCCGTTTGCGAAAGACCTCTCCAAACCCATTAAACGCATATGCAAAAGTAAGCAAAACTGCCGCCCCAAGGCCTGCAACCACCAAGCTACCGCCACCGGTAAGTAGCATTGCATTGGGTAGCCTGGCAAAAAAACTGCTAAAAACATCGTAAAACCGCAAGATATAATATACGGTACCGGCCAAAAATGCCGCACCTCCAAGCCATATAAGGCCAAGCAACCCTACAACAAGCCCCATCACCAATATAATTGTAGTGGTTGGTGCAATTATAAAGTTGCCCACCACACTGTAAAGTTGTATTTC
>Ga0131853_10020144_pt1 | contig 12126 bp, 10 predicted proteins | sample TergutLab28metaG_FD_92764 | JGI IMG/M metagenome (GOLD analysis project Ga0131853, IMG submission 92764) | Labiotermes labralis P1 segment gut microbial communities from Petit-Saut dam, French Guiana - Lab288 P1 (version 2) (version 2) | ecosystem: Host-associated > Arthropoda: Insects >...
GCGAAGCAAGAGACGACTGTCGTGTCCCAGCCCCCCTACTCTCCAGATTTGGCCCCTGCGGACTTTTTCCTGTTCCCAAAGTTGAAGTCCACCCTAAAAGGTCGCCGATTTCAGACGACAGAGGAGATAAAAAAAAATTCGCTACAGGACCTTCGCGCCATCCCGCAAAACACGTTCCAGGACGTGTTCCAGAAGTGGAAAAAATGCTGGGAGCGGTGTATCAACAGTAGAGGGGAGTACTTTGAAGGAGACAAGTCTGATTAAGTTGTAAGTAGAGCAATAAATTTAAATTAAATAAGTTCGGTTTCTTTTTGGACTGCCCTTGTATGCAGCCGATTTTGAAGATATGCAAGGTTGCAAAGAGCACATAGTTTTTGAGCAAATAACACAATGGTCTCCTTGAAGATGGTGCAACCAACACCGAAACATGTAGGAGGTAATATCTGATAAATATATGTATTTCACATATTGTGTGCATTTAGTTGGAATAAAAAGAAGAATCTGAGTATGCAGCTTGTTGCTCAGATCTATAAACATCACAGCAGCAAAATCTCAAGGTAAATACCAAAGTGACTTCTATAGGAAAATACGTGGGCCCTAAAGAATAAATATAATTCCAAAAAAAATGTCAGGACAAAAATATGAGGGTGCTCAATGTCACTCATGATTGTATCAACAAAAATCTCACCTCTGTCTCTTCTCCACGAAGCAACTGTTCCTTCATTATTTCCGTATACGTGCGTGATCCAAGGTCTGGTGTCTTTCCACCTGCAAGAACGAATTAAAGTCACACCGAGTGCAACAGTTAGTCACAGGCAGACTTTTACATGCTACTCCACATTATAAAAAGATGATCCTATATTCAGAATTCATGAATTTACATAATTACTTTGCTTTTAATTAATGATAACTAGACCAGATTAGAATTTAAACAAAAGTCTAAAATTGTAACTTTAAAATTTAAGACACCTGTTTATATTTGGAACATTTGCTCTATCAAGTCTTCTGAAGCAGTTTCAAGAAGATCCGATATAGTCAACACACAGCCTGAGAAGTTACAGTCACATAAAACTACATTATAATCTTTCAAAGTCAAATCATTCATTATGGAACAATCAAACATTGCCATATTTCCGTATGAAGAATAAGACAGGTACATTAACTGGGGAAAGATGAAACAAGAAGCTCATTTGCACCTTGGCCTCACATCTCCATGCTTCAGTATGTCATTCAAATCCCATGCAATTCAGCAATGCAGAAGAGCAATGTCTGTATTCTTGCAACATATGTACTGGTACTGCACTTCAACATTAATGTATGCTTGCATATACCTTTTCAAACAGCAATTCTTTATCTACAGTTTGTCTGGTGGATCAGTCTGGAGATAATAAAATTTTTTAGCTATCATATTTCCTCATGAAATAAAAACTACAGTTAAAAATAAAAAAAAATTAAGGTACAGCTTTTTTCTTAACTGTGTTTATGAGGTTTGTCCCAAAAGCAAGTGTGCTGATTTTTTATTTTAATGTCTATTGGACTCACCTGAAATTACAAGTTATCTTCTTCAAAGTATGACCCTTGGGAAGTTACACAGTGGTTCCAATGTTTTTTCTACTGATCATAGCAGTACCAGAAGTCATTTTCTGTAAGTGTGTGTAGCTCATCGGTTACAACCTTTTGTATGTTTTCCATTGTCCTGAAATGATGACTTTTCAACTTCGATTTCAACTTAGGCAGAAATCACACAGAGCTAGATCTGGGCTGTAGGGAGGATGTGGAAGTACAGGAATGTTTTTCTTCACCAGAAATTCTCGAATTGAAAGCGCAGTGTGAGCTGGTGCATTATCATGATGCAACACCCAGTCATCTGCAATGTCTGTTCGGACTCGCTGGACCTGTTTTTGAAGTCGTTCCAAGACATCTTTGTAAAAGGCCTGATTAACTGTCTGTCCTGCAATCATCCTGACACTCATTTGGCGGTCTTTCACAATCACAGCTTGCACCATTTCCACATTTTGATCATTTGTTGATGAGACTGATCTTCCAGAACGAGGGTCATCTTCAACATCTTCTCGGCCCTCTTTGAAAGCTTTGTGCCACTTAAAAACCATAGTTCTCGATAGAATTGCATCTCCATAAGTTTCAGTTAAAGAAACAAATGTCTCTGTGGCAGATTTGTTGAGTTCCACACAAAATTTGATAGCGTACCATTGTTTGATATTTTCCTGCATCGCATACGTAACGAGGTTATAAAACACGTCCATACACAAACAGCAGTAGCACACGACTGACTCAACCAATCCAGTTGAAACAAGTATGGGCATGCAGCCAAAGATCACTACCAACACGCCGATATACATCAATGAGGTGCTACGTTACCAATCCGTACACAGGAAAATCAGTACACTTACTTTTGGGACAAACCTCGTAGCATTCTTAAATTTATCCATTCATTTCCTCCAGTTAACCGCCGGACACAGTAAGTCAACAATGAACTTCAAAAACTAGGGAGAAACTGATGTCAAACAGTGACACACACAAACTCATTTTTCCTCCAACACCTTAGAATATACACAATGTGGCCAATACATAGAGAAAAAATTGTGTTTACTAGTACAATCATGTGAAGAATTTGATGTCTACTGTCGATGTACATGAGAAATAAAATGTCAGGGTCTGGCTCCAGGGTTTGAAGTAACCCAATTACAACCCACTGAGATATGCACCACATAGTTTGACATAAAGGTACAATATCAGATAACGTGATGCCTCCATCTTGAAAGCAGAACATTATCACACTTTCTACCGTGAAGACAGAGGCAACAGGTTCCTCCAAAACACCAGTACTTATCTATCAAAATACATGGCATCATATGCCAGACCTTAATACAACTTTAGGGAAACTGAAATGTTATGGGACTGTTTCAGTTTCAAGTTCCCGCAAGATATCGTTAAATCATTCTAATGTTTCACTTTATTGAAGACCTGCACATCCAAAACAAAATCGCACTGAAGACTTTAGCTAAGATGTGCACTTTGGCTTATTTATAGAAAAGAAGACAGTTTGCTCTCAACTGTATACTGAACAAGTCTGATATACAAATCACAAACCCATTGTTTCCATGGGATGCCTTTAAGACCTTATGCTTGCCACCAACCTGTTCTGTAAGTAGCATATTTATATACAACTCTTCTTACTATGAAGTGAAATATGCAAGTCATATGCATCTACATTAAACACAGAAATTGATTCTCATACGATAAACTTCTGAAATAAAAAATCTTCTTGAAACTTTGTACTTCTGAAAACCTGTTCACCACACTTAACCAAATCAAAGACATGACACAAACTCCTTCTAGTTCAACAAAGGTAAAGTGCACGTTCATGTTCAAATGAGAAACTGTGTCTATGAAAGCACGATAAAAACATTACTTAGCTACATTTAATAGTTTGATACAATGTCTTTGGAATTGGATAAATATGGTAATCTTGCCTAGATACGTACGTGACCAATTCTCCTGCTCACTTCGTCAAAACGGTTGAGTTTTTTAAACATCTTGAGCTGCATGTTGAATTATACTAGCCACCTAGAAAAAAGCTGGGGTGATTAATAATTTTATTATAGCTCACACACACTCTCACACCAAGGGAACTTGAGTTCTCATCAAACTCAGACCTGGAGAACGGTATCAGTTCTCTCAAAAACGCTGGTCTTGACACCTGTAGATCCAAGCAGAGAGGATGTCCATCGATTCCAATGGAATTCAGGCCATGCCTTCCTTGGCAACTAAGCAGCACATACTTTCTCAACAGACTTATAGAACTGTATATTTCTTGTTCTTCCAATTAACTAAAGATAATGTAATATTTTACTAGTTGACAAGTCATGGTAATATAGCAGAAAACCCATTTTTATATAAGAACATCACTACATTCCTAGGAACTTTATTGTGACTCTGAACCATGCTTCGAATTCCCAGAATGGCGTTGCAGATCCAAGACTCCGCTGTGGAAAATCCTCGGAGGGGAAAGAAAATTGAAGATCATTAGTAGAAGTGACTCATCTCTTCCCTCCCAACCCTTACATCTTACAAAATACTGAATTACTGTACTGCTAACCCTCCCACAATTGCATTATCTAACTACAGGAAAATAAAATCTTCAAACTTTATTAGCAGAACAATACATTACCAAGAGATGTTCATTCTGAAAGCAACTTGTCATACACTCCAAACTTTCTGTTCGATATCTCTCTACTTTTCTTCTGATATATTATTTTCAAATATGGCATGTTTCCCTTCTCTGGTTCACACTCACACACACATACATTCCCACCCTCTCACTCCAAGCTACAGGCAAACATAAAGTGCTTACTGTTAATACTTTAATGTGTTTCATGCACACACCACTTAACTTTCATTTTATTTTCAAGCCATATGCACATTTCTGTGCAAACTAGACAAATAACTATTGCATAAAATGCAAATGAAGACTGTTGGCAGCTATGTAAATCGTTAAGAACACTCATAATGTCTGACACAACACAACGTGTCAATTTGTGAGTAAATATAACAGGCAAAGTTGCCCTTGTACACACCATGAAGGTAAAGAGAGGAGGGAAAGCCCCACTCATACTTAATTTCACCACTCAATTGCTAGAACTCAGCCTCACATCCCAGTCACTTTACCCCTCTCAGGAGTCCCCAGTATCCATTAAACAGAAGTCTACATGGGCCCAAGAAGTTGTCTAGACATTTTTGAGGAAGGGGAAATTCTCTTGTCCCTGTTGGGATTTGAACACCAATGGTCCAGTACAAAGCCCATCACTACACTCACTGTGCCATCCCAGCTTGAACCAATTTGGGGTGGAAAGATAAAAATGACAGCTACTGTACTTCTATAATTTCTCATTTTATGTATGAAACATTTTTTTCAGATGAGATGAACAAGTGTTGCAACAACAGCCAATTGTAGTACAGCTGTGAAGCAGTCATAAAAAACCCAATGAAATGCTGTCAGGTGATCAGCTGTACAAATATTAGCCAAAAAAAACAGTGCCTCAGACATCAGGTGTCTCTGTCTCCTTCCCCATGATGGTGATGTGGATGCTGCTGCTGATAGTGACAGAACACGCCTCCAAGACACTGTTCTTCAAATTAACTTTAGCAGGGTTGATCATCCCCAAGTCCAATCATGTGATTACTCTATTTTAAATTCTTTTACATAACAAACCCTTTTGCGTGGCAAACAAGAGACTTTTTTTCCATGTGTGATTAATGAACAGTGCGCAAATAAAAAGGGCATTATCTGTGAAAAAAAATAAATTAATGTAGCATCCCAATTAGTTTCTTTATGTTTTATCTGGCCACAACAAAAAAAAAACAGATTCCTCATGATTTCTGAATGTCATGGCTACATAAAATTGCCCTTCATCAAAATGAGCAAAAAATTTTTAAACTTTTAGGTATTTTATGTAGTGAAACTGCAATAAATAAAATTCCGGCCACAAATTAGTACACAAGTAATATTCATATTATGTTAAAGGAATATTAAGTTGCAGAACATAAAATAAATCACATTACAATACTAACTGCAGTAAATAAATCGTCATAAGACCCCAATGAATGCAACGACAGCCATTTGTCTTTCCACACATTATCACCATGACAACTGGTGAATATACAACAACTTTCAACATCCAAAACCCAGCACAATTAATTTCTAAGGACAGCAACAAATGAATTAACAAGGTTATGCATGTGATGTGAGTGGGCCGCGATAGCTCAGTCGATATAGTGACTAGCTATGGGCTGGGTGGTCCAGGGATGGAATCCCGGTGGGTGCAAGATTTTCCGCACCCAACCACACCGGCCCTGTGGTCCACCCAGACTCCTATACATTTGGTACCGGGTCTTTCCCAGGGAGGTAAAGCGGCCGGGGTGTGGCATTGACCGACCACCCACCACCATACAGTGCTGAGGTCAAAGAAAGAGTAGAGCTATACCTCTACTCCACCTCTGGGCCTTCGTGGCCTGTTACAGGGTGAACTTTACGCATGTAATGTGCAGGTGCCTGCTGCTAGTGAAAAAAATAAAAGTTTTGTGTGAACAACACAGTGTATGATGACAGATATAACAGGAACACATCATGTTCAGGTGTGCTAATAACCAAAACTAACAAACACAAAAATCTTTATTGCAGTTTCACTGAATTTCGAAATGATTCCAGGCAACATTCATCGGTACAGAATTATACATTCTTTTCTCATTAAAAGCATGAGGGCAAACTGTATTCATACATTTTTTTTCCACAAGACACTTAAAATATCAACAGCAGCACAATTACAGTACAAATACTCCTCCAATTAAAGGGAGAAAAACCAAGATAAAAGGCCAACTGTTGGCTGGTGGACAAACCTTCAGCAAATGGGTCAACTCGTTCAGGTGAGATAATCATCATTCGTCTTTTCTGTCTATATTCATCTTCCTTCTCAGCAACTGTTGGGCGTCGCCGTTCTGCGAACGGGTCATAATCTTTTTCAGCCTGAAAAATTAAGAATGTTGAGTTCCATGATACCATGTTAACACATGTAGGGAATATCACCCTGGCACTGGACAATGAAGGTTCAGCTCCAGTTAGAAACCTATCATCAGTCCCTGTCCCACACCGCTGCACACAACAACCAGTTTACTGAATATACTATTCTTAAACAATTCTCCCACTTACCAATGCAGTTTATTTCAAAGTTTATCCACCAAAATTATGTATGGACTTCTTACTTCCTGCCAACAGAAACAACCACCCCCTGCTTTGGTTCAATGACTCCTGATCTGCAGGTTCCTTAGTATTTTCTATGTCATGGTTCTTACCAAAAAAAATATATACTTACTTTGACTGTGAATATGCAAACACAAAGTAAAATGACTCCTAAGTATAGCGTGTTTTTTGCCTACTTGACCAACAACTACTGGCTCAATACTCTTAGTGAGATTTTAATAGACCTAAGGATTATCACCACGTTTGTCTAGCTCCGGTCATCTACAGTTAAACATTACCGACAAGCAGCACATGGTGCATTGATGGCAAAGCACTGGGTGGAGCTTTGGGCTGGTGTTTATTGGTCAAGCAGAAAAAAAAAACCTATGTATCGGGACTGCAATGTAACGTATGTTGCAGTTAAATAACAATAATAATAATAATTATTATTATTATTATTATAACAACAACAACAATAATATAAAGGAAACATAAGAATATACACAAACTCATAATTTGATTTCCTGTTTCCATTATCTGTATTATTTTAATGATTATAAAATATTCCACACTATGAGAAAGTACTTACAAGGATGTAAGTTTTCACACAATTTTTTTTCGTTACTGCACCTATACTTCGGCTATACAACTAATAAGAGAAGTATTCCATCTGAGTATCTCCTTCAGCTGCTGGTTCATTAAAATTTTGGACACAGCCTCTGGAGAATGTGCACTTGTCCACTATTTTCACTTCATCATAAACACATTTTACTCTCTCCATTATCATAAGCCCAGTCACATGTTTCCTTTGGGACAAACTGCAGTAACCTCTTACACATGTGAGACATCATTCACATGTACCAGAACTTTGTCCTGTATCCTTGCACTCAAACACTCTCAACATTTCAGAAGTACTCTGCATTTGTCTTCTTCTGTCACCTGAAGGCAAAAGCAGACTGCTTTCAAAATGTTGTGACTGTCTGTGTTCAGTGATACTGGGAAAGGTCCTAGCACACATCAGTGATGTTTCACATGCTAAACCATTGTCAAAATATTATATGGTACTCTTATCCAACACCATGTCCAACTGCGCCAATTTGCTCTTGCAATGTCTGTCGCTTTAAATCGTCCCTACACTTTCACTGGACGCCATACAATCATAAATGGTCCTTCCATTTGCTTATACCATGGACAGTTGACAATCCAATGTTCTAATAAGATATAAACTCTCTTCAGCTTTAGCCAGTATCAAGTCTCATAATGAATGCCAGTTTCTGAGCGACTGTTAATGTTACATGTTTCTTCTTGCCAGCAGTACACTGTTCACTCATCTTTGGATCTTTCAAAGCCATTACAATAGCTCTAAGGGCTCAATAAAGTCTGGATAATGCAAGATAAAATCACAGCACCTGCATGCACACTGGATGTCACAGATGGTGAAACTTCTGGCCTTGTGGCTACTCTCCTGAACTGCCAAACTATCAGAAGTGCTACATTATCAGGTGCCAGATTAAAGGAATTCTACTACACATTAACAGACATTGTGATGACGCAAAATTACATCAAAATGCACGCGTTACAAGAAAGATATGTATCCACTCAGTACTGACAGCTCAATTATACACAACAGCAATTAACAAGATTACATACAGAACACATTACAACAATATTTTCAGTACTTAGCAGAATGCAAGTTTCATTTTGCGAAAGTGACATTCCAGAATAAAATTAATGAAAAGCACTGCACTAATATACACTTCTGGGACAAAGTGTTAATAGCCATATAATATAGATATACACACACACACACACACACACACATGTATATACATATATATACACATCGTGTGTGTGTGTGTGTGCGCACGCGTGTATAATATCCGGCATCCCTTTCATTCTGAAGGTGCTGGATATTGAAACTTTACTGCACCAAAAAACTTTACACTGTGGCCCTCTACATACAATCAACAGCAGCACTTATCAGTGCATGACCATAATCATTACACCAGAAACAATTACAAAATAATTACTCTTATACAATTAAACATGTTCTTACCTGGGCAACATCATTAAGAAGAGCCGCTGGAGCTGTGTAACCTGGACGTTTGCTCTGACTTAACGAAACTATGTCCTCTTCATCCTAGACAAACAAAAAAAAGTTATTCTGAAAACATCACAGCAGACAAGCAAGCCCTATTGCCAGAAAAGTCACTGGTATGATACTGACTGTCAAACACTTTCCAGCTTCACGAAGCACTATATTTATTCACATTTTAATGTGTGTGACCTTTGACATACACGGTCTATACCTACTTCAACTTTAGAAACCTCCACAAAAACTCTGATGTTTGTGTGACTGTGCATCACTGATACAAACTGATATAAACAGCCAACTAGATGCAACAATAATACTAGGGTCGTACCGAAAGTCATGAGCAACAATTTTTTGTAAAGCAACATGCTTTATTATTGACAAACCAAATACACCACATTAATCTACAGACTTTTCTTTATTTTTCCACATAATTACCACTTCTTTGGACACATTTCTCCCAGCGTTCTGGGAGTTTGAAAATTCCCCTTCTGTAAAATTCTGTTCCAGCCATCCGAAGACACTGATGCACTGCTTTCTGAATTGTCTCCGTTGTCTCATAACGTTGTCTGCGCAGCTGATCCTTCACAAATCTGAAAAGATGGTAGTCGGAGTGTGCCAGATCAGGGCTATAGGAGGGGTGTAGAAGAACTTACCACCCCATCTTTGCAATTGCTTCCGATGTGAGGCGAGCGGCGTGGGGGCGAGCGTTGTCATGCAATATGATGATGTTTCATCCCGGACGTTTATCGCGCAATGCACGACAGAGCTTGTGCAGTGTCTGGACATAACGAGCAGCAGTGATGGTTTGCCCAGGTTCCAGGAATTCAGCCAAAATCCACCCCTCTGCATCCCAGAAGACTGTGCCCATCACCTTCGCAGCTGATGGCACTGTCTTTGCCTTCTTCTTTGATGGAGAATGTAAATGGCTCCATTCCATACTCTGCCATTTCATTTCAGGCTCGAAATGGTGAAACCAGCTTTCGTCACCTGTCACAATACAGAGCAAAAAACCATCGCCTTCGTGTCGATATCTCTGCAGCAGTTCTGAGGTGATGGCTTTTCACTGACCTTTGTGGTCTTCGGTCAATTAGCACGGAAACCAACAAGCACAAACTTTCCTATAGCCTAAGCTTTCAATCATCTCCTGTACTGCATTGTGCCCTAATCCAAGTGTTCAGGCTATTGTGTCCAGTCACACGCCTGTCGTCTTGAATGATCTCATCCACTCTCTCCTTGTTGCGTTCAGTTCAGGCTGTTCGAGGGAGACCGCTCCGAGGCCAATCTTTAAAATGTTTCACCCATCTTTGAACACTGCTCGCACCCATGCACACACTTCCATAAGCATGCTGAAGTCTCTGGTGAATTTCTGCAGCAGGGGTTTCCTCTTTAACGAGAAATTCGATGACGCCACACTGGCGAAACGACATATCGATGTCGGCCATTTTGTTAGGAGTGATACTGGTCACATGATGCAAGCTACTGACATCAACAGACATTCAAGGATAACACAACAGCTGGTTCCATCTACCACCGTACTCTCCTTTGTCTGCTTTTCCCGGTTTGCATGCAAAAAATGGTTGCTCATGACTTTTGGTACGACCCTCGTAATTCTATTAATAATTTCAATCAGCTCAACATGTTTCGGGCGATAATTCCTCCCATCCTCAGGAGCACTAGACTGTTTAGAGTTTGTGGTATAAAGTACCGACGATGCTGCCTGCAGGCAGCATCGTCCGTGTTTTACACAAGCTGTAAACACAGTCTAGTGCTCCTGAGGATGAGCAAAATTATCGCCTGAAACATGTTGAGCTGATTGAAATTATTAATAAAATTATTATTGCTGCACCTAGTTGGCTGTTTATATTATTGTATCAATGACACACAGTCACACAAAACATCATATTCCGAGGGGTTAATGTTGATGGCTTTTCTGAAGCCCAGTGACATATGAGTGGGAAAAGGAGGCACAGTTCAGATACAAGTGCTGTTCAGTGACTTTAGGAAATGTCTGGAACTTACTGCACACCGGTACATGCCGAACATTCTTACACTGATGGGTGCAGTAATTCTGTTTAAAAGTAAGTCCATTACACAGGCTTTGAAACAACAACTGGAAGTGACATTAGGATCACATGAACACAATTTACTAATTCCAGATTCTGTTCTCCCAACACCCAAGATAATGAGGACAGCAGGAAAAAAAACAGAATGGAGCAGATCACAGACACCCATAAGCAGCTTGAATAAGAAACTGGAATTATCTGCATGAGTGAGTGTAGCAAGTATCTTCCAAGTGCAATTTTCCACAACTGATTCCCCCTGCCCCAATTTTATGTAAACATAAATCCCAACACATTGCACCCTAAGGATCTGAGAATCTGAATACCTGCGAGTGCCCTGAGGTACCAGATCTCTAGAATGACGCACGTAACTTGAGGTATGTACCAGAGACACAAATATTTGTTTGCTTTGCAGAGTGTTATTTTGTACACTGATATACACATTTTCTTCAATGTGAAGAATTCTAAAGCTGACCTGACCCATGCAGACAGATAGACAGGCAAGACAGAGCAAAGTCTCTTCTAGCAATTGTTTACAAATGTGCCCAAAAACTGTCACAGAAAAAGATTCTATGATACTAGTTGCTAGTTCTCAACGAAATCTGTATTTTCTGCTCTATAAATGGTAAAACTTCCTACATACACAAATATAAAAATGTATCTTTTTTATCATTTCATGTATCCTACAGAAGATATCAGAAAACCTATTTTGTACTCTTGCCAGGTTGTAGGGAAACATGGATATCATGGGGACATCCAAGTACTCAGAAGTTTCTGGATGTGATTTTAACTCCATTTCCCCACTCTCTTGCAAGTTTTTTTTCCAGCTTTCTTTTTTAAGTTAAAGCACAGACACCATATTATATCTCTTTAGAACACCATCAGTTTCCACATCATATCATGTAGCCAACACCTAGATTCTAATTTATTTATATATATATATATATATATATACATACGCATCTTAATTTTATGATTTTATTCTTACAACTTAATACAGTAAAATGTCGCTGTAACGAACGCCAGTATAACGAAATGTTCAGAATTGCGAAATTATTTTTAGGCCCCCTCCCTTTTCCCTATTTAATGTATGTTAAAACATTTCATTTTAACGAATTTAGAACTTTCAGTATAACGAATTAAAATTTTGCCTTTTGCATATGTTTAACTTTATTTTTTCAAAATATAATTGCAATTCATCCTGTTTTATAACA
>Ga0131853_10020145_pt1 | contig 12126 bp, 10 predicted proteins | sample TergutLab28metaG_FD_92764 | JGI IMG/M metagenome (GOLD analysis project Ga0131853, IMG submission 92764) | Labiotermes labralis P1 segment gut microbial communities from Petit-Saut dam, French Guiana - Lab288 P1 (version 2) (version 2) | ecosystem: Host-associated > Arthropoda: Insects >...
AAGCTGCCGCTCTTCATCGCGCGCGAGTCCTGGCCGAAGAATTCGTCGTCGAGCGCACGGGCGATCGCGAGCCACAGCGCCCCGTACTGTGTCGCGCTCACGCGTGCGCGGGGCGCCGCGAGCGTAGCCTCGGCGATGCCGGCAGCCTCGAGGACGGGCGCAACGTCGAGCCGTTTCGCGCGGACGAGAGCGAGCGTCTCGTGGACGAGGCTCACTGCGATCGTGCCTTTTTCGCTCAGCCGGGTGGGTTTTGCGGGTTGCAAGAGAGGTTGCCACTGAAGGGTTGCAAGAGCCTCTATGGTAAATCCGATCAGTGACTTTGATCGTGGCGGACATGGAACGCCGTCGCGTGGATGCCTACACTTTTTGATAAGCACTTGCCGCCGCGCACGCGGGGCGCGACAGTGGCGATGCCGCCGACGGCACGCCATCGATGTTTCGCCGCGCCGCAGCACGCCGGCCGGACACCGGACAGGAAGGGGAGACAACATGGACGAGTTCTACACCGAGGATCAACGGATGATCCGCGACGCTGCGCGCGACTTCGCCACCGAGCGTCTTGCGCCGAACGCGGCGCAATGGGATCGCGACGGCGCGCTGCCGGACGAGGTCGTGAAGCAACTGGGCGAGCTGGGCTTTCTCGGCATGATCGTGCCGCAGGAACTGGGCGGCTCGTACACCGACTACGTGGCCTATGCGCTCGCGATGGAAGAGATCGCGGCAGGCTGCGCGTCGTGCGCGACGCTCGTGAGCGTGCACAATTCGGTCGGCTGCGGGCCGATCCTGCAATACGGCACCGATGCCCAGAAAGACCGCTATCTGCGCCAACTCGCCACCGGCGAAATGATCGGCGCGTTTTGCCTGACCGAGCCGCAGGCCGGCTCCGAGGCCAACAATCTGCGCACGCGCGCCGAACTGCGCGACGGCCAGTGGGTGATCGACGGCAACAAGCAGTTCGTCACGAACGGTTCGCGCGCCGATATCGCGATCGTGTTCGCGCTCACCGATCCGGGCGCGGGCAAGCGCGGCATCTCCGCGTTTATCGTGCCGACCGATACGCCCGGTTTCAACGTTGGCCCGCCCGAGAAGAAGATGGGCATTCGCGCGTCCGATACCTGTCCGATCGCGTTCGAACACTGCGCGATTCCCGAAGCGAACCTGCTCGGCCAGCGCGGCGAGGGCCTGAAGATCGCGCTGTCGAATCTGGAGGGCGGGCGCATCGGCATCGCCGCGCAGGCGCTCGGTATCGCGCGCGCGGCGTTCGATGCGGCGCGCGCCTACGCGCACGAACGCGTGCAGTTCGGCGAGCCGATCCTGCGCCATCAAAGCGTGGCGAACATGCTGGCGGACATGCACACGCGCATCAATGCCGCGCGTCATCTGATCCACCACGCGGCGCGGCTGCGCACGCTCGGCAAGCCGTGTCTTTCCGAGGCGTCGCAGGCGAAACTGTACGCGTCCGAAATGGCCGAGGAAGTCTGCTCGCACGCGATCCAGATCCACGGCGGCTACGGCTTCCTCAACGATTATCCGGTGGAGCGCCACTATCGCGATGCGCGCATCACGCAGATCTACGAAGGCACGAGCGAAGTGCAGCGGATGGTGATCGCGCGCCAGCTCTGACAAAAGAAAGGATTGCGAAGCAATATTCCGAGGAGACGACGATGACCGGGTTCACCCCTAGCGCGCAGGCCTTTCTCGACGCGCGCGATCTGCTGCTGCACCACCGCACCGACTACGAGCGCGCGTATGAGGCGTTCGCCTGGCCGAAGCTCGATACGTTCAACTGGGCGCTCGACTACTTCGACGCGATGGCGCGCGGCAACGACAACCCGGCGTTGTGGATCGTCGATGATCCTGCGGGCGACGGCGCGCGCTACTCGTTCGCGCAGATGGCCGAGCGTTCCTCGCGAACCGCGAATTTCCTGCGCGAACTGGGCGTGGCGCGCGGCGACCGCCTGCTATTGATGTTGCCGAACCGCGTCGAACTGTGGGATGTGATGCTCGCGGCGATGAAACTCGGCGCCATCGTGCTGCCCGCCACGACGCAACTGTCGCCGGACGACGTGCGCGAGCGCGTCGAGGCCGGCGGTGCGCGCTACGTCGTGGTGGACGCCGCGGAACTCGACAAATTCGCCGCGCTCGATCCGGGCGTGAAGCGCATCGCGGTGGGCGCGGCGCGCGACGGCTGGATCGACATCGCCCTGGCGCTAACGGCGAGTGCCGAATTCGAACCGGACGCTCCGACGCGCGCGAGCGATCCGTATCTGCTCTACTTCACCTCGGGCACGACGTCGAAGCCGAAGCTCGTCGAGCATACGCACGAGAGCTACCCGGTCGGCCATCTTTCGACGATGTACTGGATCGGCCTCATGCCCGGCGACGTGCACTGGAACATCAGTTCGCCGGGCTGGGCCAAGCACGCATGGAGCTGTTTCTTTGCGCCATGGAACGCGCAGGCCTGCGTGTTCATCTACAACTTCGCGCGCTTCGTGCCGAAGGACACGCTCGATGCACTCGTGAAGTTCGGCGTGACCACCTTGTGCGCGCCGCCCACGGTCTGGCGCATGCTCGTGCAGGAGCCGCTCGCGACCTGGCCTGTGAAGCTGCGCGAGATCGTCGGCGCGGGCGAGCCGCTGAACCCCGAGATCATCGAACGCGTGCGCCACGCCTGGAACATCACGATCCGCGACGGCTATGACCAGACCGAGACGACCTGCCAGATCGGCAATTCGCCGGGCCAGCCGGTTGTACCGGGAGCGATGGGGCGTCCGCTGCCGGGCTACCGCGTCGAACTCGTCGATCCCGACGATCAGCGCGCGATGGAAGGCGAAATCGCGCTGCCGCTCGCGCATCGGCCGCTCGGGCTCATGACGGGCTATGCGAACAACCCGCAGGCGAGCGCGCATGCGATGCGCAACGGCTACTACCATACGTCCGATGTCGCGATGCTTGGCGACGACGGTTACTACGTCTACGTGGGCCGCGCCGACGATGTGTTCAAGTCGTCGGATTACCGTCTGAGTCCGTTCGAGCTGGAGAGCGTTCTGATCGAGCACGAGGCGATCGCCGAGGCCGCTGTGGTGCCGAGCCCCGATGCGCTGCGTCTTTCGGTGCCGAAGGCATTCGTGATCGTGCGTCAGGGCTATGAGGCCGGCCCCGATCTCGCGCGTGCGGTGTTCCGTTTTTCGCGCGAAAAACTCGCACCGTACAAGCGGATTCGGCGCCTGCAGTTCAGCGATTTGCCGAAGACGATCTCGGGCAAGATTCGCCGCGTGGAATTGCGGCGCCGCGAAATGGAGCGCGAGGTGGGCGCGACGCGTTTGCCCGACGAGTACTGGGAAGAGGATTTCCCGGATCTGCGCGAATTGTGAACTGCGTTGAACCGCACGTTACTGAACACTGTGATTTGAAACGGAGAACTAACGAATGAATGCAACGCCCGCTTCCATGCCGATGTCCGGGGAAGTCGAAGTGCTGTACCGCGTCGTCAATCGCGTCGCGATCGTGACGCTCAATCGTCCCGCCGCGCTCAACGCGCTCTCGCATGCGATGGTGAGGACGCTCGCCGAGGTGCTCGAAAACGTGCGCGCGGACGACAATATCGTCGCGATCGTGCTCGATGGCGCGGGTCCGAAGGGCTTCTGCGCGGGCGGCGACGTGCGGGCGGTTCACGCGCAGGCGCAGCGCGGCGAGCGGCTCGGCGACGCCGGCTGGCAGCAGTTTTTCGTCGATGAATACCGGCTCGATTACGCGCTGCACACGTTTTCGAAACCGATCGTCGCGCTGCTCGACGGCGTGACGATGGGCGGCGGGATGGGGCTCGGCCAGGGCGCGACGCTGCGCGTGGCGACCCCGCGTACGAAGATCGCGATGCCGGAGACGCGCATCGGCATGCTGCCCGATGTCGGCGCCACGCATTTTCTCTCGGCTATGCCGGTGGAGATGGAGCTGTACCTCGGCCTGACTGGCGCGGTGCTGTCGGGCGTCGATGCCGTCTGGTGCGGGCTCGCGGATCTGTGCGTGCCGGCCGAATGGCTCGAGGGGTTCGAGGCGCGGCTCGCGCAAATGCCGCATCAAGGGGATTTGACCGCCGCGCTGCGCACCGTGTTCGAGGCTCCCTGCCATGACGCGCAGCCGGGCACGCTCGAGACGCATGCGTCGTTGATCGCGCATTACTTCACGCCGAACGTGACAAACGCAACGAACGCTACGAACGCGAACGTGGCAAACATCGTCCACGCGTTACAGGCCGATCTCGCCGACGAGACCGCACCGGAGCCGACCCAGGCCTGGCGCCGCGCGACGCTCGAAGCGCTCACGCATTATTCGCCGACGATGCTCGAAGTCACGCGCGAGGCGTTGCTGCGCGGCCGCGAGCTGACGTTGGCGGAGAGCTTCCGCATGGAGTTGGGAATCGTGTCGCGCGCGATCGAAGAGGGGGATTTCTGCGAAGGGGTGCGCGCGCATCTCGTCGACAAGGACCGCACGCCGCGTTGGGCGCCGCCCACGCTGGCCGAAGTGCGGCCGGAACGGGTGCAGCATTTCCTCGCATCGCCGTGGCGCGACGGCGTTCATCCGCTTGCGGACCTAGGCGCGTAACGTAAGCCCGAGGGCAGCGCGAGCAAGTTACGGCTGTGGTGCGCTGCTCTCGTGCACGGCCGCTTCGGTGGCCTGCACCTCGAACGGCTCGCCGGTCGCGAAGAAGGTGCCGCCCGCCACGTAATGACACGTGCGCAGATCGGGCGCGTCCTCGAAGTGCCAGCGGTTGTCCGAATACACGCGACGGTCGGCCGAGGCCGCCACGACTTCCGCGAGGATCAGGTCGTGGCGCTGGCTGTCGTCGGGAATGACCTTGCATTCGAGCCACGCGGTGCAGGCCGCGAGCATCGGCACGTCGATCTTTTCCGCGCGGAACGTTTCGAGCCGGAACGCCGCGAACTTGTCGAGGTCGACGCCGTTGCTCGTGCCGACCGCGAGCGTCTCGCGCGCGAACGCCACGCCCGGCAACTGCAAACCGAAGACGCCGCTCGCTTCCACGAGCCTGCGCGTGAGCGTGTTGTTGTCGATCACCACCGCGATTTTCGGCGGCGAAAAATCGAGCGGCATGGCCCACGAAGCGGCCATCACATTCGTGCGCCCGTCATGCTGGCTCGTGATGATCGTGACGGGGCCGTGATTGAGCAGACGCGTGCAGCGCGCGAGATCGACGCTTGCGCGCATTACAGATAGCTGCAGACGTAGTCGAGCGTTTCGATGACTTCGATGTCGAAGCGGCTCTTGCCCGGCACGGAGAACGACTCGCCGGCACCGTAGGTTTGCCACTCGCTGCTGCCGTCGAGGCGGATGCGGCACTTGCCGGCCTGCACTTCCATGAGTTCGGGCGCATCGGTGCCGAAGTTCAGCGAAGCGGGCAGGATCACGCCGATCGTCTTGCGGCTGCCGTCCGGGAACAGCACGGTGTGCGAGACGCACTTGCCGTCGAAGTACACGTTCGCGCGTTTGATGACCGAAACCTGGTCGAATTGCGTTGCTGCCGTCATGGCGGTCTTCCTCTGATCTTCGTGAATGGAACCGGGGCGTGCGGGCATCGATGCGATGCGCGGCGCCGCGAGCCCGACATGATACCGGCAGCGCCGGCCGCCCGCGATTTTTTCCCGGTTGCTCCCGCCCGGCCTATGCCTATTCCTATTCCGGCTTGATCGCCACAGCGGCCTCGCTGGCCAGCAGCAGGAATGTAAAGCTCTCCTGCAGATAGAGATGCACGTGGTGCTGGTCGTGGCTCAGATAGCCAATCGAAACGTCCTGCCCGAGGTGCATTTCGAAATCGCCGCCGCGCGTGGAGAGCACACAGCCGCCCACAACGGCCGGCGCCCAGATGAGTTCGCCGTTGACGAGCCGGCGCATGCGTTCGAGCACCGGATAGCCGCGGTCCGTTGCTTCGCTGAGCGCCGTGTACGCGTCGGAGCCGAGCAGCACCACATACGGCCCGTCCACGCCTTGCAGACGCAATTCTTCGAGTGCGCGCGCGATCACGGCCGGATAATCCGTGGCTTCGGCGGGCAGTGCCAGCATCGGATTCGACGACCCCTCGCGGATGCCCTTGATCTGCGCGGCGCGGTAGCCGTCGAAGATCGCGCGGTCTTCGGCGAACGCGAGGCGCATGGCCGCGTCTTTCGCCGGTTGCCAGTCGGAATCGTCGGCGCCGCGCTCGACATCGTCGATGGCGTGGCGCGAAAGCGCGAACGGCACGCGCAGTTCGACGAGCGGGATCGCCTCGCGCCGGCGCGCCTCGACGCCGTCGAACATCGCCTCGATACCGTTCTGGTGCCCGGTGCCGACGGCCGCGAGATCGGGACCGGCGGGGCCTGTCACGTCGATGACGCGACGGCCCGCGACGAGGCGTTTGAACGTGCGCGCGACTTCGTCTTCGATCTGCGACCACGCCGCCGAGGAAATGGGCGCCAGCTCGCGATGGAGGTTATTCATGACGGGGTGCTCCTTTGAGAGATCCGATGGCAAGCGAGCCGTCGCTCGTCAACCCGGCGGAGGCCGGGAGCGCGGCGGAGGCCGTGGCAGATGCGGCGGACGCGGCGCCAGGCTCGCGTTCGGCGAGTTCGTCGAGCAGCGTCGCGGACGGCACGAAGAAGAGCCCGCCAGTGACCGCGCGGCTGAAGTCGAGCAGGCGGTCGTAGTTGCCGGGCGGCTTCCCGACGAACATGTTTTCGAGCATCTGTTCGATCGGCGCGGGCGAGCGCGCGTAGCCGATGAAATACGTGCCGAATTCGCCGCTGCCGGGCCGCCCGAACGGCATGTTGTCGCGCAGGATCTTGATCTCGCCGCCCTCGGCGTCTTCGAGCACCGTGAGCGCGCTGTGCGACCAGGCGGGCTTCACTTCCGCGTCGAGTTCGATGTCCTGCAGTTTCGTGCGGCCGATGATGCGCTCCTGCATCTCGACGGGCAGTGCGTTCCAGCCTTTCATGTCGTGCAGGTACTTCTGCACGAGCACGTAGCTGCCGCCCGCGAAGTCGGGATCGGCGTCGTCGATCAGCGTGAAATGTGCGGCGTCGTCGCCGGTGGGGTTCTCGGTGCCGTCGACGAAGCCGATGATCGCGCGCATGTCGAAGTTGCGAAAGCCGTGGATTTCGTCGACGGTCGTCACCGCGCCTTCGAGGCGCTGCATCAACTGCGTCGCGAGTTCGAAGCAGAGGTCGGTTTCGTCGGCGCGAATATGCAGCAGCAAGTCGCCGGGCGTGCCGGGCGCGATGCGCTCGCCCGCGCCGAACTCGCGAAACGGATGCAATTCGGCCGGTCGCGGCGCGCCGAACAACCGGTCCCACGCGTGCGAGCCGAAGCCCACGACACATGTTAGTTTTCCTGATGGCACGCGCGTGCCGACCGCGCGCGTGAGGCCGGCAACATCCGCACAAATGGCGCGCACGGCGTCGTGGCTCGCGGCGTTGTCGTTGATGGTCGCGACGATGAAAAACGCGTTGCGCGTAACGGGCGTCGCGACGGCCTGCGGGACCGCAGAGGAAAGAGTGGGCGTCATGGTCGGATGAATCGCCTCGCGTGGACGGGGAAGTTAGCCGCCAGTTTAGCCAACTGCGAAAACCGGTGTTTGCAGCGCGGGCGCACGGCATGCGACGATAGCCGGTATCCTGGCCACGGAGACGCGACATGTGGGATCACACCGAGCACGAAGGGTTCGAGATCTGGGTGCTGCCGATACCGGCCTTCGGGCCGCGCTCGCCGGAACCGCTGTTCCACTACAGCGGCTACATCTGCCGGCACGGCGCGGATGCGCATGTGGAAGGGCAGAGCATCCGCTTTCACGACATGATGCGCAATTTCGCCGGCTCCGACGCGGCGCTCGACGCCGCCTATGCCAACGCGCGCACGCGCATCGACCGTTTTCACGCTACCGGGAGCTGGGCCGAGCACGCGCAGTGATCGCCGGCACTGACGCCGGCGCCTTTGCCGCACGGCTAATGCCGCTCTGAAACGATCAGCGTAACGGCCCGGCCGTCGCAGGCCGGGTTGGCCGGTTTCGTCATGACCTGCCACGCCTCGGGTTCTCCGGATGTCGGCAGGCCGAGCGCGATACCGTGCTCTTCGGGCAAAGCAACGAGCACGTTGAACGGCCAGGACACGCGGCGCAGCCGCTCGTGCATGAGCGAGCCGCCCCAGATCGGCACGGCTGTGCCGTCGCCGTCGGCCGGTAATGCATAGCCCGTCGGCCAGAAGCGCAGCACGTCGCGGCGGCTGCCGGGGCGCGCGCTGCCGTCCGGGGCCGAGGTGCGTTCGAACACGAGCGGTGACGGCAGGCCGTTGTCGAGCCTCGGCAGCAGCGGCAGCGTCAGCACGTCCACCTGCGGCGCCATCAGCGAGAGCAGGTTCGTCAGCGTGAAATGCGCGCCCTCGCTCCAGCCCGCGCTGCGCAGCGCGGCGCGCAGATCGTCGGCGCTGGCGGCCCACTGCAGCGTTTTCGGTTCGCGGCGCTCGCCTTTCATGTCCACGCGATAGCACGGCAGGGTCTGCCAGACCGAACGCGTCCAGTCGTCCTGCGAGATCACCACGGGCGGCGCCTCGCCGTGATCGAGATCCTCCGGCACCGTGCCGCGCTGCACGATGAACGTCGCCGCGAGCACGGCGAGCACCACGGCGGGCATAAAGTTGCGCTGCGGCGGCCGCTCCGGATTGCGCCACAGCGACATCAGCACGACGATCGCGACCCACAGCGAGGCGAGCGCCGCGCCGCCGATCGCATCGGAGAAACTGAAGCGCTCGAAGTAGAGCCCCGCGAACGTCACGGCCACGACGATCGCGTTGCCGAGCGTCGCGACCATGGCCGACTGCAACATGTTCACGCGCCGCACGAGCATGAACATCATGAAGCCGTAGACGATCACCATCGACGCCACCCGATCGCTCGGGAACACATAGTTCGCGACGAGGTCGGGGCCCGGCATCGCGTGGTGGAAGGCGAGGCGGATCGCGAGGATCAGCACCTGCGAAACCGCCGCCGCGATGATCCAGTAGGCGATCGTGTGCCAGCGCCGCTCGAGCGCCATCCAGATCACGCCGGTCACGACCAGTGCGGCGAGCGTCGTGTTGCTGCCGAGCGTTTCGATGCGCGCGAGCGCGGCATCGGCCCAGACCGTGTGGATCGAATGCAGGAACTGGCGCACGGACTGGTCGATCTGCGCGAGCAGATTGCCGTGCAGCAGGTTGCCGACCACGTACGAGAACACGGCCGCGCAGATCGGCAGAAACACGGTGATCGCGATGACGGCGCCCAGCGCGGAATGCTGCGGATCGAGCAGGCGCGCGAGGCGGCGCCCGGCCGGGCCGCGGTGCTTCTGCGCCCAGCGTGCGGCGCGCTCGCGCGAGGCGCTCGCCCAGGCGTCGAGGTGCTTGAGCAACATGCGCGTGAAGCTCCAGACGAGCCAGCCGCCGAGCGCGAGCATCAGCACGATCACGACGAGCCGGAACGAGACGTCGCCCGCGATCTGCAGCGAGGCGCCGAACACGACGCCCGGCAGGATATGCGCGGGCGCCCACAGGAGTGCGGAGACCACGTTCATCGTCAGGAAGCGCAGCGGCGTCATGCCGGCCATCCCCGCGACGATCGGCACGACCGCGCGCAGCGGTCCGATGAAGCGCGCGATGATCACGCTGCGCGCGCCGTGTTCGACGAAGTACGTCTGCGCTTTCGCGAACATGGCCGGGTAGTGCGAGAACGGCCAGCGCTGCGCCAGCGTGTCGCGATAATGGTGGCCGACCCAGTAGCTCAGGGCGTCGCCGGCGATGGCACCCGCGATCGAAACCGCAAACAGCCAGCCGAGGTTGATCGTGCCCGCGCCCGCGAAGGCCCCCGCGATGAACATGGCCGTGCTGCCCGGAATGAACGTGCCGATCAGCGCGAGCGATTCGAGAAACGCCGCCAGGAACACGAAGGCGAGCGTCCACTGTGCGTGCGCGGAGAGCAGGTGCAGCAGGTGGTGGTACGCGTACTCCATCGACAGGCCGGATCGGTGACGGGTGGGCGGGGGACAGGTGCAATATACCCGCGCGCGTGCCGGGACGCTCCGGGCGCTACGGTGTCACCGATGTCAAGAGCCGCAACTGCTCGAGCAGCTTCGCGGCCGGGCTCGGCAGGATGCCGTTTCTGCGGCGGAATGCCGTCAGCGTGCGCCTGCCGATCACGCCCGGAAGCTCCAGCGTGTCGAATACGCCGGCTTTGCGTTCGGTCGTGTACATCGTCGAGGCCATCCAGCTCAGAAACCCTGAACTGCCGACGAGGCTCTTGAGCGTCGTGATCGAGCGCGTTTCGACGGCGATGTCCGGCATGCGCAGCCCATGTGCGGCGAAGGTCTCGCGCACGTGGTCGAACGGCGCGGTGCCGCGCGGCGGGATGGTCCATTGCGCGTCGAGCGTATCGGCGAGCGTGAGGCCCGGTTTGCGGCGCAGCGGATGATCGAGCGCGGCCACGACGAAGCTCAAGTCCTCCCAGCAGCAGTCGCCGATCGAGACGATCTCGTCGGTGTCGGGCACCACCATGCTGAGCGCGAGGTCGATTTCGCGGCGCATGAGCGCGTCGGCGAGCCGGTCCCAGACGCCTTCGATGATCTCGACGCGCAACCCCGGCCACTTGCGCAGCACGCCGTTCACGGCGGTCGGCAGCACGAAGCTGGCGATGCTCCCCACCGCGCCGCAGCGGATCGTGCCGCGTGCCAAACCGCGCATGGCGTCGATTTCCTCGCGCGCCTGTTCGGCCTCGCGCAGCAGCAGCGTCGCGTGCGGCAGCAGCGTCTCGCCGACCGCGCTCAGGTGCATGCCGCGCGAATGGCGCTCGAACAGCGGTGCGCCGACCTGCTCCTCGAGCCGGCGGATCGCGCGGCTCAGCGCGGGCTGGGTGACGTGCAGCGCATCGGCCGCGCGCCCGAGGCTGCCGGTCGAAACGATGGTGGCGAAGGCCTGGAGTTGCTGGAGATTGAAAGTCATGCCGAAAGGTAATGCCTTATGGCGAAATAGGCAATTTCGGATTATCCCGAGCATCGCGATAATAAGCCGCAACCCTTCAGCAGTCAGATAAGCTCAGACAAATCAGGAAAGAGGAGATGGAGATGGCTGGAAGTACGGCTAACAATGTGGCTAACAACGCGACTAACAGCGCTGCCAACGGCGCGCCCCAGACGACCGTGCGCGACGCGGTGATCGATTTCGCGCGCCGCGTTGGCATGACGTCGATTTTCGCGAACCCCGGCTCGACCGAACTGCCGATGTTCCGCGACTTCCCCGAAGATTTCCGCTACGTGCTCGGCCTGCAGGAAGCCGTCGTCATCGGCATGGCCGATGGCCACGCCCAGGCGAGCGGGCGTGCGTCGCTCGTGAACCTGCACTCGGCGGCCGGCGTCGGCAACGCGATGGGCAACATTTTCACGGCGTTCCGCAACCGCACGCCGATGGTCGTGACAGCGGGCCAGCAGGCGCGCGCGATTCTGCCGTTCGATCCGTTCCTCGCCGCCACCCAGGCCACCGAACTGCCGAAGCCCTACGTGAAGTGGAGCATCGAGCCGGCGCGCGCGCAGGACGTGCCGCTCGCGATCGCCCGCGCCTGGGCCGTCGCGATGCAGGAGCCGCGCGGCCCGGTGTTCGTCTCGATTCCCGTCGATGACTGGGATCAGCCCGCCGAACTGCTGCCCGAGCGCGTCATCTCGCACGTCACGCGTCCGGCGCCCGACACGCTCGCGCAGATCGGCGCGATGCTCGACGCCAGCGAGCGTCCGGTATTCGTGGTCGGCGGCGCCGTCGATCGCGCGGGTGCCGCCGAAGACGTCGTGAAGCTCGCCGAGCGCCATCGCGCGCGCGTCTACGTTGCGCCGATGACCGGGCGCTGCAGCTTCCCCGAAAAGCACCCGCTGTTCGCCGGCTTCCTGCCCGCGATGCGCGAGCGCATCGTCGAAAAGCTCGCCGGCCACGATCTCGTGTTCGCGCTCGGCGCGCCCGCGTTCACGTATCACGTCGAAGGCTTTGGCCCGCACGTGCCGCCGGGCGCGAAGCTGTGCCAGCTCATCGACGATCCGGGCACGGCCGCCTGGACGCCGGAAGGCGTGGCCGCGG